>CDYK01017409.1_pt1 | contig 301061 bp, 254 predicted proteins | sample 554841 | NCBI WGS metagenome assembly CDYK01 (sample SAMEA3182102, study PRJEB8094) | gut metagenome | biome: human; feature: gut; material: Stool; isolation source: human stools | place: Canada | collected 2013-02-18
AGTAGTTTCTTCTGTTAAGTTTTGAAGGCGCAGCCTTCAAGAAACGTATGAATGAGGCATTTTGTAGGTCCGATGTGGAGTTACGAAAGAAGCATTCAGACACAGAATGGATGACCGTTCAGAAAAGTAAGCGAAGGATTTTTCTTATCCTGTTAGGAACTGCGAACGAGCGACGCGAAGATAATACCGGAGTATATCGAGCGAGTGAGATGAAGCAGTGACGCAGCAGGGAAGGAAAAGGCTTGCTTAGGATCCGGTGATGATGGCTGAGAGGACCCACCTGTTCCCATCCCGAACACAGTAGTTAAGCTCTCACGCGTCGAAAGTACTTGGCTGGAAGCGGCCCGGGAGGATAGATTATTGCCGGTAGGAAACCGCACTGCAGAGAATATCCGCAGTGCGGTTTTTCGTGTACGTCAGTTTTTGTATGCGTAAGAACAAGTTACACGGAGACAGTTATGTTTCTGTTACTAAGCTAAACTCCGCACTGCTTTATCACAATGCGGAGTTTTTGTTTGTGGTTTTATGCAATTGACAGGCGTAACGATGGTACTCTTTGTCTACTTGCGTTTGTGTTACCATGTCTTTTGCTATTTAACCGAGTTATTTTCTTATTTAGGGTCCTTTTCTTATTCAGGGTCAATGATGAAGGAGAGGGAGGAGAAGTATTTAGGCGTGGTATGCTCGTCTTCTTTATCTCCGGCTACTTCTACACCGACCACATTCAGCCCGTTGGCGCTGACCGTGAGCGTGGCATAGCCATTGGCATCTGTAGTAGATTCATTGGTCAGATCGTTAATGACATCTTTGATCAGAGGCGCATTAGCATAGGGCTTTCCGTTTTTAAATACTCGGATCTGGTAAGTATCGCCTTTTTGAAGTGTAAGAGGATTTACGCTGGGAACGATCTGAATGGGAACATTATAAATGTTGCCGGGCTTTACTTCAGGATTCCAGTAGTTGATATTCCATTTAATTGCATGGGTTGTTTTTACTGCATCAGGTACTTTTGCAAATGGCGCCTGGTGCATTTTTCCTGTTTTATCTTTGGTAAAAAATCCATAATCGAAGAATGTGACCGTAATGCCTAAATCTTCTTTGGGAACAATGGCGATGTGGTCTTTGCAATTCATCGTAGTCACTTTTGTGGGTTTAAAGTGCGTATCATAGGCTTCCACTGCAGTTACGCAGGTCGGATTATAGGCGTTATCTCCGGGGCCTTCGCCTAGTACCAGGGCTTTCTGATCCAGTCTATTGGCGATAAATATACCATGTGCGGATGCCGTTGCGCCAATGCAGGATACTGCGATTGCTCCTGCGATTAAAGATAGTAAAAACTTCTTATTCATAAATTGCCTCCTTTAAAATAGATTACTAATACATAAATAATTATAGCATAATCTTAAATAAATGCAAATCGGGAACTATTGGAAATGAAAGCAAAGTTGTAGTATAATCAAATGTGTATATTTTGTTTTAAAAGTCCTTGTTTTAGGGTTCTGAAAAGATGCTTGATTTTCTGAATTCAGCGGTTGAGGATCAATTTTTTTAATAAAAAGGTGATGCGGATGAAGATTGTTGTTGTAGGCGCAGGTAAGATGGGCTATAGCATTGCTCAGCTTTTGGCAGACGGCTCTTATGACGTGGTTGTGATTGAACAGGATGATGAAAGACGTCAGGTGATCAAGGATTCTTTGGACGTGCTGACGATCCAGGGAAATGGCTGCAGTCCGGACATATTGGGCATGCCGGAAGTCCGGGACGCGGATGTTTTTATTGCTGTAACGGACAGCGATGAAGTAAATATGGTGGCCTGCCGAATGGCGAAAGAATTTGGCGCGCATCATACGGTAGCGCGTATTCGTAATGAAGATTATACGAATACAGATCCGCAGCTATTGAATCGTACGCAGGATGTGGACCTGAACCTGAATCCGGAACGTATTACCGCAAGTGAGATCAGTCATATCTTAATGACGCCGGCCGCTTTGAACGTAGATGATTTTGCTGACGGCAAGGTACGCATGTTTGGCGCTCGTTTACCGGAAGACTTCCCTTTTTTAAGGGTTTCTTTAAAGAATGTGCGATTGCCGGGCGGCATTTTGATTGCGATGATCTTTCGCAAGCATCGCATGATCATTCCCCATGGCGAAGATGTTCTGGAACCGGGAGACAACGTATATTTTGTCGGCAGCTTGGAAGTCATTAAAAAATTTGAAGAAAATTTTGAAGCCCGTTATGAAAAGTTGGAGCGGGTCTTGGTGATCGGCGCGGGCCGTGCCGGGCGTTTGTTGGCTCAAATGTTGGAAAAAAAGGGCGTTTTTGTGAAGGTCATTGATAAAGACCGGGAGCGTTGCCGTGTATTATCTGAAAAGCTAAACAACGGCCTGGTTCTTTGCGGCGATGGTACGGACATTGATTTGCTTACGGAAGAAGGCATCAGCGAAGCAGACTGTCTGGTGTGCCTGACGGATGATGATAAGCTGAATCTTTTGCTGGCTTTATTAGGAAAACATTTGGGCGCTAAAAAGACGATCGTAAGAGTGGCCCGCAGCGAATACGTGGACCTGATGGCCAAGGTAGGCGTGGACATCGCGTTGTCTGCCCGCTTGTTAAGCGCTGCCGAAGTGATCCGCTTTGTTCGTCAGGGCGGCGTTGTGTCGGTTGCTTTGCTGGAAGGGGCAAAGGCAGAGGCGTTGGAGCTGAAAGTACAGGCGGGCTGCAAGGTGGAAGGGAAGACTTTGATCAAGGCGGGATTGCCGCGCGAATGTCTGGTTTGCGGTATCGTACATCAGGGCAAAGCCTCGGTTCCTAACGGCAGCAGTGTGTTGTCCGCGGATGACCGGGTCATCATTTTTACAAAGAGCGAAGTGGTTCAGGATGTGATTGACATGTTTGCCAACCTGTAAGGCTCTGTAATGGCAGACGTTGTGTTGCAATAACCGTTTTGCTGAACTGTAAGTATAGTTGAGAGAAAGAAATTTCATTTATGGAACAAATGTTGGTTTTGCGAATGCTGGGCTATGTGTCTCTGGTGATGACAGCGGCTATGCTGCCATCGCTGGGGTATGCGCTGCTGTATAATCGGGAAATGTTGTTTCCTTTTTTGGGAACGGCTTTGATCGGGTTGTCCTTTGGCGTTTATGCCTTGCAAAAAACAGTTTCACAACGCAGATTGAGGCTTTCCATTCGCGGAGGCGCTATTTTTTTGGGAGCAGCCTGGCTTTATACGAGTCTTTTGGGAGCACTTCCTTATTATGCGTCCGGTGACTTTCCGCTCTTCAAAGCCTTGTTTGAGAGCGCTTCCGCATTGACTACTACAGGGGTAAGCTCTGTGTTGGAGGGAGAACCTTATCCCGAGAGTCTTTTGCTTTGGCACCAGATTAATCAATGGCTGGGTGGTATCGGAGCCATTATTATCTTTGCGGTTATCATGCCGCAATTGGGTTCCAGCGCTGCCAATTTATTCTCAGCAGAAGTGCAGGGAAATTCGGCCGAAAAAACGATGCCGCATGTGCGGGAAGCTGTGCGGGTCATGGTGCTGCTGTATGTGGGCATGACGGTTTTGGAGACATTTATTCTTCTGTTATTGGGGCAGCCTCTGGATATGGCGCTGAAACTGGCTGCGACGACCATTTCTACCAGCGGTTATCTGCATCATCGCACGTATTTGATGGAATGTAATAATTCTGTTTTGGAAGTGGCGCTGGTTCTGTTTATGGTGATAGGAAGCTGTAACTTCATTTTATATTATCGCTTTTTACAAAAACGCTTCGATGTGTTTAAACGGGATACAGAACGAAACTGGTATCTGGGTTTATTATTTGCCATGACTTTGTTGGTTGCCTGGGATCTTTGGAATAACAGTATCTACAGTTTTGGTCAATCCCTGCGGCACAGCTTATTTCAGGTGACCGCAATCATGAGTACTGCCGGATTAGCGACACAAGACTTCAGCGAATGGCCGGCTTTTAGCCGTATTCTTTTGTTCTATGGGGCAATCATCGGGGGATGTTCCGCTTCTACAGCCGGAGGTGTGAAGGTTTCCCGTCTGGTAGTTTTGCTGAAAGTCTGTGGGCAGGAGATACTCAGGACGCTGCATCCACGAATGGTCAGTGTAATCATGATGAGTGGGCGCCCGGTTCCGTCGCAGGCGATCATTGGTGTGGGACGTTATTTCTTTTTGTATTTTATCGTGTTTATCGTATTATCCATGCTTTATTCTCTGACAGGAGAAGATATGCTGGAATCCATGGCCACGGTTGTTGTTTTCTTAAGTAATGTGGGTTCAGCGTACGGGATTATGGGCGAAGGGACGAGTTTTGCGGCGCTGAACTGGTTCGGTTACTTGATTTTATATATTACCATGATCATGGGACGCATAGAGTTATTTGCGTTGGTCATGTTTCTGCATCCTGATTTTTGGTCGAAAAAACGAAGCTGGTAAGAGGTGTAGTTTTGGATATTCGGATCGTGGCTTATTTAATGAGCCGTCTGGTTTTTTTCCTGGGAGTGCTGTATGTTATCCCCTGGGTAATTTCCATGTACTGTGAAGACCGATGCACCGATATATTTTTGACTTGCGTATGCGGCTGTAATTTCGTCGCATATCTTTTGCGTCACTATGGTCGGTTTGATAAATTTACACAAACGATTTCCAACCGGGAAGGGATGGCGACGGCGGCTTTTTCCTGGGTACTCTGTGCTTCTCTTGCGGGGATGCCGTATTGGATGTCCGGGATGCTGGATCTTTCCTCTTCTTTTTTTGAAGGGATGTCGGCGATGACGACGACCGGCGCTACGGCGATTGACAGTTTGCAGGTATTGCCGCGGAGCATTCTCTTCTGGCGTGGTCTGACACACTGGTTGGGTGGCCTGGGAATTATCGTTATTTTTATCTCCCTTTTACCGCGTATGGCGGACGGTGCCGTTCATCTGTTTTATGCGGAAACTACGGGCTTTAGTGAAGATAAATTATTGCCCCGTTTGAAAAGCACGGCTCAGATCCTGTTTTTCATTTATGTCAGTCTGACTGCGACCGAGGCGGCCTTACTTTATCTTTGCGGCATGGATGCGTTTGATGCGATCAATCACGCTATGGCTACGATTGCTACGGCGGGATTTTCCACCCATGACAGTTCGTTATCTTATTTTGACAGTCCCCTGATTGAACTGGTGATGTTTGTTTTTATGATTTTAGCGGCAGCAAATTATACATTATACTATCGCATGTATTATAAGGGCTGGCGGTCTTTGTGGCAGGATGAAGAGTTCCGTTCTTTTTTACTGTTGGTCCTGTCTACCGCTTGTTTTGTCAGCACCGTGATTTTTATTCAGACGCCGGAAACTTTCTTTCAATCCGTGCGTCATGGATTTTTTATGGTGGCGTCTTTTGCTTCTACAACGGGCATTGTTTCTACCGATTATGAGCAGTGGCCGACCATCGCAAAATTGGCCCTGGTCATCCTGTACTTTACCGGGGGCTGCGCCGGTTCCACTTCGGGTGGAATTAAAATTTCCCGTTTTGTTGTTTTGTTGCGGATGACTTGGGTGGAACTAAAGCGGGTATTGCATCCCAAAATGTTATTCACTGTGAAGTTCGGTGGGAAAACGCTGCCCAATCCGGTGCTCGCTTCCATCAGTCGTTTTTTCTTTTTATATATTATCAGCGTGGTGGTTCTTTCTACGTTATTTGCCGCCACGGGGATCTCTCTTACCGAAGCCGTCTTTGGGGTGCTGGCCTGTATCAGCAGTTGCGGTTCCGCCTTTGGGGGGATTGGTGTAGAAGGCAATTTTTCGCATATTTCGGCGATGGGGAAAGTCATCCTTTCCTTTGCCATGCTGTTGGGGCGTTTGGAGTTATATACTGTATTAGCGCTTTTCCGAAAGGAATTTTGGCATATCAACAGCCGGTGGTGACCTGGCGGCTGTTGAGGCGGAGGTTTTGTTGAGCGGTAAAGTAGTATTATATATATTAGGTAAAATCATATCGTTCCTGGGGTTTGTGTTTTCCGTTCCCTTGCTTTTAAGTTTTGCCTATGCGGATGGAATGCAGGCCGCTTTTTCTGTTTGTATGGGGCTGTGTTTTCTTATTGGCTGGGTTTTTACCCGGACGGGAACACCTTATTTTTATGGGAAGGAATTGACGAACCGAGAGGGTATTCTTACGGTGGTGCTGTCCTGGGTGATCGCCGCTCTTTTTTCTGCGCTGCCTTTTGTTTTGACGGGGACGTTGGATCCCGCGGGTGCTTTTTTTGAAGCTATGTCCGGCTTGACGACTACGGGAGCTACCGCATTGGCGGAGATCGAAGGACTGCCGATCAGCCTTTTATTCTGGCGCAGTTGGATGCACTGGCTGGGAGGCTTAGGGATCATAGTCATTTTTATTGCGCTGCTGCCGGGAATTTCCGGCGGGGCCGCGCATCTTATCAACGTGGAAGGTACCGGTTTTGAAGATGAGAGGATTTTGCCCCGACTGCAGAAAACGGCCCGGGCCCTGTTTTATATTTATGGTTTGATTACGGCAGTTACCGCCGCATTGCTGTTGTGCAACGGGCTTACCCTTTTTGATGCGGTGACCCACGCCATGTCGGCTATCGCTACCGGAGGATTTTCTTCTTATAATGACAGTGTGGCCCATTTTCGCAGCGCGCCGGTAGAGATCATTTTGGGCATTGCCATGGTGATCGCAGGGGGGAACTTTGCTCTTTACTACAAAATTCTGCACAGAGGACCGGGTATTCTCTGGCGGGATGATGAATTTCGCTGGTATATCACACTTTTGTTTCTTTTAGTGGGCGTTGTGACGCTGGATCTGGTGTGGGAAACGCACATGGGGGTCGGCAGCAGTTTGCGGACTGCTTTTTTCCAGGTGGCATCGTTTGTTTCTACGACAGGTTTTGTTTCGGAAGATTATGATCGCTGGCCGGCTTTGGCTAAGACTTGTCTGCTGATGTTGTATTTTACGGGGGCTTGCGCCGGTTCTACGGCCGGCGGCATTAAAATGTCCCGTTTTGTCGTTTTGTATCGGGGCGTGAAGACCGGTATACTGCGTGTGCTCCATCCCCATGAAGTGAGGGGCGTGTACTACAATGGCAGAAAGATTGATGGCAGTGTGTTTAGTCTGGTAGTGAATTTTTTCTATCTTTATATTGGTACATTTATTGTGTTTTCGGCTGCTGTAGTGGCGACCGGCACCGGTATCGGCCCGGCGGTGACCGGGGTGGCGGCCTGTATCAGCAGCACCGGCCCGGGCTTTGGACCGATCGTTGGCGCCGTGGGGAATTATTCAACGCTTCCGGCTGTTGCCAAGCTTCTTCTGGCATTTGTTATGTTATTAGGACGATTGGAGATGTATGCGGTCCTGGTCTTGTTTCACAGGGGATTTTGGCGGGGGACCAGCCGCTGGTAAAAAGAAAGGATTATTTTATACATGAAATGGCATGAATTGGCTTATGGAAAGAGTACGCAAAAGGTTTTACTGCCGGAAGAACATGTCCTCTACGATTTACAGGGGAAAGATGCGGATGTAGAAAAGGATATTGTCGCAGCGGCATTAAAAGCTCTGCGAGCGCCAATTGACAGCGAACCGTTAGGCAAGATCGTAAAACCCGGGGATAAGGTAGCGATTATCGTCAGTGATGAAACGCGTCTTTGTTATACGGATCAGTTTTTGCCGGTAATTGTGGAAGAATTGAATCAACATGGAATCCCGGATCAGGATATTGATGTGATCATCGCCACGGGGACCCACCGCGGGCAGACGCCGGCGGAAGATATTCTGGTTTTGGGTGAAGCGATGGTGAAACGGCTGCGGATCCATCAGCATGACTGCAGGGATAAGGCAAACCTGCAATATATGGGGACAACGTCCCGGGGCAATGAGGTTTACATTAATAAAGTCGCGGCGCAGGCGGATAAAGTTATTGCCACCGGCGCCGTCACACTGCATCCCATGGCCGGTTTTGGGGGCGGACGCAAGGCCGTGGTCCCGGGTATCGCCGGTCTGGAAACGATCAACCGCAACCATGTCCTGGCCTTGTCGGAAAAGCCGGGCGCCGGCTGTGATCCCAATGTCTGTACGGCAAAGCTGACAGGTAATCCTTTTCATGAAGATCTGATGGAATGTGCGGAGTTTCTTGCTCCTGATTTTCTGTTCAATGTGGTGCTGACCAGTGAAGGCGGATTATATGAGGTGGTTGCGGGCAACTGGAAAACGGCTTTTGCCAAAGGTTGCAAGGATTTGCTGGGCATCAGCGGCGTACCCATTAAGGAACAGGCAGATGTGGTCATCGCCAGCGGGGGCGGTTACCCGAAGGACATTAATCTGTATCAGGGGACCAAGACCCATATGAACGTGGACCTGGCCGTTAAACCGGGCGGTATCGCGATTATTTTGCTGGAATGCCCGGACATTAAAGAACCGGCGATTTTTACCGATTGGCTGTTAAAAAGTGACTTGCAAAAAATCGAGCAGTCTGTACGGGACAATTTTTCCATGGCCGCTTTTGTGGCCTATAAGAGCCGTTGCATCATAGAGTCTCATACTGTGTATCTGGTGACCCGGAAGGAAAATTTCGAGTTTGTACGGCAAACCGGGCAGATACCGGTAGAAACGGCAGAAGAAGCCTGGCAGCTGGCGCAGCAGAGGCTGGCCGCGGCGGGTAAAACAGATTATACAATCACATTGATGAAGCATGCGCCGGTGACTTTGCCGGTCTGGGAGAGATAAGAATGGCGTTATATAAAATACCTTATGGAAAAAGTGAACAGACGGTGGAGTTGCCGGAAGAACATGTGGCGCAGGTCCTTTTGCCGCCGACCACGGGAAAGACGCAGTCGATTGAGGCGTTGATGGCGGAAGCGTTGGCTTCTCCCATCGGTACGCCGACCCTGGATAAAATGATTACCGCCGGGGATACCGTGGTGATCGTGGTCAGCGATATTACCCGTACCTGGGCCCGTTTTGATTTATTTGTCCCTATCCTGGTAAACGAGTTGAACCGACTGGGGGTACCCGATCAGGACATCAGTGTTATTATTGCTACAGGAAAACACCGCCTCAATACGGAGCAGGAAAAAGAGGAGATCCTGGGCAGCGAACTGTATCATCGTGTCAAAGTCTATGACCATGATCCCGCTACGGAAGCCTGCTGTTACTTGGGAACGACCGGGCGGGGGACACCGGCCTGGATCAATAAACGGGCGGCAGAAGCCGATAAGGTCATTTTGACGGGGGGCTTGTCACCGCATATTTATGCCGGTTTTGGCGGGGGACGCAAGAGTGTATTGCCGGGTATCGCCGGAGCGGAGTCGATCAATCACAATCATAATCTGGCGCTGGCGGATGAGATTGGCGGCGGTGTCAATCCGGATACATCCATTATGCGGCACGAGGGAAACCGTGTCAGTGAGGATATGTGCGAGGTGACAGCGCTTCTCAATCCCTGTTTTCTGGTTAATGTCATCGTGGATTTCCAGGGTAATTTTTATAAGGTGATGGCCGGACACTGGTATGAAGCCTGGCTCCGGGGCACCAAAGAAGTGATGTGCCTCCAGGGTGTGCCCACACGAACAAAGAGCGACGTGGTCATTGTTTCCGGCGGCGGTTATCCCCGGGATATCAGTTTATATCAGGGGATGAAGTGCTATGCGCCGGCCGCGGCTGCGTTGAAAGAAGGGGGGATTCTGATTGCGGTACTGCGCTGCCAGGATATGACCGAACCTCCTGCCTTTTTTGAGAGTTTTCGTTATACGGATCTGACCGAGATGGAAAAGGCGGTGCGGGCGAACTTTACGGTACCGTTTTATGTGGCATTTTATATGTGCTGTCTGGCTCGTTCCTTTACTATTATTCTGGTCACCGAACCGGAAAACTTCGCGAATGCAAAGAAAACCGGCGCGATCCCTGCGGCTACGTTGGAAGAGGCCTGGCAACTGGCACGGCAGAAACTGGCGGAACAAAAGAGGGCAGATTACACGATCAATATTATGCCTTATGGGGGAGATACGCTGCCTTTGTATGAAAAGTAAAAAGAAAATAAAGCGGCAAAAAAGATGAGGCGGATAAGGATAAAATGGTCGCTAAAAGTGGCTAAATAATAAAATTAATTAAATAAAACAATCCGCTATTGATATTTGATTCTGATAGTGATACAATAAAGTAGAATTAGGTCAAATGTGGCCTTTTCATCATATACTGCTTAGGTAAGAAAGCGCGGTTGAATGATTTCGCGGGTACGGAGGAAACTTGGCAACTCGCGTACTGTAGAAAAATTCTCAACCTTCTTTCCTTACTTTAAGCGGCAAAATATCATAGTTCCTAAAGGAGGAAATTGTAATGAAAAAATCTTTAGTATTAGCCATGGCTATGGCCCTGGGTGTAACCGCTTCGGCGTATGCTGCCAATCCGTTTACCGACGTACCGGCCGGTCATTGGGCCTATGACAGCATTGCCAAACTGGCTGCTGCCGGCGTGATTGAAGGTTATGGCGATGACACCTTCCGCGGTGATCGTCTGATGACCCGTTACGAAATGGCGCAGATTGTGGCGAAAGCAATGGCCAAAGGCGCGAATGTCGACCGTCTGGCGGCGGAATTCGCTGACGAACTGGATGCCCTGGGTGTTCGCGTAGCAGCCCTGGAAAAGAAATCCGACAACGTAAAGATCACCGGTGAGATCCGTGCGCATTATGCCAGCTCTAATCACGATGATTTCAGTGATAACCATGAAGCAGGACTGCGTACCCGTCTGTATTTTACCGGTGCTGTGAATGACAACTGGAATTATGTAGCCCGTCTGGAAAACCAACAGTATTTTAACAAGAGCTACGAAGGTGAAGATAAAGATGTTAATATTAACGTAGCACAGCTGGAAGGCCGTCTGGGGGGCTTGGACATCGTTGCCGGCCGTCAGGATGACGGTTTTGCCGATGGGTACATTTATGACAGTGATTTCGATGGCGTAACCGTTTCGTATGGGGATAATGTATATGTTGCCGGTACTTATGGCAAACCTACCGGTGTAGAAGAGGATTTCCACGAGTTCTGGCAGGCGGAGATCGGCACCAATGCCGGCAACTTTGCCGATGTGAAAGCCGGTTACATGTCTTTCCGTGATAAAAATGAGTGGGCCGGTAACAAAGAAAAAGACAACATCTGGTATGTGGGCGCCAATTTCAATCTGGCAGATGATGTGGCTCTGAACGGCATGTATCTGAAATCTAACGCGGATGAATTCAATGGTAAGAAAGTAGATGACGACGGGTTTGTCGTAGGTCTGTCCTTTAAAGGGGCTGATCCGGCAGAACCGGGCACCTGGGGCTTAGGAGCCAATTACTATGATCAGGGGCGGACTACATATCTGGCCCATACCATTGATGGCTGGACAGACAGCGACTTTGGCTTTAAAGGCTGGTCTGTAGGTGGTGATGTGACCGTTGCCAAAAACATGATCGCCAACGTAACGTACTATGATACCAAGAGCAAAGGCGACATGGACAAAGACAAACACCATGTACTGTGGAGCGAACTGAGCATCATGTTCTAAGGCGCAGGTAAACGGGTCGCGAGACAGACATTACGTCATAAAAATATAATGTCAAGATGATCTATTTTGAAAAATGGAAAAGGGAAACTGCGAAAGCAGTTTCCCTTTTTGTACAATAAAAATAAATAGAAAATATTACTAATTATTTACCTTATAACCATTGTAGTAAAAAACTGATTGTGCTATAATTCTTAATAGTAATCATTGTTTATTAAATAAAAAGTTTAAGGTTTTTACGTTAATTCGCATTATTTTATGATGGAGGTTCCAGTAAAATGAATTTTTTTGCAACCGGCTTAGACTACTTTGTTAAGGGCGGCCCGATTATGTATCCCTTGCTGCTTTGTTCCATTGCTGCCATTGCGATTTGTGTAGAACGGTATTTATTTTTTAAGAAGGCGGATAGTGGACGGGAATTTACAAAACAATTCTGCGCCTATGTGGAACAGGATAACTGGGTAGATGCCAAGCACCTTGCAGATACTACACAAGGTGAAATTGCCAAATTAGCGACGATTGTTATGGCGCGTTACGGCAATTTTGAACGCTTGGAAAGTTTTGTACAGGTGCGGGCGGAGCGTGCTCTGGATAAATTTGAAAATCGTTTAAACTATCTGAATGTCATTGTTACACTGGCACCGGTACTGGGTTTATTAGGCACAGTAACCGGTATGATCGGGTCTTTTAATCACTTCAGCCAGCGTCTGGACAACCCGCTGGCTGTTACCGCAGGCATTGGCGAAGCGTTGATCACCACTGTGTTCGGTTTATGCATTTCCATCATAGCCATTTGCATGTATGCCTATTTTAATCGCCGTCTGACCAGTATTTCTATAAATGTAGGGGAAATGAGCAACACCTTGCTGGAAGCGATAGAAAAAAATCTGGATAAGCAGGAAGGGAAATAAAATGATCAAATTGAAAGAGCGAGGCAAAAAGACGCCTGAAATTATGCTCAGCCCGATGATCGATATGATGTTCCTGCTGCTGATTTTTTTCATCGTCAGCGCCATGTATATGAGTGAGTTGCGGACGATACCTGTTAAACTGCCGGTAGCTACGGAAACCATCACACAAAGCAGCGTGAAGTTTACCGTTACGATTAAGGATGATGGAGCCTATTGGTTAGGGGACAAAGTTATCGACCGGGGGCAGCTGATCGCAAAAGCAAAAGAAGCCCAGTCTAAAGACAAAAATTTTTCCGTCGTGATTCGGGCGGATGAAAATGTACAATATAAAACCGTGATCGGGTTGCTGGATTCCTTTAAGAAAGCAGGAATCAGCCGGGTTGGATTAGCGACAGATAAAGGAAATAAAAATGCGACTAAACCATGACGATAAAAGAGGTTTGCTCTTTTCCGTTATTTTTCACATTATCTGCTGCGGTTTGGTAGGGGTAATCGCCTTAAGTACTCTCCATTCCTATTCTCAGGAGCCTATTTATGACGTAGCCCTGATGGATGGCGGCGATGCGGCTCCGGAGATTGAGGAACAAAAGCAGGAAGAGCCGGAGGAAGAAGAGGAAGAAGAAGTCATACCTCAAAAAGATGACATTGTAGAAAAACGTGAAACGCCGATCAGGAAAAAAGTAGAAAAACCCAAAACCAGTAAGCCAAAATTTACAGCGAAAGGCGGAACCGGCAAAGGAACAAGCCCTGGTCTGAACAAAGGCGGTCAGGGGGCAGGACAGGGACCGGCAGGTAATGAGATCCAGGCTCCGGCAGTGCCTCCCAGAGTGACCCGCTCCCGGATGCCGGTGTATCCCAGCGCTGAACAGCAAAAAGGGGTTAAGGGACAGGTGGTAGTCCGTTTTCTGGTGGGGAAAGACGGCGGGGTAGAATCTATTGTTCTGGCTCGATCCAGTGGCAGCGGCGCACTGGATCAGGCAGCCTTAAACGCAGCCGGCGGCTTTCGTTTCCGCCCCGGACTGGACGGGTATGGGCGACCGATCCGTTGCTATGCGTACCAGCCTTTTGCTTTTCAGTAAGGTTGGCGAGTTATATAGCGGTTGATCCCATATATTGGTTAATTGCTAAAGTTAACTTGCTTCTTCTGATTAATACTGTTTAATCGGCAAGAATTTGCATTTTGTGTACAATATACTTTAAAGTATACGTGCTAATTAAAATAAAAGTGTAATTCTTGAAACAATATTTATTTTGCCTCTCATCCCTCTATGCTATATAATAAGTAGCTATAGGGATTATTTTTTTGTACTAAAATAAAAAGGAGTATGCAACATGAAAATTTCGCAGCGCGCATTGGGATTAACGACTTCACCGATCCGTAAATTGGCACCTTATGCAAATGAGGCCATCAGGGCAGGGAAAAAAATTTATCATCTGAATATCGGGCAGCCTGATATTCCTACTTCGCCTAAGTTTATGGATGCCATCAGGGCCTTTAACGATAAAGTAATTGCGTATGGCGCTTCACAGGGGGATCCGGCTCTTATCCGGGCGATTCAGCGGTATTATGCAGGCTGGGGCATGGAGTTTGCCGAAAAGCATATTTATATTACGAATGGGGGCAGCGAAGCCCTTGAATTTGCGGCGTTGAGTTTATGTGATCCCGGCGAAGAACTGTTAGTGTTTGAGCCGTATTATGCGAACTATTCTTCCTTCGGGAAGTTGGCGGGCGCGGAAATCAAGGCTGTCCCCACCAGTGCGGAAGATGGCTATCGCCTGCCCGAAGAAGAAGAGATAGAAAAATATATAACGGACAAAACAAGGGCCATTTTGTTAACAAACCCGGGCAATCCTACTGGGGTAGTGTATGACAAACAGGAGATGGATCGTGTTGTCCGACTGGTAACAAAGTATGATCTGGCGTTGATCGCTGACGAAGTCTACCGTGAGTTCGTGTATGATGGTGACTATACGAGCTTTGGTACGTATAAAGAAATTGAGCAGAACCTGATCCTGATCGATTCTGTTTCGAAACGGTACAGTGCCTGCGGCGCCCGTATCGGCTGCATCATAAGCAAAAATGAAGAGCTTTGTGCTCAGTTGAATAAATTATGTCAGGCACGCTTATGTGCTCCTGCGGTGGAACAAATCGGCGCAGCCGCTTTGTACGAAACGCCGGCTTCGTATCTGGAAGAAGTGAATCAGGAATATAAAAAACGCAGGGATACCATTGCTGCAGGCCTGGCTAAAATACCCGGCCTGACATCTTCCCAGCCTAAGGGAGCGTTTTATGTCATGGTCAAACTGCCGGTGGATGATGCGGAAAAATTTGCCATTTGGATGCTGAAAGACTTTGCGATGGATGGAGAAACGGTTATGATCGCTCCGGGCAACGGTTTTTATGCGACTCCGGGCAAGGGAATCGATGAGGCGCGGATCGCTTATGTGCTGAAGTGCGAAGAGCTCGACCGGGCCATGGAGCTTTTAGCGGCGGGTTTAAAAGCCTATCCGGGGCGGAAACAGTAAGTTGTCTTTAAGATTTTTATCGCATAGAAATTTGAATGGGACTGTGGAATCGGTTTGCCGGCATGTTTTGCAACTCATAAAATCGGCAATAAAGTAAAAAGTTAAAAACTCCTCTTGACTATGTTCCAAGTATATAGTGTATCCTGAAGATAACAAGAAGAAAGGGTAGTGAGAGTGGCCCGGTTCTTGGACAATAATTTAGTTAAAGGAGGAATAGACTATGACTCACCCAAAATTTGAGATTCCGAAAGATCCTCATGGAAAGGCTCGTTATGAAAGTGCTTTGCGGCACGCGGAAGCGGCTAAAAAAGCCGGTAAATCCAGCGAAGAGATCCATGCTGTATTTAAAAAAGTAATGGCTTTCAATCCGTTGGATATTGACTCCATTCCCAAAGATAAAGCGCATGCGAAATATCGCAGTGCCATGATTCATGTAAAGAAAGCCATGGAAGCCGGCAAATCCAGCGATGAAATCCATGAAATTTACCGTAAGGTCCTGAACAGTGACGGTACCGGTAAATGCGGGCACAAAGCATAAGCGCTGCATTGAGCGGAAGTGCAAACATATTCTGAACAAGGGTATACTCCCTGTTCCGATGTGTCTGACGCAAATTTAAAATACCCCTGATTGTGTGTTCCTGTTGCTCACAAGCACACGCTTCAGGGGTATTTTTTGCATAATAAAAGTTGGGGCAGCTATGGGCCATCCCAACATTTATTATAGAACCGGACTTTTGGCTTAAGAAAGTACGTCAGGTGTCTTTGACCGGATGGACTTGCAAAAAGAGCCTGGTCACATATTCCTGTGGATTTTTGGTAAGCCAATGGTTGGTGATGGGCTGGATGTAGATAGTATCAGCCGGCGTCAGCGCCTTTTGCTTTAGAAATTTGTCCAGCTCACGGCTTAGTTTTTTGGCGTTGCTGTAAAACGTGCCATGAAACGTAGCTTCGCAATAAAGACCGGTAGGAAGCGGCGTAAGTTGAAGATGATTATGGTGTTTTAAGAATCCTCGCTGCTTTTGAAGTTGGCGCAGATTGTCCGATAACACGGAAAAGAAACCAATGGAAAGCGTGGAGACTTTTTCTGCCAGAAAATCCTGTGTACGGATTATCCAGCCCGGATTTTTTTCTAAGATTGACCGGTTATGAATATTTTTATGCGAAGCCCTGGCAAAGAGAAGGACGCGTTCCTTGCTGTTTCCGAGATCGTCTACATATGCGATCTGCGCCAATCGTTCCTCTTCCTGCTTGAGAATAAACGTTTCTGAAACAGGCTCCGGATTTTGCTCAAACTTTTGCCGGATCGCACTGATAGAGTGGCAGATGCGTTCATTTTCCTGAATCACGGCATGACATTCTGCTTCGCGCTTATTGAGAAGTTCCGAGAGTGTAGCTTCTCCGCGGTTTTGCAGGTAATGGCGTATATCATTAATGGATAAATTCAGTTTGCGTAAATTAACGATGATTTCCAAGTCCAGGTATTGGGCGATAGAATAGTGGCGATAGCCATTTTCAGCGATAAAATCGGGAGAGAGCAGCTTGATTCTATCATAATAAAGCAGGCTTTGTTTGGAAATATCAAACATAGCGGCTAATTCACCGGCAGTAAAATAACTGGAAGAAAAATTTCCCTTCGTTTTATTCATAATCACTCCTCTTTAACTTGACCATATAATAAGTATATAGTTTAATATATATGTAAATATTGTAAAATAAATTATATCATATGGAGTAAGTGGATGGAAGAGATACCGGTGATCCGCAACTTAATATTAAGCCTGACAGGGGCATGCAATTATGCCTGTACCTATTGTTATGCGGCGTTTCATCCGGCGGCGGCGATGAAAAAGGAAGTGGCTTTACGGGCGGTGGATATGGCAGGGCAAACGGGCCTGCCCTTTATTTTGCAATTTACCGGTGGTGAACCGTTATTGGCATTTGATACGATTAAAGCGGTGACTGCAAGAGTAGAAGAATGCAGGTACCCGGCCATTTTGCAGCTGCAGACCAATGCTTCTTTGATGACAGATGCGATGGCGAAATATCTGAAGAAACATAAGATTGCGATAGGGGTCAGTTTGGACGGACGTCCTGCTGTAAACGATGCGTTGCGAAAGGTCAAAGATGGCAGCAGCGCTTCCCAGGCTACGATACGGGGGATTCGTCTTTTGGCGGCCCATCAGATTGCAATAGGGCTGACCTGTGTTGTGACACGGACAAATGTAAAAGACTTAGCCGGTATTATACAGATGGCGTATTATCTGGGGAATGTGCGTCAGATCGGGTTCGATCTGCTCCGCTGCGCAGGGCGGGGTACGGGCCTGGAACCGGCTGATCCGGCGGAAGTAACAAAAGCGATGCAGGAAGTGTATGCCCTGGCACAGGCCCTGGAAAAAGCGACCGGTGTTCACATCCATTTTTCCCAGTTGGACCGCATGTGCAAAGTTTCTGCGGGTCAGGGCTGCGTGTTCGGGCATTGCTATACAATGCACGGGGAGGGTGCTTACGTAGCCTCTGACGGTAAGATTTATGCCTGTTCGTCTTTGGTGGGCGAGCCGCAGTATCTGATTGGCGATGTATGTAACGGCGGGTTTGACATAGAAAAAGCAAAAAAGGTAGGCGAGCAGGTGGCAGCGGCGATGCAGGCCTGTAGAGAATGTAAGCTTTTCGGCGTTTGCGGCGGCGGTTGTTTTACCCGCTGGCGGGGACGCGGTGGAAAAGCTGCGGAAGAATGCGCGATGTATCGGGTGTTCTCCCGCCATGTATAAAAAGTATCTGTTGGGTTCAGTTTATTTTAGACAGCGATTGCAAGGTTTAGTTAAGGTCAGGTGTCTATGAAAATAATACAGGAAAGCAACGGGCTGAAAAATTTACTTAAAAGGGACGGTCAGGTATTGCAGGAAAGGCGGAAGACCCTGTCGGATACACAAAAGAAAACGGGGCGGAGGTTGCAGGGATGGTTTGTTTTTGGTGTACGGTATATAAGCCTCTGTCTAGTTGTTCTTTTTTACGTTCTGCTCACAGGGTGTGCGGGTACGGAGTATAAAAATCCGGCCGGTGGCAAGGACACTGCCCTGGCAGGAGCGGGTAAAAATTCCTCGGCGGTTTCCGCTGCGGAAACTTTTAGCGGACAAAATTATACGGTTACGGATGACGCAGGGCATACCGTAACGTTGAAGGGAAAACCAAAGCGGATCGTTTCTGTGACCTATGGCACCGATGAAATTTTGAAAGTTTTGGCCGGCCCTACACGAATCGCAGCTTACAGCAGGTACGCAGGCGACTCGGAGATTTCGTTTTTGAGTCGTCAGGATATTGCCCAGGTAGGGTGTCAGGCGCAGGAAAATGCGGAAACAATTTATGCCTTACAACCGGATCTGGTCGTGGTTTCTACTGCTTCGCCGCCCGATATGGTTTCTGCGCTGGAGCAACTGGGAGTGCCTGTCTACACGGCAGGGAGTCCTAAAAATGTCGATCAGATGAAACAAAAAGTGTACCGCCTGGGACTTGCGGTAGGAGAAGAAGAAAAAACAAAGGCTTTGCTGAGAAGAATGGATGAGCGTTTGGCGGCCTTGGATAAGAGGCTTTCTGTGATTACAGACAGAAAAAGAAAAGTAGCAGTGGCCTTCACTATGAGTGGACCTATGGGACGCAAAGGGGACCTGTTCGATTCCATGCTCCGGGCGGCGCATGTGATTAACGGGGCGGCGGTTTCCCATCCCCTGGGAATAAAAGGGCAGATCAGTAAAGAGCAGGTTGTGGAGATCAATCCGGATATTTTTATTTTGCCGACCTGGAATTACGATCCCCATCAGGATACGCACACATTTAACCGGGAGATAGCGGAAGATCCGGCATTCTCTAATGTGAAGGCCGTTAAAAATAAGCAGCTGCTGCCTATCTCCGATCGATATCGGTATGTTGCCAGTCATCACATTGTGGATGCCATAGAAAATATAGCGTATGCCGTTTATCCGGAAGTGTTTCCCGAAGGAAGGCCTGTGGATCAGGAGTAAAGCAGGTAAATTCATACACAAGTATCAGCGGAAACAAAGAGTTTAAAATAAGGCGTAAGAATCATACGAAAGAATAAAAGATAAGAACAGGTGGTCATCTTGCTTAAAAATAAGAAATCAGCTGTATGTCTGTTGGGGATTATTTTGGTATGTGTCGCTGCCGTTTCCCTGACTGTGGGACAAATTGATATGCCGGTAAAAAATACGCTGGCTGTGGTCTTTCATCAGTTGGGGCTGCCTTTTTTTACGGCGCAGGATTTTACCCGGGAACAACTGGCGGTAGTCTGGTTTATCCGCATGCCCCGCATGCTGGTAGGGGTGTTGGTGGGAGCCGCCTTGGGGATTTCCGGCGCGGTGATGCAGGGGATTTTCAGTAACCCTCTGGCAGATCCCGGCATTATCGGCATTTCGTCCGGCGCAGCCACAGGGGCGGTCCTGGCTATTGCTCTGGGAGTCACTTCGCAGAGCATGTTCATGATGCCAGCCTTTGCTTTTTGCGGCAGTCTTTGCGCAGTGACGTTGACGGTGTTTTTAGCGACCCGTAACGGCAAGATCCCGGTGATGACGTTGTTATTGGCCGGCGTGGCAGTGGGGATGCTGCTGGGGGCCATCACATCCGGTATTTTAACCTTTATCAACGAACAAAAATTACAGCAATATCTTTTCTGGATGGTCGGCGGCTTGGATTACCGGCGCTGGGAGCATGTATATCTGGCTGCCGGACCGGTCTGTGCGGGGATCGGCGTCATGTTGCTGCTGGCCCGCCATTTGAATGTGCTGGTATTAGGAGAAACGGAAGCCCGTTCGGTAGGAATGCCGGTAGTTTATTTTCGCATGGGCCTGTTGTTGGTAGCGGCCATGACTACCGCCACTTCTGTTTGTGTCAGCGGCAGCATTGGTTTTGTAGGCCTGGTGATGCCGCATATGATGCGTATGCTGTTGGGACCTGACCATCGTGTGCTTTTGCCGGCCAGCGCATTAGGCGGCGCACTGTTCCTTGTTATCTGCGATTCGTTGGGGCGAGTGGTTCTGGCTCCTGCGGAAGTGCGCGTAGGAATCATGACAGCTTTGTTGGGAAGTCCTTATTTCTTATATTTACTGCGTAAAATGCAGAGAGAAAAATTATAAAGACAGGAACATAAAAATCAGAATCAGATCACTGAGAATCCGTAAAAACATACAGAAACAGATAAGAACAGATAAAAAACAAAACTGGAAAATATAAAAAACGCACGAGAAATAAATCGTACAGGAAATAATAAATAGATGAATTGCCACGCAGATTCATTTAAAGAAAGCAGAGGCTGAAACTATGAGCAAAATTTTATTTTTGACAAATGTGATCCGTCGGATGGGCATGATGCAGCAAGCCCTGGAGAAAGTACAGAACGCCGGACGATTACCAGGCGACAGCGCTTGCTGGTGGGTCACTGATACTACAGAATGGACAAAAGAAAACGCCGAGCGTTTAAAAGGCACGGATTTTCTGATGCTGAAATGGATGGGAAGCGGCCTGACGACTACCTTTCTGAAAAAAGTGAAAGAATATGCCCAAAAGCACAAGATACCTTACTATATCGATGCAGCCGGCGGGGATGATGCCGATTTAATCGGAGGCCTGACAGCGGAGCAGGAGAAAACAATCACTTTATATACCATATATGGTGGAGAAAAAAATCTCTACAACCTATGGCAGTATATGGATTCCGTTGTGACAGGTCAGACTTCTGACATCGAAAAACCGAACCCGGTCCACTGGGCGGGTATTTTTCATCCGGATGCCAAAAAGGTGTATACCGAACTGGCGGAATACGAGAAGGATTTTTGTCAGCCGGGACGTCGTACGTTAGGCTTTATGTTTTACCGTGACGAATGGGTCTGGGGGGATTTGGAGTACCAGAGCCTCATGGTACGGGAAATTGAAAAACAGGGAATGAACGTGATCTGTGTCTTTTCCAACGGAATGCCGAACAAGGAACTGGGGATGCCGTCCTTGCCGGAAGTATTTCACCGGTTTTTCTTTCGGAACGGGGTTCCCGTGGTCGATGTTTTTATCAATACAACCAAATTTTCCCTGACCAGCAGCGGCGCATTGGAGGTAGAGTTCCTTAAAAAATGGAATGTGCCGGTGATTCAGGCCTATACGCTGATTTCTTCTTACGAAGAATGGAAAGCTGCTTTTGACGGGATGAATGCGATGGAGGTTTCTATTTCCGTTTCCCTGCCGGAATTTGACGGCATTTGCCACGGTGTACCGATCGCTACCAAAAAGGTGTTGGAGAATGGAGATGTTTGCTACCTTCCCATCGCGGAACGGATCCGACATCTGGTGCGCAAAGCCGGTAAATGGGCCGCCTTGCGTCATATTGCCAATCAGGATAAAAAGGTGGCTGTTATTTTCCATAACTATCCACCTAAAAACTCGAATATTGGCAGCGGTCTGGGGCTGGATACGGTGGAAAGTATCCGCCGCCTGCTGGTCAATATGCAGGAGAGAGGCTATAAGGTTGATTTTATCCCGAAAGACGGGAAAGAGTTTATTGAGCTCCTTACCCGTCACGCCACCAACGATCGTTCGATGCTGAACGACAGGCAACTGGCAGAAGCCAATAAAATTACCGGAAAAGAGTACGGCGATTTTTATCACACCTTTGAACAGCCGGTACAGGAACAATTGAAAAAAGACTGGGATGAGGCGCCGGGTCATGTGATGGAATACGATGGGAGGCTTTTGGTACCGGGCACGATGGATGGCAATGTGTTTATTACTGTACAGCCGCCCCGCGGATTTGGGGAAGATCCGTCCAAGATTTATCATTCCCCGTTCTGCGCGCCGACCCATCAATACATCGCCTTTTACCAGTGGATCCGGGATATCTGGAAAGCCGATGCGGTCATTCATGTAGGCACCCATGGCTCGCTGGAATGGCTGCCGGGGAAAAATGCAGGGCTCAGTGCCGCCTGTTATCCGGACCTGACCTTACGGGAATTGCCGGACCTTTACATCTATAACATTACGATCACGGGTGAAGGGATTCAGGCCAAACGCCGCGGCGCTGCGGTACTGGATGAACATTTGCCGGCGCCGCAGTCTCAGGCCGGCACCTATGAAGAATTGGAAGAACTGGAAAAGCTGATGGATGAATACGTGCATTTCCAGCGTACTGAACCGGATAATCTTCCCCGTCTGGCGGAGATGGTATTGGCCAAGGCCAAAGAAGCCAATCTGGACAACGAAGTGACCTATGATGAAAGCAAACCCTTTGATGACTATCTGACGGAACTACACAATTACATTTGCGATTTGAAGAACCTGGAAGTGCATACAGGGCTGCATATTTTAGGCGAACCGCCCCTTGAGGACGGATTGACCGAGTATCTGTGGTTGCTGACCCGCCTGGATAACGGTGCGATCCCCAGTCTGAATCAGACTTTGGCCGGCCAGTATGGTTATGATTATTATTACCTGTTGGAAAACAGTTCACTTATTTATGAGCCGCTGAATCTGACTTTTAATATGCTAATCGATAAAATTGGCAGTCAATGCCGGGAAGTGATTCGTATTTTGCAGGATCATGATTTTGCCGAAGAAGGGATCGCACAGGTATTGCGGCAGCCCTGGGTACAGGAAGCGGCGAAGCAGGCGCCGGCACAAATCCAGATCGGCGCTTCCCGTACCGGTCAGGATGCGGCTACCCAGGCTGAACCTCTGTCTTTCTTAGAGCGATTGGAAATGGTCTGCGGGTATATTTGCCATACTATATATCCCAATCTGATGCTGACCACGGACGAACAGAAGACGTTGATTCGCGGGTTAGAAGGTGAATATATCTGGCCGGGACCCAGCGGAGCGCCCAGCAGCGGCGGCGCCGATCTTTTGCCTACCGGACGCAATTTCTACGGTGTAGATCCCCGCACGCTGCCGACCAAAGCGGCCTGGGGTTTGGGGCAGGATCTGGGCGACCAGGTCATCAGCCGTTTTATTGAGGAAGAAGGACATTATCCGGAAAATATCGGTATCATTCTATGGTCCGGCGCCAATATGCGCAGTCACGGCCAGTGCATTGCGGAATTCTTATATTTGTTGGGGGTCAAGCCAATCTGGCAGCCGGGCAGTTTGCGGGTGACCGGGCTGGAGGTGATTCCGCTGGAAGAACTGAAGCGGCCCCGTATCGATGTAACGGCCCGTATCAGCGGCCTGTTCCGGGATGCGATGCCTTGCGCGGCTGAGTTACTGGATAAGGCGGTGTTGAAAGTAGGAGCCCTGGAAGAAGATCCGGAATTAAACTTTGTCCGTAAGCATATTCTGGAAGACAGCGCCGAACTGGAAAAAGAAGAGGGCATGTCGAAAGAGGAGGCGTGGCGTACGGCGGCATTCCGTATTTTCGGTGATGAACAGGGCGTTTACGGGGCCGGTGTATCGGCGTTGCTGGAGGCGAAAAACTGGGAGACCATTGATGATCTTGCCGATGTGTATGTGCGCTGGGGCGCTCATGCCTACGGGGGCAAGACGAAAGGCAAGTATCTGCCTAACCAGTTCCGGAAGCGGATGGGCAGTTTGGATATTACGATTAAAAACGAAGATAACCATGAAACCAACATGTTCAGCAGCGATGACTACAATGCCTACCATGGAGGTATGATCGCGGCCGTACGCAGCATCAAGGGCAGCGCACCCAAGTCCTACTGCGGCGACAGCTCCGACCGGAGCCGCGTGACCATGCACAGCGTGCAGGAACAGGCCAAACGTATCTTCCGCAGTGAATCCATTAACCCCACCTACATTGAGGGGATGATGAAACACGGCTATAAAGGCGCGGCGGATATGTCCAATATGGTGGCTCACAGTTTTCAATGGGACGCTACCAGCAAGGTCATGGAAGACTGGATGTATGAAAAATATGCGGAAAAATATGTGTTGGATCCGAAAGTTCAGGAATGGATGCGAGAGGTAAACCCCTGGGCCTTGAAACGTACGGCGGAAATCCTCCTGGAAGCATCCCAGCGCGAACTCTGGAATGCCCGGGAAGAGACTTTGCAACAGCTGCAGAAATTGTGTCTGGACGTAGATGGCGAATTGGAAGAAAAGGCGGATGAAGCATGAGTTACCCTATGCAAAGTGAAAAACTCTATACGCTTTCGACCGGGGATCCGGTGTATCGTTATGAGAAGACCATCGTGATTTTTTTTAAGGGACAAAGAAAAGTCCTCAGCACTTCGATTTTTAACGGAGGCTATCACGAGGATTACACGGCTGTATATAATCATGACGGCAAAGTGGGGGCGGGAATGCCCTGTGAAATGCTGGCGCCAACCTATACAGAGCATATGCAGATCCTTTCCCGCCGTTTGGGGCTGGACCCGAATCGGGTAACGGGCATGGGTACAGCAGCAGATATGGAAAACGCAGTGATTGAAACACTTTCTTATAAAAACCTGACCGTTACTGCTATTGTTACCGGCGGCATTGAAACCAACGGCGGAAGGGTGGGGGATCCGGCGGATTATTTCAAGCCGCTGGAAAAACCGAATCGTCCCGGAACCATTAACATTATGCTTGTGCTGGACACGGATCTGCCACCGGGTACTCTGGCCAGGGCTTTAGTCACCTGCACCGAAGCCAAAACAGCGGCGATTCAGGAGTTGATGGAAGGAAGCAAATATTCTACGGGGCTGGCGACCGGTTCCGGTACGGATACTACGATCGTTGTGGCCAACAGTGAATCTTCTTTGTACCTGGAAGGTGCGGGGAAACATTCCAAATTAGGCGAGCTGATTGGTCGGGTGGTAAAGGCTGCGGTAAAAAAAGCGTTGGATAAGCAATCGGGCTTAAATCCCCAAAACCAGCACAATGTCTTGCGTCGCTTGCAGCGTTTTCATGTTTCTACGGCTACTTTATGGAAACGCTATTTAGCGTCATTTGCCAAAGGGGAAAGCTTTTCTTCGGAAAGTGATACGCAAAGAAATATCACTGCCAAGATGGCAGAAAAAGAGAAGCAGGGAGAAAACAGGGAACCATCTTTTTCCGCATCGTCTGGCAGCAGAACTCCGCTTTTAAAGCCGGAGTTCTTAGAACGAGTGGAGACACTGGCAAAAGAAGATGTGATGGTGACCTATACTACCTTATACATTCACTTGCTGGACCAGTATCTCTGGGAACTATTAAGCGAAGATGAAACGCGTGAAGCAGGTGAGATGCTCCTGCGGCAGCTGCGTTCTAAATATGGAGTAAAAGCAGACAAAAAAGGTTTTCAGGGGCAGTTGGTCACCGTGGAAACGATGATGGAAGCCTGGGAAGAGTTGTTTTTAGCGTGTCTGGAGCAATGCGATGAGTGTGCATCTGTTTAACTTTTGTGTGTATCATAATTATTTAGACCAATTAGAAGCAAGCGGCAAAACGCTACCGGAATATGTAGCCGGTCTGGGACTTGACGGGATTGAACACTTTATCTTCCACAGGTCTGAACTGGCTGCTTTGATTCAAGATTACTCCATTGGGGCTCATTTATCCTACTGGCCTTACTGGATGGGGCTGTGGCAAAGCGATGCCATTCGTCTGGCCCGGGAGTTTAGCTCGCAAGAAGAAAAACGGAAGTATTTTTTTGGGGCGGAAACTCCTGCGGAATGGCTTTCCGCCATCCGGGAGAATATTGCCGCGGCGGTCGCCATAAAACCAGAATATATGGTCTGGCACGTGGCGGAAGCAGATCTGCCGGAAGCTCATACCTTCCATTTCCAATATTCGGACAGAGAAGTACTGGAAGCTGCGGCAGAGGTGTTTAACGCTGTGTCGGACAGTGTACCGGAAGATATCACTGTCTTATTCGAAAATTTATGGTGGCCCGGACTTCGTTTAACGGCACCGGAAGAGGTACGTTTTTTCTTTGACCGGATTGAACGTAAAAACGTTGGGATCATGCTGGATACAGGGCATTTGATGAACACCAACCCGGATCTTTGCAGTGAGGCGGAAGCGGCGGATTATATCTGCCGGACTGTAGAGCAGTTGGGGGAACAGGCAGCGTTGATCAAAGGCGTGCATTTAAGTTGTTCCCTGTCGGGAGAATATCAGAAGACATTTCCCAAAATTTTTCATCCGGGAACTACATTTTGGGATTCGTACAAACATATTTCCGCTATTGATCAGCACAGACCTTTTCAGACAAAGGCGGCTCGCCGTATTTTGGAGTATGTACAGCCCCGTTATGTGAATCATGAAATGATATACAGTACGATCGGGGAAATGAAGGAAAAGCTGACGATACAGTTGGCAAATTGCTTTTAACCCTTTTAAATCAGGCGGTGCGGATTGGAATAGCAACGTAATCAATATCGTGGGTTTTTCTTGGGTAGCAGTGAACAAAGAAAGGAAACGCATTATGGTTAAACAAAGGGCAATCGCTGCATTTATCAGCCGCAGCGCTTTGGGTTTCTTTCTTCTCCCTTTTATTTTGTTTGTTTGCCTGAGCTTGTTTCCCCATGCTTCGGGTACGGCTGCCGAGCCGGTGTTCCATTTTTCTTCCGGAAAAGAGAGTACGGAGCCGGATGGGTCGGCTTATCGGGAAATGGAATTAATGAATCGGGGGGAGGCAGTTCCTGCTTCTGCTGTGGAAATGGAAGACGCCTGGTGTCAGTATTATTTTCGCCAGGCGAAGGCCAAACCGGAAGATGTTCGGCGAGGCACGGCGCGCTTTATTACGGCTGTCCATCAAATAACCCCGGTTGTGCAGAACGGAAAGTGGGTCGTCCGTCCGGTATCACCGGTAGCCGGTACCTGTACAATACTGGTACGGTTTCGTTATGGCGGGCAGCGCTATATCGTACAAAAACAACTCAATTTGTATGGTCGGGGCTGGAATGCTAAAGAATGGCAGGAAGATATGGCTCGACAAAATGCGCTTACGAGTTCCTTACCTTTACCATATCTGTCTTTTGGGGCCGTTCGGAATTTTTATACCGGACAGGAACTGAGTGGACAATACAAAAATATAAATTGGGCGGTTGCCAAAGAAGCCGGAGTCTTGTCGGTAAAAGTGATTGACGATATACATGCGGACACAGCGTCTGTTGTATCCGCGCCGGGGGGAGAATTTTCTTATCGCATTCCTTTGCTTCCTCCGTTACAAGCATCCGTCTGGCGCCAGGCAAAACAAAGGATTTTTGCGGTTTCTGTGCCACAAAGTGAAGCACAGACGCCTCTTTTTACAGAAATTGATTTCCGGGATAATTATGCTGCTCATGATAATATTCCTCACGGCTTCCTGGTAATGGTATTGTTTGCCGTGCTGACCGCGGTTGTTATAGCGTTCTGGCAAAGGAGGCCCTATCGTCATGGTTATTGATAAGATCCGGATGTTTGTGCAGGCCGGCAGTTTTCTTCTGCTTACCTATGGGGGAAGGATTGGGATTCATCTGGGATACGCTATTCCCTGCTTCGCCTGTCCTTATGTACCGGGCTGCGGGGGCTACTGTTTTTTAATGTTTTTTCAGCGAGTTGGCTTATTTGGCATTGCTGTATTTGATCAGCTATTGACTTACGCAGGCCTTTGGAATCTGATGTGGTTTGCCGTATTTGCGGTTTCAGCGCTTTTACTGTCTAAATTGTGGTGCGGCTGGATCTGTCCGTTTGGTACCTTGCAGGACGGGTTAAGCGCATTGCGGCGTAAGATGGGTGTTCAGGAAGTAGAATTCCCCTGGTATGTCCGGGATGCGATCAAACCCGTTAAATACATTTTTTTAGGCATGATTCTGATTGTGCCGCTGCTTTTGGCAATGGAACTGTTGCCGCCGGATTTTTATATCCTGTTTTGTAAAATCTGTCCGGCTCATCCCATCATGCCCTTATTTGCAGGAGATTTTCGCAGATTGGCGCTTGATTATACCAACTGGGTGACGTTGCTCCTTACTTTTGTCAACCTGTCCTTCGCCGGGATCGTGATTGCCGGCAGCTTTTTCAAAGATCGCTTTTTTTGCCTGGTCTGTCCGATGCTGCCCCTGATTCAATTGTTTAACCGGTTCAGCCCTGTGCAGTTTGAGAAAAAAGCCGGCTATTGCAGCGGCTGCGGCAACTGCCAACGGCTTTGCCCGATGGATATAAGAGAAGTTCATGATGCAAAAGAAGACGGCAATGTGATGACAGAAGATTGCACGTTATGCACGCAATGTATGCAGGCTTGTCCGGTGGACAACGTGCTGACTCTGCGCTTCGGCAAAAAAATACTTTTTTCATCAGCCAAGGATTTTGTGATTCAGAAGAACAGAAAAGGAAACTGAGGAACATTATGATGGTAACCAATAAGACGGATGAGCGTCTGCAACGCAGATACGCCCGTTTTCAAAAAAAGGTAGGGGAAGAATATCAGTTGGAAGAGGCTTTGCTGAAAGATCGCCCGGATTACTTTCCCGTTTATGACTATTTTTTGCAGATGGCGGGACAGCCTTTTACTGCGGAAGCGTTACAGGAACGAACCGATCGGCGTTTGGCCGGGCTGTTTTGTATTCAGGCGCCCTTAGAGTTATTTTTAGCTTTTGACCTGCAGCCTGTCCGTTTATGCGGCGGGTATCAGACGGCACAACAGGTACTGGCCTCCAACTTGCCGGTATTGATGTGCCCCATGCTGAAATCCTTTATGGGAAATTTCACACTGTACAATAACAGCTTTCAGGATTTTCAACTGGTGGTGCTTCCGACGACCTGCGACTGGGTGGTAAAATTACCGGAAATCATGGGACAGTCGGAGGACAAACTGTATTATCTGGAACTGCCCCATGTAAAAGATACGGAAAAAAGTCAACGCCGCTGGCTGGAAGAAACCGTTGAATTAAAACGGATTTTGGAAAAAAGCACCGGGCAAAAGTTGAACCGAAAAAAACTGATGGCGGCTACGGCAGAAATCACAGAAGTCTGGGCCCGTCTGGATGAGTTAAATAAACTTAAAGGTGAGGGCATTTTGTCCTCCGTTTGGTATATGCTGATCGCCAATGCGTTTTTGCAGGATAAAATTTCCGTATGGCTGGAAAAGACCGCGGAGGTGATTCAGGCGGTGTGTACGCGGCGGACAATAGAGGAACGGGCGAAGGCCGGTTCATCATCAAACCATGAGACGGATAAATCCGTGGGAAGAACCGCAGAAACTGCGTTGTCAAAAGAAACGCCTGCGCAGGATAGTGCTACAGTGCCGGCAGTCTTTATGGCCGGCTCTCCCGTTACGTTCCCCAATTTTAAATTGCCGGAACTGGTAGAGCAGGCCGGTATGCACATTGCGGCGGATGATCTTTGTTCTTCCGAACGAATCGTACCCGGCGGCGTAGTGTACAGTGACACATCCGAAGCGGGCATCCTGCGGGCCCTGGCAGAGCGTTACCATAAAGCCTGTATCTGTCCTACCTTTGTGGATAATGACAGAAGGATCAACAATATTTTGCAGGTGGCAGAAAAGTATAAGATCAAAGGCGTGATTTATAATCTGTTAAAGGGTTGTCATCCTTATGATATTGAAGCCATCACCATAGAAAAGAAACTGAAAGAAAACGGGTTGAAGTTTATTAAAATCGAAACCGATTACGGCAGAGAAGACAGTCAAAATATTCTCACGCGTCTGGAAGCATTTAAGCAGACATTATAATATGAATTTTATGACAGGAGGAACATATGTCATATCGTGTTGGGGTAGATTTGGGCAGTACCGCCATAAAAACGGTGTTTGTCAAAGATGGGAGCCTTGTTTGGTTTAAAGCGGTTCCTACTGCGCCGGGACAGGAAGCCATTGCTTCCCGGGTGATTGAGGAAGGGCTGCAGGCGCTGCAGGGAGATAAAAATGAGATTGAAGGAATCGCGGCTACCGGTTATGGAAAAAACCTTTTCCACAGTGCCGATAAAGTCATAGACGAAGTTTCCGCCAATGCCCTGGGTATGCATATCCTGAGCGGCGGTGAAGCAAAAATGATTATTAACATAGGAGGACAGGATATCAAAATCATTAAAGTAGATAGTGCAGGAAAATTAATTGAATTTAAGATGAACGATAAATGCGCCGCCGGAACCGGTCGTTTTTTTGAAATGGCTGCCCGCATCCTGGATACTTCGTTGTATCAGTTTGGGGACCTTGCCGCGCAGGCGCCTTTGGCAGCTACGATCAACAGCACCTGCGTTGTCTTTGCTGAAAGTGAGATCGTATCGCTGATTGCAAAGGGAACGCCGAAAGAAGCGATTATTAAAGGGCTGCATGAATCCATTGCCCGGCGTATTTCTGGGATGATTAACGGAGAAGTGGAAGAGGGCGTTTATCTGGACGGAGGCTCGGCTAACAATACCGGCCTGGTGGAAGCTCTGGAAGATGAGCTGTTTACAGATGTGGATGTATTAGCACACCCGCAGTTTACCGTGGCGTTTGGCGCGGCCAGTTCCCTGTAAAACAGGGCGCAGTATAGCGTGGAATAGTGTTCATATTTTATTAAAAATTTCTTATAAATTCAGGAGGAAACAGGATGAAACGCAAAGGAGTGTATCCCTTTACCGCAATTGTAGGACAGGAAGATATGAAGCTGGCTTTGATTTTGAACGTAATCAACCCGGCGTTAGGCGGTGTATTGATCAAAGGTGAAAAAGGCACGGCAAAATCTACGGCCGTAAGAGCGTTGGCAGAGTTATTGCCGGCGATGAACGCAGTAAAAGGCTGTCGTTTTCACTGTGATCCGGAGCAGGAGAACCTCTGGTGTGATGATTGCAGCAAGATGAAAGCCAAGGGCGAACCCTGGCAGATTGAAACCTTGAAAATGAGGGTCGTAGAATTGCCAGTCAGCGCTACGGAAGACAGAGTAGTCGGTACGCTGGACGTAGAGTATGCCATTAAAAAAGGCGAGAAAAAATTTGACCCGGGTTTGCTGGCGCTGGCCAACCGGAATATTCTCTATGTGGACGAGATTAACCTGTTGGATGACCATGTGGTAGACGTGCTGCTGGATGCTGCGGCTATGGGCGTGAACACGGTAGAACGGGAAGGTGTTTCTTATTCCCATCCGGCCCGGTTTGTCCTGGTAGGCACTATGAACCCGGAAGAAGGGGATATTCGCCCCCAGTTGTTGGACCGTTTCGCTTTGTCTGTAACCGTTACAGGGGAACACGATCCCGCCGACCGTAAAGAAGTGATTAAACGCCGTCTGGCCTATGAAGCAGACCCGGATGCTTTTATCGCATCTTACGGGGAAGAGCAGAAAGAACTGGCCGATCAAATCGTTGCCGCCGGGAAATTGCTCCCCTCTGTTCAGGTAGCGGAAGAGATGCTGGACAAAGTGGCCGAACTGGCCATTGCACTGGGAGTAGACGGGCATCGTTCTGATATCACCCTGATTAAAACCGCCATGACACTGGCCGCGTTCCGGGGCCGGCAGGAAGTGGAAACAGAAGATTTGAAACAGGCTGCGAAGCTGGCCCTGCCGCATCGTATGCGCCGTCGTCCTTTTGAAGAAGGTACGCTGGACATGGAAAAAGTTTTAACTATACTGGAAAACTGATCTGTGGCTGACATGTGAAGCTTTGGTATAAACAGTATTCAGAAGAAAGATGAGGCATACAATGTCAGTCAATTTTACAGGCTACCCTTTTACCGCAGTGGTGGGGCAGGACACGGTAAAACGGGCCATTTTAATCGTATTGGTAAATCAGAAGGCGGGAGGCCTTTTAATCAGCGGCGCCACCGGCACAGCCAAATCAGTGCTGGTTCGCGCTGCGACGGAGCTGTCCGGTCAACGCAGGATCTTTACACTGCCTTTGAATGTGACCGAGGATATGCTGTTCGGCAGCATTGACATGGAATACGCTGTCAGCAAAGGGGAGCGGCGTTTCGAGCCGGGTCTTCTGGGCCGGGCCGATGAACATATTATTTATATTGATGAAGCGAACCTGCTTCGTCCGGAACTGCTTACCGCCGTGCTGGATATCAACATGGCAGGGGAGAATCGGGTGGAGCGGGATGGGATTTCCTTTACCCATAAAACAGAATATACCGTGATTGGCACCATGGATCCCCGGGAAGGAACGCTTCCGGCCCATTTATTGGATCGTTTCGGTCTGTTTGTGGAAACCGAGAAACTGATCGAAAAACCGCAGCGTATGGATATCGTCCGGCGTCAGCTGGATTATGCGTCCGATTGGAAGAGCTTCAGAGAAAAATACGCGGAAGAAACCGAGCTGCTTGCTGAAACAGTAAAAAAAGCGCGGGAACTGCTGCCCCAGGTGGAAGCCGGTGAAGCTATGATGGACCTGGCGGTGCAGTATTGCTCTCAGGCTTACTGTGCCGGTCATCGGGCCGATCTCTATCTGCTGGAAGCGGCGAGAGCCATTGCCGCCCTGGCGGGGCGCGCTTATATTCTGCCCAAGGATATGGAAGAAGCGGCGCAATATGTGTTGCCGCACCGGATGCGAAAACCGCCGGAGCCTCAGCCGGAGGAAGGAGAAGCGCAGGAGAATAACGAGCAGGAAGATCAGGACGAAGAACAGGATACGGACGAAAATCAGGAAGAGCCGGAAGAAAAAAACGAGGACGATCAGCAAATGCCACCGCCTCCGCCGCCGGACGCGGAGGATGGAAAGCAGGAAGATGATCAGGAACCGCCGGAGGAGGAAGAGCCGCCGGAAAAACAACCGCCGGAACAGGACAATTCGTCCGAAGAAGACAAGGTGGACGGCATCGATATGCACTTCCCCTTACCTAAAATGCTCCTGGATATGGGCCGGGACCGTGTCAATCGCAAAGGCAGTGGCAAACGCAGCCTGACGAAAACCGACCTGAAACAGGGACGCTATGTAAGAGCGGAGATTCCCAAGGTCAAAGTGAACGATCTTGCCTTTGATGCCACGATCCGTGCGGCTGCTCCTTTCCAGCGTCATCGCCCTAAAAATGACTGCGCTATCAATATTCAAAAAGGCGATCTGCGGCAGCGGGTGCGGGAAAAACGTATTGGCACTACCTTCCTGTTTACCGTGGATGCCAGCGGCTCCATGGGCGCCCAGGAACGGATGCGGGCGGTGAAAGGCGCTATTTTTGCCATGCTCCAGGAAGCCTATCAAAAAAGAGATAAGGTGGGGATGATCGCTTTTCGCCGAAAAGTAGCGGAGGAGCTGTTGCCCATTACCCGCAGCGTAGACCTGGCGCAAAAACGTCTGGCAGAACTGCCTACCGGCGGGAAAACACCGCTGGCAGAGGGATTGGCGCAGGCCTTTATTACGCTGGACATGCTGAAACGCAAAGAACCGGATGCGGAACCGGTCCTGATCCTGGTTACGGACGGACGGGCCAACGCCGTGGTACAGGAAGGCGAAGACCCGGTGGAAAGCGCTATCAAACTGGCTCAGCAAATTCACAAAGCGAAAATCACTTCGGTGGTCATTGATACGGAAACGGATTTCATCAAACTGGGTATCGCAAAGCGAGTTGCCGCAGAAATGGGAGCAAATTACTATAAGCTTCAGCAACTGTCCCAGGGCGAGATTTTACATATTGTACGGAATCTGGGTGTATAGAGACAGGGACGTAGATGGTTGTGCTATCCGTCTGCTTCTCACCTGAAACTGAGCCTGTCAAGGCAGGTTTGAAAAGATGTGCTAAAGGTAAGCAACACAAGGCCCATTGAGTGTGTAAAGGTAAGGGGTTTTCATGGCAGATATTATTATTTTCAGCAATGTGGAACGGCAGTATCAGCGACTGGAACAGGCGCATATCCTTTTAGTAAAAGAAGGTATCCTTCAACCGGGTTGCCGCAGTCTGTTCTTTTCCAGTTCTTCTGTCTGGGACGGTGCGGCTGAAAAAGAAATAAAAGACGCAAAGGCCGTGTTTCTCATTTGGCAGGGAAAGGTATTTCCCAATGCGTTCAGTGAAGAGGCCGAAAAGATTTTGCGAAAAAACCGGATACCCTATGGCATTTTTTCTTCCACGTTAAATGAAATAGAGGCTGCCAGGGATGTCTCGGCAGAAGAAATTGCGCTGGTCAGCCGTTATCTCAGTTACAGTGGTCAGGCGAATTATCGCTCGCTCTGGCTCTGGCTGGATCAGCGGTTCCGGGGCACAAAACAAACGATCGCACCGCCGGTAAAACTGCCCTGGTATGGTGTGATCACCCGGCCTGAGGGTCAGGTTAAGAGTCGTATTGATAGCAAGCAGGAAGAAGACGTTGCGGATCTTGCTGCGGCGAATCGTAATACAACGGAGCATAATACCGAGGATCACAACGCAACGGATAAAAAGATAAGGGTAGGTATCTTATTTTCCCGGGAAAACTGGCTCTGGCAGGATACAAAATACCTGTGGGTACTGATCGATGCCCTGGAAAACAGAGGCATGGAAGTGCTGCCCATCTATTCCCTGTGGAGCGACAATGCGGCGGAAGAGGCTGCCGGCGTCAGTAAAGCGGTGCAGGCGCTGTTTTATCGGGACGGAAAATGCCTGATCCACGCTTTGGTCAATACCTTTAAGGTGGAAATGACCCGCAGCAGCGGGAACGATCCGGAGTTTCTGAAAAAGTTAAATGTGCCGGTGCTGCAGGGCTATAACCTGTTGGGGGATTACCAGCGTTGGTGGGACTCTTACATCGGCATGGATCCGGTGGAGCTTTCCTGTAACGTAGTAGAACCGGAGTTTGACGGGGTGATTCATGAACTGCCCCTTTCCACCAAAGAATACGGGGAAGACGGCGGGGTTTATTATGCGCCGATTCCCGAACGAATTGAAAAATATGCGGATAAAGTAAAAAAATGGGCCTTGCTTGCGCACAAGGCCAATGCGGAAAAACGGGTGGCCATCATTTTCCATAACTATCCGCCTACGAATGACAGTATCGGCAGCGCTCAGGGATTGGATTCTTTTGCCAGCGTGATCGCTCTGTTGGCGGCGATGAAGGAGGCCGGGTATCAGGTAGAGAAGGTGCCGGAAGATACGGCAGACCTTTGCCAAACCATTACTTCCGGCATCACCAATGACCGTCGTTTTCTGACGGAAGGACAGATGAAGAAAGCCCTTGCCGCTGTGCCGCAAGAAAAGTACGGGGCCTGGTTTGAACAACAGGATCTCTTTCTGCAGAGTGAAATGGAAGAAGAGTGGGGACCGGCTCCGGGCGATGTGTTCCAGCATGAAGGGCGCCTGTTGATCCCCGGTATTCCCAATGGCAATATCTATATCGGCATGCAGCCGCCCCGGGGGTTTGGGGAAGACCCGGGCAAAATTATCCATTCACCGGCCTGTCCGCCGCCACACCATTATCTGGCCTTTTATCAGTGGCTGCGGGAAGACTGGAAAGCGGATGCCGTGATCCATGTGGGAACCCATGGTTCCTTAGAGTGGTTGCCCGGAAAGAACGCCGGCCTGTCCGCCAAATGCTATCCGGATGCCGCGTTAGGCGATCTGCCGGACATTTATCCGTATTATGTTACCATTGTGGGGGAAGGCATACAGGCGAAACGCAGAGGCGCCGCCTGCCTGATCGGGCATCTGAACCCGCCTACCTCCCATGCTGACACCTACGAGGATCTGGCTGAACTGGAAAAGATGCTGGATGAATACTCCCACTATAAGGTGCAGCAGCCCGGCGCAGAAGAAACGATCAAGAACAGGATTTTGACAAAAATAAAAGAAATGCATCTGGAAGAAGATATTCCCAAAGACGACATTTCTGATGATGCGTATATCCTGAAGATCCATACCTATGTGGAACGCCTGAAACATATGCAAATCAGGACCGGTCTGCATATTTTAGGCAAAGCACCGGAGGGAGATACGCTGACCGAATACATTCTGGTGCTGACACGGGTGGAAAACGGCGACATTCCTTCCTTGCCCAAAACCATTGCGGCAGCCTGGGGTTGCGACTACTATCAGTTGGAGCAAGACAGCGGCTGTATTTTGGCCAATGGCGAAAACGGCGCGGCCTTACTGGACAAGATATGGAGAATTTGTACTGCTATTGTAGAAAAATTGCGGGCGGATGCCTTTGCTGCCGCAGCCATAGAAGATCTGTTTTCGCTGCCTGAATGTGAAGATGTGCCCTTTACAGATGAGTTGCGGCAGGATCTGCGGCAAGTCGCCGTCTTTATCTGTACGGTCATCGCTCCAAACCTGGCGCTGACCAAACAGGAGATCACGAACACTCTGCGGGCTTTAAACGGCGAATACATCGAGCCTGGACCCGGCGGCGCGCCGACCAGCGGACGGGTGGATATTTTGCCCACAGGCCGCAACTTTTACGGTGTGGATCCCATGGCGATGCCCACGCCTACCGCCTGGGAACTGGGCAAGGAGCTGGCAGAGCAAGCCGTTTCCCGCTTTATTCGGGAAGAAGGCCATTATCCGGAAAGCATCGGTATTATTCTGTGGTCCGATTCCAACATGCGAAGCCACGGCCAATGTATTGCCGAGGTGCTGTATCTGATGGGGATCCGGCCCGTATGGCAACGGGGCAGCCAGCGAATCTGCGGCCTGGAGGTCATCCCTCTGACAGAATTGCAGCGCCCCCGTATCGACGTGACTATGCGGATCAGCGGTTTGTTCCGGGACTCTTTGTCAGCGGCGGCGGAATTGCTGGAAAAAGCAGTGAACCTGGCTGCGGTACAGGAGGAAACACCGGAGGATAATTTCATTCGCAAACATATTGAAGAAGATACGGATGACCTTATGGAAGAAGGCCTGACCAAAGAAGAAGCTATCCGACAGGCAAGTTACCGCATCTTTGGCTGTCCTCCCGGCAGCTATGGGGCCGGCGTAGCCCATATGTTGGAAGAAAAGAACTGGGAAACGGTGCATGACCTGGGGGATGTGTATGTCCGCTGGGGCGCCCATGTTTACGGTAAAAAAGAAGAAGGGCAGTTTTTGCCCAAAATTTTCCGGCGTCGTTTACAAGGCATCGAACTTACCATCAAAAACATTGATAACCACGAAGTGCATTTATTGAACTCCGATGATTTCAACGCCTATTGCGGCGGTATGAACGCAGCAGTACAGAGCATCCGGGGAAAAATGCCCCGGTGCTATATTGGGGACAGTGCGGACCGGGCCTGCGCGGAAACCAGAAGTCTGGGGGAAGAGTTCCGTCGGGTTTTCCGTGGGGAATCCATGAACCCCAAATATATTCAGGGCATGAAACAGCACGGTTATAAAGGCGCTTCTGATCTGGCGAATCTGGTCGTTCATGCCTTTGGCTGGGACGCCACCAGTTCTGTTATGGAAAACTGGATGTACGAAGGCTTTGCGAAAAAATTAGCTCTGGATCAAGAAATCCAGGACTGGATGCGGGAAGTAAATCCCTGGGCACTGCACCGCATGACCGCGAAACTGCTGGAAGCCGAGCAGAGGAACATGTGGGAAGCCCAACCGGAAACTCTTGCGCAATTAAAACAACTTTATATGGAAATCGAAGGGGAGATTGAAGACCGGAGTGATGAGAAATAGCTTGAGCCCTATCTGTCAGGTCTTAAAAACAGGAAATCGACTTTCCAATATGACTTTTTTTTGTTACAATAAAAAACAAAGGGACGTTGTAAAAGTACAAAGATATGTATTTTTAAGAAGTCCCTTTGTCTTTATACTGAGGAGGAGATTAGAATGTCAGATTCCGTAGTTCAGGTAAAAAAGAAGACTTTGATGGATCGTTTCCTGAATACCGTCGAAGCGGCAGGTAATAAGCTGCCCGATCCGGCCACGTTATTTATACTTTTAGCGGCCGTCGTGCTGATCTTATCTGCTGTTTTTGGCAGTATGGGCGTGTCGGCGGTGCATCCCGGCACGCAGAAGGTAATTAAGGTTGTGAATTTATTGACGGTGGACGGTTTCCGCATGATGTGGAGCAAAGCCGTCACTAACTTTTCCGGATTTGCTCCGCTTGGCATGGTGCTGGTTTGTGTGATTGGCGCCGGTGTGGCGGAAAAGAGCGGATTTTTGGCTGCTTTTATGCAAAAGGTATTAGGCAGTGCGGCTCCGGCAATCGTGACCTTTGTTATTATTTTTGTCGGTATCAATGGCAACGTGGCCGGCGATGCGGCTTTTGTCGTACTGCCTCCGGTTGCCGGTGTTATTTTCCTGGGAATGGGACGGCATCCGCTGTTGGGCGTATTTTGCGGTTATGCCAGCGTTGCGGCAGGGTTCTGCGCTAATATCATGCTGGGCATGTCCGACTCCCTTGCCTATGGTTTTACAGAAGCGGCGGCCCGTATGATCAATCCGGCCTATATGGCGTCTCCGGCCATTAATTACTACTTTTTGGTGGCTTCCTGCGTTGTGCTTTCCATTGCGGGAACGATAGTGACGGAAAAATTTATGGCGCCCCGTTTTGCAGGGCAGGACCTGATCAAATATGAACTGGATTCTGAAGCCTTGCATTTGACTTCGCAAAAGAGCAAAGCCGTTACGGCGGCCTGTATTGCTACGGTGGTTGCCTTATTGATTTTGTTGGGGCTGAGCCTGGGCGAGCAGCCTATACTGGGCGATCCCAAGACCGGTTCTATTATGGATGGCAAGTCTCCGTTTATGGTGGGCATTATCCTGACGGTTACTATGGTTCTGTTTGTTCCGGGCACGGTGTATGGCTTTGTTTCCGGCAAATATAAAAATGATAAAGACCTTTGGGCGGATGTGTCCCAGGCCTTTAAGGACATTTCTTCTTATATATTGCTTTGCTTCTTCTGCGCACAGTTTACCAGCTATTTTGCCTGGTCAAACTTAGGGGCGGTACTGGCGATTAAAGGGGCGGGTCTGCTGAAAGAAATGAGCTTCACCGGTGTACCGTTGATCATCGGGCTCATGCTGGTTTCCTGTATTGTCAATATCTTTATCGGTTCCGCATCCGCAAAATGGGCTATTTTAGCTCCGGTCATGGTACCCATGATGATGATCCTGGGCTATGATCCCGCGATCACACAGGCCGCTTATCGTATCGGCGATTCCATTACGAACCCGCTTTCCCCGTTGTTTTATTACTTTCCGTTAATTTTAGGGTTTGTGCGCCGTTATGAAAAAGATACCGGTATGGGAACGATCATTGCCAATATGTTGCCGTATTCCATTTGCTTTACCATCTGCTGGATCGTCCTGCTGATTGTCTGGGTGGTGTTCAATCTGCCTCTGGGACCCGGCGGGAGCGTATATCTGCCCCATTGATTGAAGCATACAGAGGTCATTATGAATTTTAAAGAAGAAGCGGCGGCTTTACAGCCGTATATAGTGGAGCAGCGACGCTGGCTGCATCAGCATCCGGAACTGACTTTCCGGGAAAAAAATACAACGGAACATATTGAAAACGAATTAAAAAAGATGGGAATCCCTACCACACGGTTTCCGGATTTCTATGGGGTCATGGGTACGATCACAGGCAGCAGGCCCGGGAAAACGGTACTGTTGCGGGCGGATATTGACGCGTTGGGCCTTGCGGAGGAAAATGATCTGGCCTTTTGTTCCCAAAATAAAGGCGTGATGCACGCCTGCGGCCATGACTGTCATTCCGGCATGCTGCTGGGCGCCGCCAGTATGCTGCAGGCCCATAGGAAGGAACTGGCAGGGACGGTCAAATTGCTGTTTCAGGCAGCGGAAGAGTCGGGGCACGGCGCCAACTATTATGTGGATAACGGCCATATCGACGGTGTGGATGCCGCTTTTGCCCTGCATCTGATGAATGAGATCCCGGAGGGGTACTTCAGTATAGAAGCCGGGCCGCGGATGAGCAGCTGTACTGATTTTACACTTACTGTAAACGGTGCTTCCGCTCACGGTTCAACGCCGCATCTGGGGAAAGACGCCATTGTGGCGGCCAGCGCCATTATTATGAATCTGCAAACGCTGGTCAGCCGGGAAAACAATCCGCTGGCTCCGCTGGTCGTCACGATTGGCTCCGTGGAGGCAGGCAAGCAGTTTAATATTATCTGTAGCGAAGTCAGGATGACCGGCACCGTACGTACCTTTGCTCCGGAAGTTTTTGCACAGATTCCGGAACGTGTTGAAAAGCTGGTTGCTGTTACGGCGGAAGCGTTGGGCTGCACGACACGGCTTGCGATAGATACCAGGGAACCGGCGGTCATCAACGACCATGAGAAGTTAACGGGACTCGCGCAGCAGGCGGTAAAGAAGTTGTACGGGCAGGAGGCTCTGGCTTCCATGAAGCGGAAAATGGGCTCGGAGGATTTTTCTGTAATTATGCGTGAAGTCCCCGGGGTCCTGGGCTTTTTAGGCTATCATAATGAGGTCTGCGGGGCGGTGTATCCGCTGCATTCAAAAAAATTTTATGTGAACGATGCCGTACTCCAAAAAGGGGCGGCATTGTATGCCCAATTTGCCTATGATTACCTGGCCGGGAAAGGGGAAGGTGCAGATGCGTGATATAAAGGAACTGGCTTTGGCCGAAAAAAACTATATTACGGAACAGCGCCGCTATTTCCATTCCCATCCGGAACTGGGCGGGGAAGAGGTCGAGACGACGAAGCACCTGGTGGAAGAGCTGGAAAAGATGGGTGTTGAGGTACAGACCTTTTCTGATATTACAGGCTGCGTTGGTATCATAAAGGGAAAGCAACCCGGTAAAACCGTTCTGCTACGTTCCGATATCGATGCGCTTCCCATGCAGGAAGCCGATCTGACAAAACCCTATGCTTCCCAAAATAAAGGCGTGATGCATGCCTGCGGGCATGACTGTCACATGGCTATGCTGCTGGGCGCAGCCCGGATCCTCAGTTCACAGCGGGATGCGATCCATGGAACGGTAAAATTACTGTTCCAAATGGGGGAAGAGATTGGCACGGAATCCCGTCATTATGTGGAAAAAGGTGTATTGGAGGATGTGGATGCTGTTTTCGGCATGCATATCTGGGCTCTTTTAGACTCAGGGACGGCTAATTTTGAAGATGGGGAGCGCATGGCCTGCAGCGACCGTTTTATTATCACGCTACATGGAAAATCCGCCCATGGCAGTGCGCCCCACGAAGGAACAGACGCGATCGTGGCAGCGGCGGCTGTCGTAATGGGACTGCAAACCCTGGTCAGCCGTAAAAATGATCCTCAGAATACATTCGTATTAACCGTCGGTATGATGAATGGGGGGGCGCAAAGTAATATTATTGCGGACCGGGTGGAACTGGTGGGAACGACCCGTACCTTTAATAAAGAGTTCCGGAAAACATTGCCGGAGCTGATCGGCGAAACCGCAAAAAGAATTGCATCCGGCTACGGTTGTGAAGCGGAAAGCTCCTATTTCTTCGGCCCGGCCCCTCTGATCAATGAGCATATAAAGCTGAATGACATAGCACGAGGCGCGGTGCAACGGATTATGGGGAAAGAGGCGTTGGTTCCTATGGAAAAACAGATGGGAGCGGAGGATTTTTCCGTGTATATGGAACATACGCCCGGAGTGTACGGCTTTTTAGGTACGCGAAATCTTCAGAAGGGGATTTCCTGCGCTCATCATACTGTCACGTTTGATGTGGACGAGGACGTGTTCCCGGACGGCAGCGGCGTGTACGCGCAGTTTGCCCTGGATTTTTTACAATCGTGACGGCTGTACTCAGGCAGAGTTAGATTGGTTACCCCGCAGGCTTGGCACTTTTGGGAAAGGCGGGTGACGGCTGTACTCAGGCAGATCTGAATTCTCAGATTGGCAAATGCATAGAGATTGCAACAAGATAAAAGCATAAAAAAAGCGCATTTCAAAGGCATGTAATCTGTTCTTTGAAATGCGCTTTGCTATTTACCATAAATATGTGTTTAAGTTAGATTAGAGTGCTGATTTCCATATGTAAACCGATTAAAATGAAAAAAGTTGACAAAAAATTTCATATTTTTATCGTTTGACAAGTTTGTCCCCTGTATTATAAGGTAATAATAAAGAGCTTTATCATTGATTTTAGGAATATCTGGAAAGGAAGATGATATGAAAAAGGTATTTTTATCCGTATTTATGATACTTTTTCTTTTTCCATTATCGTGCAATGCGTCTGCAAATAGTAAGGCGGAAGTAGCGGATGCGAAAAAGATGATCACGTTCGCGGACGTGGGGTGGGATTCCATCAAGCTGAACAACGCGCTGGCCGGTTTGGTAGCGGAAGCTGTTTTTGGTTATACCTGGCAGGAAACACCGGGATCTACGCCTATTTCCCATGAAGCGTTGCTTAAAAATGAGGTAGACGTAATTATCGAGGAATGGTCAGATAACATTCCTTCTTATGCGGCTGATCTCCAAAAAGGCAAGTTCAGAGAACTGGGTATTAATTTTAATGATAATTACCAGGGGTTTTATATTCCTCGTTACATTGCGGACCGCTATCCCGACTTACGGACCGTGAAGGATCTGAAAAAATATGCAAAACTTTTTCAGGATCCGCAGGATAAATCCAAAGGCATTATTTATGGCGGGGTCACCGGTTGGTCTATTACAGAGATCATGCGCAAAAAGGTGGAGGCCTACGGGTTGAATGAGTCCTTTAATTATTTTGAAAGCGGCAGCGATGCGATCCTCAGTGCGGCGATGACCTCGGCCTGGGATAAAAAAGCGCCCATTGTAGCGTATTATTGGGAGCCGACTTGGCTGCTGGGCAAATATGATTTTGTCTTATTAAAGGATGAACCGTACAATGCAAAAGCGTTTCAAGAAGGGATCGGCGCCTGTCCGTCCGTTACGGTTACGGTAGCAGCCAGTAATAAATTTGCTGCGGCGCATCCGGAGTTTTGTGCCTTCCTTTCAAAATTTCATATGACGTCTCCCATGATCAGTCAGGCGTTGGCGTATATGAATGATACCGGTGCTACTTATCGTCAGGCGGCTGCCTGGCTGTTAACGGAATCGCATCCGGAGCTGATTGATACGTGGTTGACACCGGCACAAGGTGAGGTACTTAAGAAAAAACTTCAAAAAACGGAGACGCCTGTGGAGGTAGAGCCAGACAAACCAAATTGGCTGTTCCGGTTTCCACGATTTTTAGCAATTGATGCGTCCGTGATTGATAAAGTCGTCCGTTCTTTCGCAGTACGGGCGGAGAGTGTATTGGATGTGATCAAAGACACGCTCAATGGTATGGTAGGCTTTGTCAATCGCGGGTTAACCGGTATTCCCTGGATTTTACTGCTGTTGGTCGTTGTCTTTTGCGGCAGGAAAGCACGCGGCACACTGCAAGACGGGCTCCTCTATGGTTTTTTAGTATTCCTCATCGGTGCCGTGGGTATGTGGGAATTGATGTGTGTTACTTTGGCGATCGTGATCACGAGCGTGGCGATTGCGCTGTTGCTCGGCATTCCAATCGGTATTCTGATTTCAGGTTCCGAAAGTGCCAATCGCCTTTTGCGTCCTGTTTTAGATACCATGCAGACAATGCCGGTTTTCGTGTATTTGATTCCGGCACTTCTACTGTTAGGTACCGGCAACGCCTCCGGTGTGGTGGCTACTGTCATTTATGCCATTGTGCCGGTGATCCGCCTTACCAGTCTGGGCATTCAGCAGGTAGATAAAGAAGTCGTAGAGGCCGGCCGATCCTTTGGTTCCACTTGGTGGCAATTACTGCGGAAAGTGCAGATCCCGCAGGCTATGCCTACGATTATGACGGGTGTGAATCAGACTTTAATGATGGCCATGTCTATGGTTGTGACTACTTCCATGATCGGTGTAAGAGGCTTGGGCATGGAAGTATTGAATGCAGTCAATCGCATTGAAATCGGCCGGGGCTTAATGGCCGGGTCCTGCGTTGTGATATTGGCAATCGTATTAGACCGTCTGACACAGGGGGTGTCCGCGAAGAAAAAGACTGAGTCGGACAACGTAATGCAGGAAGGAGCGGAAAACCGTGACGAAAACGAAAACTGATATCATCTTACGCATGGAACATGTAGCGAAGCTCTACGGACCCAATCAAAAAGAGGCGACGAAGCTGATGCTGGAAGGCGCCGACAAGGCGGAAGTCTACCGGAAATGCGGTTGCACAGTGGCGTTGTGGGACGTAAATCTGCAAATTCCACGAGGCAAGGTGTTTGTTATTATCGGGCTTTCCGGATCGGGTAAATCGACAGCGGTTCGTTGTTTTAATCAGTTAACGGTACCCACATTGGGTAATGTGTTTTTTGAAGAGCAAAATGTGGGGGAGATGAACCGGAAGGAGTTAAGGGAATATCGTCGCAGTAAGATTTCCATGGTGTTTCAGTCTTTTGGCCTGATGAATCATCGAGACGTATTAGGAAATGTATCTTACGGTCTGGAAATCAAAGGTGTGCCTCAGGAGGAACGGGAGCAACGGGCCCAGGAAATTATTTCAATGGTCGGATTGGAAGGCTGGGAGCATCAATCTTGCCAGGAGCTTTCCGGCGGGATGCGCCAAAGGGTAGGAATCGCCCGGGCGCTGGCTAATGATCCGGAAGTATTGTTGATGGATGAACCGTTTTCCGCCCTGGATCCGCTGGTGCGTCAGGATATGCAGTTTGAGCTGCTGCAAATTCAACGTAAGTTGAAGAAAACGATTATTTTTATTACCCATGATATTGATGAAGCTTTTAAGATGGGCGACGAAGTCTGTATCATGAAAGGGGGGCAGGTGGTGCAGACCGGCACGCCGGAGGAATTAAGCATCAACCCGGCCAATGAGTATGTGCGCAATTTCATTGGTTTTGCGGACAAGACAAAGGTCGTATCCGTCCGCAGTATTATGATTACGCCCACCAGTATCGTGCGCGTGCAGGAAAGCGTGGATCAGGCCATCCGGGAAATGCGCAGAAATAATCTTTCTTCCGTTGTGGTGATCGACGATGATTTGCATCTGGCCGGCATCCTTTCTATTAAAGAGGCGCTGGCCGCCTGGAAAAACAATCTTCCGATAGAGCAAGTGTTGCAGACGAACATTCCTACGGTATCGCCGGACGCGTTGATTTCAGATGTCGTTCCGTTGGCTTCGGAGGCCGCATATCCGATTGCGGTTACGAATCAGGATAATGTGCTTTTGGGGATTGTCACAAAAGCGGGGATTCTGGCGTCGTTTGTGTGAGGGGGGACTTCGCAGATGGAAATTGTCCAGCAATTCTGAGCTGGTAATATTCTCTTTCAGTCAGTGCAGGAGTTTACCTACATGATTACAGGATGTGAATCGGCAGCACAGCGAATAACTATTAAATTATAACAGCAGAGTATAAAAGAGCGATGGCGTTCTGGTCATTGCTCTTTTGCTTTATTTGTTAACTTCAAAACTTTATTTTTAATCATTTAGATTATACGTACATTTTTAATTAAATATTTAATTAAAAATAAAGATAAATATTTCTATTTTGCTATTATTACGATTTAAGATATAATAAATATAAAATATCAGTAAGGAATAAAACAGTTTGGGAGATAAGATATGCGAATTACCAAGACGATTAAAATTGCGTTCATTTTTTTTGCATGTGCGCTTATGTGCCTGTTGCTTTTATCCGGATGTGGCAATCAGGCAGCGATCCATACATCTGCTGATACATCTTATTCCGTAACGGACATGGTGGGGACCAGGGTTACTTTTAAGCAGAAACCGAAACGGATTTTAACTCTTTCCATGTGTACAGATCAAATCGTCCTGGGTTTGGTGCCCAGCAACCATTTAGTGGCGATCGACGCCTTGCTGGATGACCCCGTCAGTTCGAATATTGTTCCCATTGCCAAGCGGATAAAAACAAAAATCAAAAATCTCGGTGCGGAACAGATTATGGCACTGCAACCGGATTTGGTGATTGTTCCGGAGTGGGGAAAATCGGAAATGGTGGACAGTCTTCGAGAATTAGGCATTGCAGTGGTTATTGTGAAGGCTCCCGCTACAGTAGAAGACGTAAAACTTTTAATTCGCCAGATTGCGGCAGCCATGGGAGAAAAGGCAAAGGGTGAGCAACTGATTGCCTTAATGGATGCCAAGCTGCAAGAAATTACAGCAAAAACGGCTAAAATTCCACCGGATAAACGGAAGAACGTGGTCTTGATTTCTCTGATGACTTCGTATGGGGGCGCAGGATGTATTTATGATGATGCCTGTAAATATGCGAATGTCATTAACGGAATTACTGCAGTGGGACTAAAAAATGGACAGGCTCTTACGAAAGAAATGCTGGTAAAAAGTGACCCGGATCTTCTTTTAATGCCGGTATATAACAATCATGGAACCTTTGACACGCATCAATTTAATGATACGTATTTAAAAGATCCCTCCCTGCAATCAATGAAGGCGATTCGAGATAAACGCATTATTTATCCCAGAGAAAGCTTTCTGTATAATTGTTCGCAGGATGTGGTATATTGCATCGCAGAAATTGCCCGTTGTGCCTATGGCAATGAATTTGATTTTCCGGATGATGCGCATTTGAGTGTTTCAGGCGAGGAGAACAGGTGAAAACTGATGAAAATAGCTTTGTGTCATTTAGATTTGAGTATGGGGCCGCAAGAAAAAAATATTGAGAAGCTTTGCCGTGCCGTAGAAATGGCAGGGGAAAGAGGAGCGGAGTGGACAATCACACCGGAAACGGCTGTGCAGGGTTATCATTTTTATAAAACAAACCCGGCGCAGCGATTGCCTGAACAACCGGAGCCGGGGTTAGTGCCATTGCTGGAGAGTGTAAAGCAATATAAACAGTACCTTTTTTTAGGAGCCGGGGAATATGATACGGATACTCACTGTAATTTTAATACCTGTTTTGTATTTGGGCCGGATGGAACGCTGCTAAGTAGACATCGCAAAAATCATTCTCACGAGTTTGGAGCTGAAAATTGGGTAAAAAACGATACGTCGGTCAGGACCGTTGTGTGCAGCAATGTGAAGGTGGGACCTCTCGTCTGTGCCGATTCCTGGTATATTGAGGATGGCCCTATGCGGCTGGAAAAGGAGGGTGCCCGGATATTGTTGGACATTGCTGCCTGGCCGGTCTCCAAAGAATGCGGGGATCCTCGCCCCGTCTGGGAGAAGTGCTCTCTCCAAACCGGATTACCGCTGATTGTCTGCAATCAGACAGGCAAAAATCAATGGATAGATTTTACCTTGGCAGAAAGTGTTTATGTGGAAGAAGGAAAGGCTAAATTAGCTTATAAGGGCAAGGAAGCGATACTTTTGTTTGAGTGGGATGAAGAAACGGGAAAAGGAAACGCTGATGCCTTTACTGTCATACCATTTTATAGATGAAAGAAAACCTTACATCAGAAGGAAAAAATAAATTGTACAAAATGAAAATTCGTAAAATGCTTGCTAAGGAATATTTCGTACTTAACCTGTCTTTGCTTATTATGCTTCCTTTTAGTATTTTTGGCTGTGGTAATACAAATACAACGTCTTCTGAACCCATCTCGACACAAAATACAGGCTATGAAGTAGTTGATGACCACGGCACTTTGCTGAAATTTACGGAAAAGCCGAAGCGAATCTACGCTACCACGATCAGTCTGGAAGAAATATTGGTAGAGTTGGTGCCGCCGGAACGGATTGCGGCCATTTCGGAGCCTGCTTTGGAACAGGATAACTCACTGATTGTAAACAAAGCAATGAAGGTGGCGGTTCGTGTGCCGCAACATGTCAGCGTAGAACAACTTTTAAAGCTGCACCCGGATTTGGTGATTGCCCAGGAAACCAATGCGAAAGAATATGTTCAGTCTTTGAAGGATGTGGGGTTTAAGGTGTTTGTCAGCAAAGTTCCTGTTACGGCGGAGCAGGTGAAAAAAAGAATCAGGAACATGGCGATTGCGGTGGGAGAAAAAGAAAAAGGTGACCAAATGCTCGCCGCTTTTGATACGAAATTAAAACGCATCCATGCTGTGGTGGATAAAATTCCTGCTAAAAAAGTAATCATGGCTTATTCACCTTTGGGTGTATTTGGCAGTTCCAAGGGGATATTTCACGCCATTTGCACGGAAGCCGGGGTAATTAATGGGGCTGCCGAAGCAGGCCTTACACGGGGAGAACACCTTAGTAAAGAAAAAATTATTGCTGTAAATCCGGACGTTTTGTTGTTCCCCAGCGATACGCCTTCACAAGGCGGCGATATGCAAGGCGTGATGGAAGAAGTCCGGCATGACCCGGCTCTGAAGCAAATTAAAGCCGTGCAAAATAATTGTTATGTTTATACAAAAGATCGTTATCGATATGCGGCGTCCCAGTATTTTGCCGATGCTGCCTTGTTGATTGCCAAGGGCGTGTATCCGGAGTATTTTAAATAGAAAAGCGGCAGCTCACGTTCTGTGAGCTGCCGCTGCTTTCATATATTAAACTTTCATCTATTGTTGTACTTTTACTTATAGTGCTTTCATCTATTGTACGATTGTAGATTTTACCGCTGCTAAATTCTCTGCGGAAAGTGTTTTTTCAGCCATAAAAACAGTACGGGGATAACAAAGAGGGTAAAGACGGTGGAAGTGATCATGCCGCCGATGATGACCCAGGCCATGCTGACGCGTGTTTCCGAACCTTCGGACAGGGAAAGTGCCGTGGGCAGCATACCCACCACCATGGTAAGGGCTGTCATAAAGATAGGCCGCAAGCGGACTTTGCCCGCTTCAATTACGGCTTCCAAAGGTGCTGTGCCCCTTTGTATCAGGGTTAGCGTATAGTCCAGTAACAGGGTCCCGTTTTTGGCTACCAGACCATCCATCACCAGAATACCGATCAGAGAATAAAGATTAATGGTATTGCGGGTAAACAGCAGGAAGAGTATGGAGCCGATTAATCCCAGGGGCAGAGAGAACATCCGGATAAATGGCGTGAAAGTCGATTCGTAGAGTACCGCCAGTAGCAGATAAATCAGCAGCAGCGACATGGAAAGTGCCATGATCATCTCCCGGAAGGACTCGCTCATAGTGGCCGCTTCGCCGGAAAATTCATAGCGGCTATGCAGATTGGCAGCCTTTAATTTACTGTCCAATTCCTGTCGCACGTCATTTAACGGGCGACCTGCCAGATTGCCTTGTACGTTAATAAACCGTTCCTTATTGACCCGTCGTATCAGGGTAGGGCCTACACTTTCTTCCACATTGGCGATGTCGCCCAAACGTACGGTTCCTGACTTTACCGGGATAGGAATGGCCCGCAATTCGTCCCTTCCATAGCCTTCACCGCCGGCAAAGCGCACGTTGATATCAGTATCCTTCCCGTTATTTTTTATATCATTGGGCAGCACACCAGCCCTTTGACCGGAAACAGCGGAGGAAAAGGAACGTAATACCTGACTCAAAGAGGCGCCATAATATTCCATTTTATCCCGATCTACTTCAACTTTTAGTTCGGGATTGCCTTCGATATAAGAATTTTTAACGTCTTTTACGCCGGCCGTTTCGCGGAACAACTTTTCTACTACGGCAGAGTCTTTAATTAGACCGTCCATATCACTGCCCTTAATATCGACCTGTAAGGGAGAGCGAACCAGATTACGCCCGCCGGATACGCCGGCTACAGAAGACTGAATCACGTTCACACGAGTGGTTACGCCGGGAAGATTTGCCCGTGCGAAACGCCGTATGGCTTCTGCGATACGCCAAACGCTTCGGGATCTGTCACTTTTATTGGTTAAAGTAACCGAAACCTTACCTGTTCTTTCTACCGCAGTAACACGGGTCAGATAATGCTGTACTTCGGGTATTGTCTGGATATAGCTATCTATAAGCAAAAGCGCTTCATTGGTTTGCCGGGCATTGGAACCAATGGGCAGTTCCACACTTATCTGTAAAGCGCCTTCATCTGTTTTCGGCATATATTCCGAGCCCACGACACCCAGGGGAATCAGGGAAAGGCTCAGAAAGAAGACGATACCGATTCCCGTCAACAGCTTTTTGGGATGGGCCAGACAGCGCCGCAGCAGTACCTCATACTTTTGTAATGTCACCTCTTCTAATCGATCCAGCCAGACCCAGATTTTCCCTTTGGGTGTGGTTAACCCGTTTTTGTACAAACGGGAGGCCATCATCGGGGTCAAAGTGAAGGACACTAAAAGCGACATTAGCGTAGCGAATACGATCGTCAAGCCGAACTGACGGAACAGCTGGCCGGTGCTGCTTTGCATGAAAGCAATGGGTAAAAACACTACCACATCGCATAAGGTCATGGCAATAGCCGCCATGGCAATCTGACTGCGGCCTTTTTCCGCTGCCTCGGCAGGCGCATAGCCTTTTTGCAGAAAACGGTGTATGTTTTCCAATACGACGATGGAGTCATCGACTAAAATGCCGATGCAAAGTGCCATCCCCATAAGGGACATCATGTTAAAGGTAAATTTGGCCATGAACATCAGGAAAAAGGTGGCGATAAGTGAAATGGGAATCGCAATCATGACGGCAGAAGAAGAACGCCAGCCACGCAGAAATAAATACAATACCAACCCTGTGGTAAACAGCCCTTCCAGCAATGTATGCAGCGTATTATTCAGAGAATCCTTGATAAACTTAGCCTGGTTGTAGACCAGGGTAAAAGTATAGTCAGGAAATTCTTTGCGCAACTGTTCCAAGCGTTTTACTACCAGATCCGCTGTTTTTACGATATTGCTGCCGCTGGCTTTGTAAATTTCCATGGAAAGCGCATCATTGCCGTCCATACGGGTATAATAACGCTCCCGTTTATTGGTAGCTTTTACTTCGGCAACTTCGCCTAAAGCGATGACCGCGCCATTTTTTACCAGTGTAATATTCTGGATATCCTGTACGGAACGATATTGTGAATCCAGACGTACCGTAATCTGTTTGTTTTCGGAATACACAGATCCGGCAGAAACCATGGAGTTTTCGCTCTTAATGGCTTCGGTAATGTCTTTCAGAGTCAGACCATAATAATTGAGACGGTCTTTGTGCACCTCGATGGCAATTTCTTTTTCCGCGCCGCCGGTGATGACCACGTCTGCCACACCATCTACCTGTTGAAACTTTTCTTTCAGCGTGTTTTCCGCTAATGAGCGCATTAATGCAGGGTCAACTTTACTGGAGATTGCGATTTCCATGATGGGATATTCATCGGAACTGCGTTTCAAGACAACAGGTTCATCAATGTCTGCGGGAAGAGAGCTGCGGATGCGGTTTAATTTTTTGGTGGCTTCAATTGCAACCATATCCGCATTGGCTTCCGGTGACAACTCAATGAACACTTCCGAACGTCCGGGCATGCAGACGGAGCGAAGCTGCTTAACATAAGATACGGTGGAAATTACATCTTCGATGGGTTTGGTGATCTGCTGCTCCACCGATTCGGTACTGGCGCCGGGATATTCTACAATGCAACTGATAAAAGGGGAATCCACGTCAGGCAATAATTCCACAGGAATCCGCGCATAGCTGAACAGACCTAAGACCGTGATCAGCATGAAAATCATAGCGATTCCGATGGGGCGTTGGATAGAAAAACGTGTCAGATTCATTTTTCGCCCACCTTTGTCCCCAAATCTTCGACTTCCGTGCCCTCACGCAGACGGGTAATATTGTCAATAATGACCCGGTCGCCTTCTTTCAGACCCTCGGTAATTTCCGTTTCTTCTTCATTGCGAATGCCCAGTTGTACGGCCTTGCGCTGGACTTTGTGATCGTTGTCTATAATAAAAGCATAGGTTTTGCCGTTTTTCTCAAAAATAGCGGAGCGGTTGATACACAATGCCTTATCCTTTTGCAGAAACTTTAATTCACTTTTAGCGAACATGCCGGATTTGATAGCCGGATCCGTACTATCCAGGGTAATACGCACCAGATAATTTTTTGTATCTTTATTTTTATCCGGGCTGACGAAGGTCAGGGTACCGGGATACTTTTTGCCTAATGCTTCCAGATTGGCGGAAACTGTTTCGCCCGCTTTTAAGAGGGCCGCATCATATTCCGAAACCAGACAGTCGATATAAAAACTGCTGTTGTCCACTAAAGTAAACAGATGGGTATTGGCCGCCACATAGCTGCCGGCTTCCGCGTTGCGGTAGCTGATAATGCCTTTGCGCGGCGCCCGGATGGTCATATCTTCCTGCTGATTTTGCAATAGAAGCATACTGTTATGGCTTAACTCCGCCTGCTCTGCCCGTTCGGCCACATAAGCGGGGCGGCCGTTAATACTTTTTTGGTCGGTAAGGTACTTAAGATTGGCCTGCGCGTTGACCATGGCCAGCTCCGCCTGATCCAGGCTCAGCTTGGAGATAGCGCCTTTTTGGAACAATTGCGTGTATCTTTCAAAATTCAATTTTTTCAGATCATACTCGCTTTTTGCCTTCTGGTAGTCTGAATTATATCGCGCATCGTAACGTTCGGTGCTGGCGCCATGGGATTTATAATCCGCCTGGGCCCGGGCTACCTGTAATTCCACATCTTTCAGGTCCTGTTGCAGGAGGATATCGCCCGGTTCTACCGTATCGCCCAAATTCTTATCGACACGGAGAATGGTACCCGGGTATTTGTTTACGATTTCAATTCGGGCAATGGCTGCGGTCTGCCCAAACAGAGAAACGGTTTTGTACATAGGTGAGGCCGTAATCTGTTTCGTATGTACCGATACTTTTGTGGCTCGCTGACGTTGGACAGAAGGGCGATGCAGGAGAGAGAACAAAGAAAAAAATAAAAATAAGCCAAGCAAAGCTGCGAGGAACAACGTCACAGCTTTGTGGCTTTGTAAATAATTCTTCAGATAGACAAGTTTCTTTTGGAGATTAGATTTTAACGTTATTAAAAAATCCCGTATGGTTTCCATGCTAATTTCCTTTTCTTGTTTTATAAAATAATATAATAGTTAGTAATTATTTCGTTTAATAAAAATAATTTTATCATGGTTTACAGGGATTGTACAGAGGAAAAGCAGGCCAATTAAGCACGGGACATTAAATTTATTTATTTGAAAAAAGAAATGTTGAACAGCTATAAAAAGTTGGATTTGCTATGGAGTAGGAGATGAGAAATCCATTTCAGAAACACAAAAGGGGAGTTTTAAAAGCACTTTCAAAATTTGCAGTAGAAAGTATTGAATATGGTTTGACTTTGGAAAGATACATGTTATATAATCAAATCAATAATTTAATGAAACTAATTATTGTTAATACGCAATAGTGGTTTTATCATTTTTGAAGCTGGGTGCGGAAAAAACCTGGTGTGTTAAAAGTGATATTTTTTACGATTCAGTAATAGGGAGGCAAAATCTTGAAAAAATTTTTTTTAGTAGGACTTGTAGTATTTGTATGTGTATTTGCTGTAAGTTTTGCGGACGCGGCTAAAAAAGCCGAGCCGGTTCCGGAAAATCCCTACGACTGGGAAATCAGTATGCAGCCCAAACCTACGGCAGATGAGCGGGAAGCGGCCCGTTGGTCCCTGATTTTAGAAAATGATCTGGGTATCTATGCCTATGACATGAGTACACTGAAATATTTTGCTGATAAAAAAGGGCAAGTGGACGAGAACCGTATTGACGTTACAGTAAAAACCTTATTCCAGAATAAAGAACTGTTAAAAAATTTGCAGCGGAAATATATGGAACAGTTAAAAGGCAAGGAAAAAGTGCAATACTGTCTGTTGGACATGGAATATAACATGGCGGAAAAAACTTATACCGTAAAAGAAATGCGGGTCTTCACGGATAAAAACCGCATGATTGAAAAGAAAGCGAATAAGAACGGCTTTGTACCTGTGCCGGAAAAAACCTTTGCCGAAGCCATGTATGAGATCTGTCTGCAACAATCCGAACAGCAGAAAGCGAACGAAGCAACCGCTAATGGCACTGATGGAACGAAGCCCGACACCAAAGAGCAGAAACCGATTTTAAGCAAATAAGATTTGGGACAATCTTTTTATTTTGTAGAAAATGCAATGACTAAAGCATATTGTTGGGAAAAGAATAAGGTTTTGCGCGTAAGTAACAGTAGCATGCGTTGGTTGTAATACTTCTTACAGGGCCATGAAAGACGGGCTGTAAAAAGTGTGCAATAAATATTATGTTAAAGGGGAGCGTTGTTTTATGACGAAAACAGAAAAAGTATCTAAAGGGTTGCTGATGACAGCTCTGATTTGCGGCACCGTAGTGATGGGGGCAAATCCGGCAGGGGCGGCAAGTCCGGCAGAGGAATCCTTAAATGCCTTTACCCTGGATCCTATGGTGGTGACGGCACAGCGGAGGGAAACCAGAGATCTGGATACGCCGGCAGCATTGGAGGTGCTGACAAGAAAGGATATCGAAAATACTGGGGCACGAACCGTATTTGATGCGATTTCATTTAGCACAGGCATCACTAACTTTTCGTATGGCCCTGGCGGATTAGATTATGGCGCCATGGATAGTCGAGTGAATATTCGTGGTTTTGAACGGGGTGCTCTGATTTTGGTGAATGGAGCCCCCATTAACCTGAATGGCAAAAACAGCCTTGACGGTATCATGGCGGATAATGTAGAAAAAATTGAAATTTTAAAAGGTGCAAGTTCTGTGTTATATGGAGCGGAAGCATTTGGTGGTGTAATTAATATTATTACGAAAAAAAGCGGTTCAAACAAATTAAACGCTGGTATTGCCGCGGGTAATAGGGGCTATAAAAAGGTTATGAGCTCTTATTCAAGTGATAAAGCATACTTTGCTTATAGTAAACAATATTTTGGCGCTCAGGATAGAACCTCACCAAACAGAGAAGATCGTGGATATTATAACAACAGAAGTAAAGGCAATAAAGCGAACTATGCAGTAAGTTTAAACTTGATGGATCATTTAAATGCGAGCTTTATGCGTTCAGAAGCAGATTCAACGTATGGACAAGTGACCTATAATAAAAAAACAGAGAAGGAAAACCAGAACGCTACGAAAGATTATCATTATAAAGATAATAAAAACAGCTTTAATTTAATCTATGACAATAAAGACAATGGGTTTAAGTCAGTACTATTCTATAATGACAGGGATTTGTACGGGGAGACACGGACTCATAAAGATTATATTTATGCTGCAAATGGAAGTAACTATAAAGCATATAATATTGGGTTAGATACGCAGAAAGTATGGAACTTGAGAAAAAATCAGGATACTTTTCTGGCGGGTATACTTGTAAGTAGAGACAAGTATAAAGGTACTTCTAAGGTGAATGCGGAGCAAATCGCTGACAGAGAAAACTATGCTTTGTATGCACAATACTCTTATAAATTTAACCCTAAATTCACTGCTATTTTGGGTGTGCGTGAGCAATTTATCGAGGATATGGTGAAAGATCAGAATGTCTTTCTGCCTCAGTTGCAAACTTTATATAAAGTAAATGATAACAGTTCCTGGTATCTCAATATAGGAAAAGCCTTCCAGATGCCAAATTTATCGGATTCTATGAAAAAAGTAAAAGGTGAATATGCTCTTGTAAGTGGTAGAAACTTAAAGCCGCAAGAAGGATGGAATTATGAAACCGGGTATAAAATCATCAATCAGGCAAATGCATGGAAGTTTTCTTTGTATTACATGGATTTTAAGAATATGTTTGGTTGGGAAAAAGACGATGGCATTGATATTCGGGTAAACAAAGGTAAATTTAAAAATGTGGGATTTGAAGCTGATTACACCGCTGTTTTAAGTGATAAATTTAAAGCTAACTTAGGATTTAGTTGGTCTAACCCTAAAAATCAAGAAGAAAATGGCGGTATGTGGACACAAACATATCCAAAGATCCAGTTTAATTCAGGGGTACAATATACTTTGGATAAATGGGATGCCAGTCTGGCGTTTAACTGGTTAACAAAACGGTTGAAGAATAGAGATGGTGGCACAAATCCAGATTTACTTAGTCTTAATGCTGTTGCTAATTATAAAATGGACAAAAATAATTACTTTACATTAAATCTGAACAATATTTTGGACAGGCATAATGTAATTACCAACGGTGCTTGGGAATATTGGGACATGCCGTTTAACTGGAGTATTACCTATAACCATACTTTCTAAAAAACTTAATTTTACTTGATGTTAATTTATCAACGGCTAAATCATTCCTTGCGGTAGGATTTAGCCGTTTCTTTTTAAAACATTATCTGGAAAAACGAATTGAGCGGGCGGAAACATTTGTTAAGGTAATGCGCAGGAATTTTGGTAGTCGTTAATTTTTCATAAATTAATGATCATAATTCACAAAAAGTTTCAAATTTCATTGACATAAAAAGGACTGCATGGTTAAATAATACTATCGATAATAAATATTATTAAATAAGTATATCAGTAATGTTTGTATATTGATAGGTAGGCCGTTTGTAGTGCCCTCTGCAGGATCATGCAAGAGTGACTGTAGCGTCAGGCATCACAATAAATTTATTTTAAGGAGCGTTCTGAATGAAAAAAATGACGGGTCATGTATCAAAAGATATGTTGATGTGCGCTTTGATTTGCGGAACACTGGCAAGCAATGCGGTTCCTGCGTTTGCCGGGGAAATGGATAGTGGCAGCTTAAATGAATTTATGCTGGATCCCATGATTGTTACGGCACAGAGAAGAGAAACCAAGGATTTGGAGACACCGGCTGCCACATCCGTAATCACGGCGAAAGAAATTGAACGTAGCGGCGCTAAAACGGCTTATGAAATTATTGAACGGCAGGTTGGCCTAACAAACAATGCCTATGGCCCTGGAGGAAGAGAGTTTGGGGGTTCCTGTAGCCGTACGGTATTACGTGGTTTAGATAAAGGCACTTTGGTTTTGGTTAATGGTGCGCCGATTAACATGTTAAACTATAATAATACAAGCGGTATTCCGGTACAGGCAATCGAAAAGATAGAAGTGGTGCGAGGTGCTCAGTCTGCTTTATATGGAGCAGAAGCCTTTGGGGGCGTGATTAATATTATTACGAAACAAGGCGGCGCGGCGAAGACTACGCTCAGCTATGGAGGAGGAAACTATGACCAAAAGTGGTCTCTTTCTACTTCCGGAGAGAATTTCAATGCGTATATTTCAAGAGATTATTATGGAGAAGAAGATTCTATTAATAGGATATTTGAAAAAAGCACAAATAAATGGATAAACCGAGACAGTACAAAAACAAGCGCTTTTGTAAATTTTGCTCCAACAAATAACCTGAGTTTTCAGTATGCGCATACGCAAGGGAAATATTATCGCGACGGCTGGACCCTAAAAAATTATAAATTAACCGGCGCCGGGAAAAGTAATTTATATGATGATACAAGAGATAACGTGAGTGCTATTTACAATGATGTAAATAACCGTTTTAGAACTGTTTTATCATACAATAAAAGGGAAGTGGACCCATATACCGGTGTAATTAAAAATTTTCAAATGCCACAACTGCAAGAAGGAACATCATCCAATTGGAAAACGAGTAACTTGACTTTAGATATCCAAAAAGGGTGGGACTTACGCAACGAAAATGATAATCTGATTATTGGTATGACTTTACAAAAAGAAAAGGCAAATGACAGATCTGTTGCGCGGAAGATTGGTAAGAAAAAGTTTTATTTTGACATGTCAGAAAGTCGTAGCAACATAGCTTTGTACACTTCCTATACACATCAATTTACACCAAAGTTTTCAACTACTTTGGGACTTCGTGGTCAACATGTAAATGATCCTGCTAAAAATCAAAATGTGTTATTGCCTCAAGTACAGACTTTGTATAAATTGTCGGACTCTGCTTCGTGGTATACTAACATTGGGAAATCTTACCAGATGCCGGCCTTAAATCAGTACTTTAAACCGGGAAGTAAAGATGAATTAAAGCCCCAGGAAGGGTGGACGTATGAAACAGGTATAAAAATTATAACACCATCTTCTTCTTGGAAATTTGATGTGTTTTATATGGATATAGATGCTAAATTTGATTGGATATTACCTCCAGATGGAGATAAGAATAATCAAAAATTAGTGAATGTTGGCAAGTTTAAAAATACCGGCGTAGAGGCAGAATATACTGCAAATTTGAATAAGAATTGGCAACTGCGTTTAGGTGCAATGTATGCGGATCCAAAGACAAAAGATAAAGACAGTAACGAGTTTGCACAATCAGATGCTCGTTTCCAATTTACAACAGGGTTAGATTATCAATCAGGCAAATTTACAAGTAATTTAAACTATTTGTATCTGGGCAAACGCGAAATTTCTTACTATGATTCTTTAGGGAATAGTGGAAAAGGCAAAGTACCAAAAATAGATGAGCATACAACGCCGCACAGAAGCTTATTGAATGCTAACTTTATTTATACACCTGATCAGCATCATAGCATCTCATTGTCTTTAAACAATATTCTGGACAGAAAAGATGTTATTAACAAGTATGAAAACTGGGGAATGCCTTTTAACTGGATGCTGACCTACAAATATACTTTCTAAAAAACTTAATTTTACTTGATGTTAATTTATCAACGGCTAAATCCTATCGCAAGGAAGGATTTAGCCGTTTCTTTTTGACTTATTGCCCAAGTGCAATATTACTACACAAATCAGGTGTAAAAAAATAAGTTATTCCTTTTCGGCATATCTTTCTTTCCCAAAAGATATTATTTTTCTTTACAATGATGAGTTATGTTGTATACGGCGGGATAGTCATTAAAATAGTGTGGCAATTACTATGGCATGTAGTAAGTATGTGGTTTTTAATATAGGAGGGAAAAATGACAGAAAGAATATTAATGACGGGGTTAGATACGGAACACGCTCATTTTCGTGAAGATTCTTGTGAAGAGAGTTTTTTATTAAAAAATTATCTGGAAAAACGAATTGAGCGGGCGGAAACCTTTGTTAAGGTAATGCGCAGGAATTTTGGTAAAGGTGAACAATGTCAAGGTTTTCCATTAACGGAGGAAGAGCAAAAAGCGCTTCACCCATATCGGGTAGAAGAAGAGGAGGACGAAGAAGAGGAGGAATATGCCTGCACTGCAGCAAAAAATGAAAGTACAAGTGAAAGGAAATAAAGAAGATAAAGCCGGTCACCAACAATCAATCATTGACGACCGGCTGTTTTAATTATTTCTTAATTCTAATACTAATGCTCATAATTCACAAAAAGTTTCAAATTTCATTGACATAAAAAGGACTACATGGTTAAATAATACTATCGATAATAAATGTTATTAAAATAAATATATCAGTAATGTTTATATATTGATAGATAGACCGTTTGTAGTGCCCTCTGCAGGATCATGCAAGAGTGACTGTAGCGTCAGGCATCACAATAAATTTATTTTAAGGAGCGTTCTGAATGAAAAAAATAACAGGTCATGTATCAAAAGGTATGTTGATGTGCGCTTTGATTTGTGGAACACTGGCAAGCAATGCGATTCCTGCGTTTGCCGGGAAAATGGACAACGACAGCTTAAGTGAATTTATGCTGGATCCCATGGTGGTGACGGCACAGCGTGTGGACACGAAAGATTTACAAACGCCTGCATCTGTCGAAGTGTATAATAAAGAACGAATCGAAAAGACCGGAGCGGCCAATGCATATGATGTACTGCAAAACACTTTGGGCGTTATGACACAATCACAGGGGTTTAATGGTACGTCTATGGGAACCATGACCAGTAAAATTATGATCCGCGGGGTAGAAAAGGGTACTTTGGTTTTATTAAATGGAGTGCCTATGAATTTGGATGGTAAATATCACTTGGATGATATTCCTACAGAATCAATAGACCGTATTGAAGTTGTTCGGGGCGGTGGTGCAGTACTATACGGAAGTGATGCTACCGGTGGCGTTATCAACATTATTACTAAGAAAAAATTCGAGAATAGTGTTGGTGTGGCAGCTGGCAATTTTGGGAAAGAACGCTATAAAATCAGTTTAGGGAATGAAAAATTCAATATTATTGCCGGTCTTGAAAATCGTGGAAGAGCAGATAATATGAGCGGTGTTACTTCAAAAAAACCGCTCCACGGTGCAAAACCGGATTTATCAGTATGGGATTATGGGAAAGGTGAGCGGAAAAGTGTATTATGGAATCTTAATCCTGTAGATGGTCTAATGTTCACTCATAGCTATTCTAAAAATTTTAATCAATATCAAAAAAGAACCTTTGGTGATACTTCTGTATTCCAATATAATAATTATGAAGATGTAGATAATAATTTTATGCTTAACTACAATAAAAAAGGTTGGAAAGCGACTATTGCATATAGGACCCAAGAGAATAGTTATGATCAAGGGAAAAATTTGGATAATATGTCAGTTAATAGTTGGCGGAAGGGGCACAGCACGAATGCAGAAGTACAGAAACAGTTTGAGTTAGGACGTAATAAGTTACTAATAGGCACAAGTTTTCAAAGAGAAGATATGGACTTATTTTTACCTGAAAAAATGAAAGGAAAAGGGAAGAAGGCCAAGCTGGAACCTGCTCGTGATAGTGTATATAAAAGAGATGTGTACTCTATATATGCTTCTTATGAAATGGCGTTGGGAGAGAAGTCTGATTTATTTTTAAATGCTCGGGAAACGTGGGCAACAAATACAAGTGGACGGCAAACTGAGAAAAAAACAAATGAAACTACTGTAACAAATACTGACATGATGCGTAAGTTTACTCCTGAAATCGCATACCTTTATAAAATTGATGACAATAGTAGTTTATATGCTAAAGCAGGAAAGTCTTTCCGCCTTCCTAATTTAACACAGTTGTATGGTGCTGGCGTTATTCGTCCTACATTAGACTTAAAACCAGAGCAAGGGACTCACTACGAAATTGGATATAAATTCAATCGAGGAAATGCGGCTTGGCGACTATCTTTATTTAATTATAAAATCAAAGATGCCATTGAAGTGGATCCGAAGACTATACAGGGACCAATAATTGAGAATGTTAAATATATTAATGAAGATGATCGTAATACGGGCGTCGAATTAGGTGTTTCATTGAAACATAGCGATAACTGGTCTACTAGCTGGGGACTCATGTATAATAATCCTCAGGCACGTTGTGAAAAGACCTATGGTGATAACGGCTGGCATGATATTTTGGGTAAATATCAGGTCAACGGTAGTGTAAACTATAATAGTGCTAAGTTTGCTGGTTCTCTGAGTGGTAATTTTGTTGGCGATCGTACATCTACTGATAAATCAGTACGTCATATTAAACCCCAGTTCTTTACCAATCTGCATCTGTCTTATGCGCCGGAGTCTTGTCAGAAGGTTTGGCTCCATTTGAATAACATTTTAGATCGTGTTGATATTACATCAAATAGCACGTCTAACTTCTATTCTCTCGGCCGCAACTTCATGCTTGGCTATGAGTACACGTTCTAAGCAGGCATCATTGGCGGAGAGAACGGTTTCGGGATGGGTTTCCATGGTGTGGACAAAAAGATAGTACAGTCCAGAATAAGTGAAGTTTAGCTTTAATCTTACCGTGAGCGGCTTTTTAGGCCGCTCACATTCACAAAGGGGCGTGAAAATTATGATGCTACGTTTGCCGGAAGAAGAACAGTATCGTATTTTATGGGAAAAATATGGCATGACGGAAGATGAGGTCAAAAAGCATAAAGCCGCCGGTTTTTCCTATTACGATCTGGATAAGGGGGCGATGTACGCCTTTGTCGCCCAAAAACCGCTTGAGGATGTATTGGCGCTGCGTCGGGATTATGCCTGGATGAAAATTGAGCTGCTGTTGGGTATTACGCCTCAACTTTTGCATGACCGCGATCTTTTGCGCAAGGCGCACTGCGCCGAAAAGTGGTGGGGGATCGATGCGAAAGAGGTATATCGTCTTTTTATGGCGGGGTATCCCATTCATCACATCAAGTTGGCCTGGATCATTTCGCAGCATTCTTCGATGACGATGGACGAAGTGCTGTTATCCCGCAAAAAATCCGTAAGCTGGTTCGACTGGGCACAGCAAACGCTGGGTATTGCGCCGGACGATCTGAAGTCCTGGATCAGGCAATATCCCAACCCCTCTATTGCAAAAAAGTCAAATACTTGAAAACAAATAGGAGAAAAATGACCTGCCCTGAGAGTGGGGCGGGTTATTTATTTGTAATGGGCTCTTCTTTTTACTTTCTAAATAAGATATAATAAGACTATTAGAATTTTATATTAATAAGAAAATCATTTTGAATTAAATATAAAGAGTTAAGAGGGAATGACTGTGGAAACCGTATTAGATATACGCAATTTAACGATTGGGTATGGCGAAAAAACAATTATCAGCGGGATCGACGCTGCTGTCCATGCCGGAGAGCTGATTGGCATTATCGGCTGTAACGGGGCCGGCAAAAGTACTCTGTTAAAAACCATCCGGGGCCTGCTTCCCCCACAGATAGGGGAAATCTTTTATTTTGGCAGGGCCCTGGCGGAGTATGGTGAAAAGGAACTGGCCTGTAAGGTGGCTTATCTGCAACAGCATGTGGAAACCTCTTTCGGCTATACCGGTATGGATATAGTCCTGACCGGTCGGTATCCTTATATGAAATGGTGGGAAAGCGAGACGCAGGAAGATATGGAACTGGCGCGGGATTGTATGTCTTATACGGGGACGCTGGATCTGGCGGATCGGCCGGTCACGGAGGTTTCCGGCGGTCAAAAGCAGCGTATTCTGCTGGCCAAAGTGCTGGCTCAGCAAACGCCGGTTTTGTTTTTAGATGAACCGACCACCGGGCTGGATATGGTGTATCGGGAAGAAATATTTCGTTTTGCCCGGGAACTGGCCAATATGGGGAAGACTATTTTAATGGTGGTTCATGAACTGGATCTGGCGGCAGCTTATTGCAGTCGGGTCATGCTCTTAGGCGAAGGCAAGCTGTTGGCGGATGACAGGCCGGAACAGGTATTTACCGAAGCACTGTTGAGCCGGGCTTATGAAGCGGACATTTCTGTTGTGCATAATCCGTTGAGTGGCAAACTGGACATCACAACGCGGGAAAACGTGAAGACAAAGCGGCGGGAAGAACATCTTCTGCACAGGATCTGCCACACGCCTGAAGCGAAGATATAGTGGGCAGGAAAGTTTGTTTTAAATAAAAGAGTAAAGGATCCGTATTACAGATGCATCCTATTTTCAGAAGAATCATCACGATATTATTGTTGTGCCTGAACGTGTTCGGTTATCCGGCCTTGAGCCGGGCAGGGCAGAAGCTGGAGACGATTTACCCCTATAGTATGGAAAAACATGCGTTGAGCGAGGTGACCGGGCGCAGTACGCTGCCGCTCTATGTTCACCTGCAAAGCTTTGATGTACCCCACACGCAGGAAGCCAGGGTTACGGTTTCTTTGCCTGAGGGCTTTATCGCGTTGCCTAAAGAGGGATGGCAGGTTGGCAACGGCAAGGCGACTGCTCAGTGGAAGCTTGATGCGGACTATGCCCAGAATTTTGACTTGCTTTATCTGCAAGGTTTACAGGGGACGTTGTCCGGTAAAAAAGAAATACAGGTCACGGTAGAAACAAAGGAGTGGTCGGAAACCCGGTTAGTTCGGTTTTCTTATAATGCGGCCGGAGCCGAAGTGCCTGCCGCTCAGTCATTACCCAAAAAAATGGATAATAAGCAATTTAATTGGTATATACAATCCGTTGTGCTGCCGGTCGATAATCTGGGACACCGGGATGAAAGAGCGGAAGCGGGTGTAATTTATGTTCGTGACACCACGATGGAAAGTTTTCGCAACCGGATGGTGGGGGACGGAAGCACCAGCTGGGCCGCAGTGTTTAATCATCCGGCGGCGTATCTGATGCTGGATATGCGAAACCCGCAAAAAGATATCCGTGTGCTAAAGTTTAAGGCACAATTGTTGGATCGGGCTACGGGGAACGTGGTAGATGGACTGATTACTGCCGGTAAGACCGATCATGAAACAGGGGAAGGCTGGGCCGGTAAAACGGGAATCGGAGCGGAAACGACAGCTTTGATCTCGTTGGACGGGAAAAAGATGCAGTCGTTTATATTACCGTTGTATGTAGATTATTTTAAGATTCTGGAAGGCGATTATACGCTGCGGATTACGGTCACGGGCGGTGAACAGCAGAAAATACAGGAAGTACCTCTGACCATTGCGAAAAAACACAGCCTTGGTTTTATTGCTGTTTGTGTTTCGGGACTTTGTTTTCTAATCTTGTCTTTCTTAATGTTTCGTCTGAAGAAATGTCTCAGGTTGATTGGCGCCAAAGGCGCGATTACGGTAGCCTTGTTTGCTGCGATTTCCTTTGGCGGCATTTCCTTGCCGTCAACGATTTTGGGAGATTTGGTCCATGCGCTATTAGGTCCTTTTTCCAGTTTGGTTACCGGTCTTTTGAGTGGCGTAATGCAATATCTTTTGGTCATGTCTTTACTGGTCTTATACCGCAAACCCGGCGTTTTGACTTTGCTTTATCTGGTGAAATACATGTTGTCCGGTATTATGTTCGGACATTTTACACCGTTAGGTATGCTTAGTATGTCTGTAAACGTGGCAGTACTGGAGATTTTACTTTATCTTTGTGGGTTTTACAGTAAAAAAACGGTGAGCAGGAAATATATGCTGGGAGTGGCCTTGCTTTTAGGGTTGGGGGATGCGTTGATCAGTTTTATTAACCTGGAACAAATGATGTTTTTCTATCGGCTATATTATGCCGACTGGTTTTTGGTCATGTATATGTTTGTCAATGGTTTGCTTTATAGCAGTATCGGCTGCTGGCTCGGTTATAAAACGGGTTTAAAACTGCAGCAGGTGGTAGGAGAATGATTTTGCCGGCGGATTGAAGCAGGGAAGCATACCTTGTTAGGATGTTGATTTGCAACAGACTGTTGACCGGACGCAGCGGGCGTCGGTAAGAAGGATAGGGGTGCGGCAATGTTGTGCATACAGGATGTTTCGTATAAATACCAGAGCCGGGAAGATTGTACTCTGAAACACGTTTCACTGACGCTGAACGACGGAGAAATGCTTCTTTTGGCCGGACGCAGCGGTTGTGGGAAATCTACCTTGATTAAAATCATCAGCGGTCTGGTTTCAGAAGAGGGTCGTGGTGTTTTGCAGGGAAAAGTTATGCTGGACGGAGAGGATATTACCTGTTGGCCGCCGGAAAAAATAGGACGTTTGGCAGGTACGGTATATCAGACGCCGGATGACCAGCTTTTTGCCATGACGGTGGCGGATGAAACGGGATTTGCGTTGGAAAATCAGGGCGTAGAGCCGGAACAGGTACATAAAGCGGTTGCAGAAACATTGGCTAAAGTAGGGCTAGAGGGCTATGAGGATTATAGTATTCATCAACTTTCCGGCGGACAGCGGCAACGCCTGGCGCTGGCTTCCATTTTGATTACGAAGCCCCGACTTTTAATTTTAGATGAACCTGTCAGTCAGATGAATCCACAGGGTGTGCAGGCTTTTATGGAATTGTTGCTCCGCCTGAACAAAGAAGAACAAATTTCTATTTTGATGATCGAACACCGTGTGAATGAATTGGCCGGTTATTTCCCTCGTCTGGCAATTATGCAGAAAGGGAAAATCGTTTATGACGGCCCTATGGAAGAGGCTTGGCCTACACTGGGCCGGGACCGGGAGATGGGGGTGCGAGAACCCCAGAGCGTCAAACTGGGACGTTTGTTGGGCTTGTCTGAACTGACTTCTGATAAAGCCGCGACGGCCCGTCGGATTGCACAGGAATGTGTCATTTCGCGAATAGCAGTAGATGAGAGTCTTGCGGAGAGGGAAACCGCAACGTCTGCGAAAGCGTTTTCCCCCGGGGCGACAGATACTGCGGTCGTGGAGGGTGAACATATTGTATATCGCTATAACGGGGCGAAAGAGAATACTCTGCACGGTCTATCGTTTGCTTTGTACCGGCAGCAAATCACGGCGTTGATGGGGTCTAACGGCGCCGGAAAATCGACCTTGTTAAATCTTTTGGGTGGAATTACCCGTCCTTCCGGAGGTTGTCTTTTGTTAGAGGGGAAACCGCTCCAGGAACAACTGGGAGAAATTGGTTATCTGTTGCAGGAATCCGACTTGATGTTATTGGCAGATACAGTGGAAGAGGAGCTGGCCTGGAAAAATAAGAGCATGACCCCGGAAAAATCGGCTGCGTTGCTGCAGCATCTGCATCTGGCGGAAAATGGCGCTGACTTCCCTCTGGCGCTAAGTAAGGGGCAAAGGCTGCGGGTGGTATTGGGAGCCATGCTGGCAAAAGAACCCAAGTTGCTGCTGTTGGATGAGCCGACTACGGGACAGGATGAAAACAGTCTGACGGAGATTAAAAAGCTATTGTCCGCGTATAAGGAAAAAGGCGGCAGCGTGTTTATCTGCACGCATGATATTGAATTGGCTTCGCAAATTGCAGACAGGATCATTTTATTGGAACAGGGAAAGATTTTAGCGGATGGGAGGGTCGGTACGGTGTTAAGTGACCGCGGGCTCTTGCAACAGAGCGGCTTAACGATACCTGCGGTGTTGGATATTTCGGAATCTTTATCCATTCCCCCCTGTATCACAGAAGAGGAGGTGACCCGGTATGTCCATGCGGCAGTTATGGGAGGGCACGGATGCCCGTCCCTGGGCAAGGCAAATTAACGGGAGAACCAAACTGATCGTCTTATTTCTGGTAGCGATTCTTACCATTACTATCGATAATCCCCGTTCCTTGTTTTTGATTTTTGGCACAACACTTTTATTGCATGTAGCAGCCGGTACTTCTCTTTATAAATGGAAGGTTATGGCTGTGCTGTTGATGCTGGAACTCTGGGGCAGCATGGTCAGTCAGGCTTTATTTTTTGCGCAAACGCCCCGTACTCCTTTGTTTGTACTGATTTCACCGGGGGTGCCGCTGTTGGGCGCTGTCACCGGAGGGCTTTATATTTACCGGGAAGGTATTTTGTACGGGGCAGTACAGGGGCTGCGCGCTGCCAGCATGTTTTCTCTGGGATTGCTGGTTTGCTGGACCGGAGATCCCCGACAACTGTTGCATGCACTGCTGGCCTGGCGTCTGCCGCCTCAGATTGCGTTTATGCTGGTGACGGCCATTCGTTTTCTGCCTGTATTGGCCTCAGAAACCGGAGAAATCATTACGGCGCTGCAGCTCCGCAGTGACAGTAAAAAGGGGCGTAAGGCAGTCGTACGTCATCTGCCTTATGTAGCAAAGCCTTTGCTGGCGCGTTGCCTTAGAAGGGCGCAGACGCTAGCTCTTTCGGTGGTGAGCCGGGGCTTTTTTTCAGCCAGAAATTCGCCGGTCGTGCAGTTCTGGAACCGGTGGGAAAAGGCAGCCTGTGGTGTGTTTGCCGTAGTTACGTTTCTGGTGGTCTGCGGCAAAATTTCGTATGTGTTGTCGGAACAGGGGTTTTACTTTGGTGTGCTGCGGCAGATATATGATATTGCGAAGCTTTATTTTTGAACGGCACGCCATTTTGATTCTTTTATTTTCGAACAACACATTGAAATTATCCGGTCGACATATTGAAATTGCCGGTTAAGAAAAGACAACACGAGGTACTTTAATTAGGGATGTAATTATGCGAAAACTGAAAGAAGTAGCGATTTTACTATTATTTGCTTTTTCCTGCTGCGCGTTATTTTGGCTTACGGGCAGCCGTACGCCCTGGACCTTGTTTCAAGACAGCAGCAGAAAAGACGGCTATAGTGTGTATTTAGGCGATGTGCCGGTCGAAAACTATGATCGGATGGGTTTTACCCGGGCGCTGATCGAATATGTGAAAAATGAAGAAGGCTGGCTGGTCGGTACGGACCGGGGGGAACTGTTTCTGCTTGATAAAAAGGGCAAGCAGCTTTGGAAGCGTTCTTTGGGCATTGGCAAGCTGGTTTCCTTAGCGGTGACCCCGGATGGCAAGATCGCCTATGTGGGCGAAAGCAGCGCAGAAGGTAATCTGTACGGGATAGAAATTCAGACCGGTGATATTTTATGGCGGCATAAAGGTGCTGACTTTGCCGGTTCTGACGCATCTATGCGGTCGTATCCGGCTACGGTTCATATAGCAGTAGATAAAGCAGGAAACGCTTATGCGAATATATACCGTTTCATTATGGATGAAAAAGGTAATCGCACCTATTGCGGACGAATGATAGCGGTATCCGTCAAGGGCGATCTGATTTGGAAATTCCCGGCGGAGGAACGAATTGACAGCTGGATCAACTGGTGCGACGTAAGTGATGCGGCGCAACGAGTGGTAATTTCTACTTCTTCTTTTGATTTTCGACCGGAAATGAAATATAAAAGTACAATGTATTTTTTGGATCAAAAGACAGGCAGGTTGCTGGAGGAACGTTTTATACCGCCTGTGGAACCTTTCGACAATACGGTCATGCGGGGCAGTCCTAATTTTTCTGCTGACGGGAATTATTTAGCCGGTTCCGCCAGTGACGGAAGGGGGTTTTACCTGGATAAAACCGGAAAACTTTTGTGGTGGCGTTATCTTTCCAAGGCAACAAAAGTAGATAATGCCTGGATTAATGCTTCCGGCAGAGATGGTTATATTTTGCCGCAGGGTGTGTTGTTCACAACGATTAACACCTTTAACAGGGAAAACTGGCAGTTGCCTACGCCGGTAGAGCACCCCAGCAACAGCAGCTTATTCATGTTTAGCCCGGAAGGGAAATTTAAATACCAGTATCAAGGCAGGGCGCCGATTGAAAATCTGGCATTTGCTGCCGGCAAGGCGGCCTGTGCCATAGGAAGAAACGTACGGACGCATGCGTATACGGCTCACGGCCTTGTGGTGCTGGATTTGGCGTCCGGCAGGGAAGAGGCTTTTTATCCGACAGCCGGTCCCTGCCAGGCCGCAGGAATCAGTGATGACGGCAGGTGGGTGGCGGGTGTGGAAGCACCGGCGATTACCCCGGAAGGGAAGATTATCGGAGCGTATCGTCTGCATATCTGGGATCGCTTAAAACGGGAGGAAAGTAATGATTAAGCTGATTTACTCGTATTACAAACCCTACCGCGGCGTGTTGGCGCTGGTACTTTTCCTCTCGCTCCTTACGGCGGCGCTGGATCTGGTGTTCCCGGTCCTGGTACGGCATATACTGAATACCGAACTTCCCCAGAAAGATGTGCAGGGGATGCTGCATATTCTTGCTATTCTTTTTGTGTTATATTGTGTGAATTTTGGCCTCATGTATACGGTGCAGTACTATGGTCTGCGCGTATCTGCCAATATGGAAAATGATATGCGGCAGGATATTTTCCGTCATCTGGAAAATATGTCTTTCAGTTATTTTGACAATAATAAAACAGGGCAGCTCCTGACACGGATTACGACCGATATTACAGAAATCGGAGAACTGACGTTTCGCGGTCCGAATGATGTGATCGTCTGCGGCATTACCATGTTGGGGACGATCTGCATTCTTTTCTGGATGAATGCGCTTCTGGCCGGCTTAATCGTATTTTTACTGGTAGTGAAAACGATTCATACGGTGGTGATCAATCGGCGTATGAAGCAGCAATTCCGCAAGAACAGGGTTCTTTATGGTGAAGTCTCCGCGCAGGGAACGGAGGCCCTTACAGGGATTCGCCTGATCAAGGCCTTTGCCCTGGAGGAACAGGAAAGCCGCCGCTTTTCTGAAAAATGCGTGGCCTATATCAAGGCGCGTATTCGGACGCTACGCCTGGTGGCTTATTTTTCCGGCAGCATCACCTTTTTCAGCAACGTTACCAACGTGGCGATCATGGGCGCCGGCGGCATGCTGATTGCAGCAGATAAACTGCCTTTCAGTGATTTTGTAGCGTTTTTACTGTATGTGAATTTGTTTATGAAACCGCTACTGCGCCTGACGGTGCTGACGGAAATGTATCAGAGAGGCATGGCGGGTTTTCAGCGCTTTTATGATATTATGCAGCTGCAGCCGGAGATACAGGATCGCAACGATGCGATAGATTGTAAGAATGTGAAAGGCGAGATTGAATTTGACCATGTGAGCTTCAGTTATGGCGGCGGTTTGGTGTTAAAGGATCTTTGTCTGAAAATCAGACCGGGAGAAAAAATCGCCTTTGTGGGAGAAACCGGCGCAGGTAAAACTACCATTACGAGTTTGCTGTTGCGTTTTTACGAGTTGCAGGGTGGGCGTATTCTTTTAGACGGACGGGACATCCGTGAATATACCCAGCAATCTCTGCGCAGAGCCATTGGCTTGGTGCAGCAGGATGTGTTCCTGTTTTCTGATTCTGTAAAATATAATATTGCTTACGCGGAAGAAGACAGCCGTGAAGAGGAGATAAAAAAAGCAGCCGTCATGGCGGCTGCGGATGAATTTATTGAAAAACTGCCCCAAGGGTATGAGACCCGTATCGGCGAACGGGGGGTGAAGTTGTCCGGCGGGCAGAAACAGCGGATTGCCATTGCCCGGGCTTTTTTGAAAAATCCGCCGGTGTTAGTACTGGATGAGGCAACTTCTTCCTTAGATAACGCGACGGAAAAACTCGTTCAGGAATCGCTGGACCGTTTATCCCAAGATCGGACTACGATTACGGTAGCGCACCGGCTTTCCACCATTGTGAATTCGGACCGTATCATCGTCCTGCAAAATGGCATGGTGGCAGAAGAAGGGACTCACAAGGAACTGTTGGCGAAAAACGGCATTTATAAAGAAATGTATGAACTACATGAGAAAATACGGGGACTGGAAACTAAAGCCTTCTGCGGATACGGCGACGTTTTGCGTAGAGACGGGAACTGATAAAGGAAGTACAGGGGATGGTAAATAAAATACCAAAGCTGCCGATAATAGCCTGTAGAATTTCCACTACAACCATTTCCCGGTTGACCAGAGCGGCGAACGAATAGGTGTAAGCCGCATACAACAGGACTACGGTCAGAGAACCGCCGATATAAGCCAATACCAGAGTGTTGGACATCATACCTAAAATATCCCGTCCGATATTATTGCCGGCCTGCCACAACGTATGGCGGGTCGGCATTTCTTCGTTCTGACTCATTTCGTATAAAGCAGAAGCGATGTCCATGGCCACGTCCATGATAGCGCCCAATGCGCCGATAATGATGGCGCTGAAGACGATGGCCCGCAGATCGATGGGATTTCCCTTGTTTAATAAAAGCAGATAGACAGACTCTTCGTCAATGATGCCGGTCAGGTGCAGAAAGCTGTCTGCGGCTATGCTGGTGAGTGCTGCGACCAGGATGCCGCACAGGCAGCCAAGAGCGGTAGCCAGGGTTTTTTTATGGAAACCGTTGACCAGCAGCAGGTTGGTGCTGACAATGGCAGTACAAGTGAGAAAGGTCCAGAGATAAATATTCTTACCGGATAAAATGGCCGGGACAAAGACCGTAAAGATAGCGGCAATGCAGAAGAAAAGGGAAAGCAGGGTATTGAATCCCTTGGCTTTTGCGTACCAGAGAATACAAAGGGCAAAAATCACCAGAATACCCAACAGGATATGGCTGCGTTGATGCTCTACATAGTCCCAGGTTCCGGCGTGTTCGATATTTTTTATTACTAACACTCTGTCACCCACCGCCACCTCACGATTGCTATAATAGGTGCCGGCCTTGTTTTGGGAGACGGTGACCGTACTGCCTTTTTCCAATCCTTCGGTCAGTTGAGCAGTGAAGCGGATGTGTTTAAATTTCGCGATGTTGGGACGTGCGGCATCGGTGTCTGTGAGAATAGCAGTGACTGTGGCGGTGACCGGCTCGCCACCCTGCGCATGAGTCATGGATGGCGGGAGACCTTCTACGGCCCACATATGCCCTGCATACAAGTAGAGCAGGGCGAAAAGTAAGGTGATGAAATATAATTTTTGTTGTTGTAATACTTTTTTTAAGGATTGCAATGAGGATACTTTTTGCGACATAAGGGCTCCTGAATAACCGGGTCAAATCAGGCTTTGCCGGAGCAGTTCAAAACATCGCGCATCTTATGGGCGACCATGGCTTTGATAGCTTCCCGGGCCGGCCCCAGGTATTGCCGGGGATCAAAGTCCGCAGGATGTTCCACAAAGTATTTACGAATGGACGCTGTCATAGCCAGACGCAGATCCGTGTCGATGTTGATTTTACAAACGCCGAATTGACCGGCTTTCAGCAGCATGTCTTCCGGAACGCCCTGAGCGCCGTCCAGCTTGCCGCCGTATTTGTTGCATTCTTCGACAAAAGAAGGGATGACGGTAGAAGCGCCGTGCAGTACCAGCGGGAAGTTGGGCAGTAAATTGGTGATTTTTTCCAGACGGGCAAAATCCAGTTCCGGCTTACCTTTAAATTTATAGGCGCCGTGGCTGGTACCGATGGCGATGGCCAGACTGTCTACGCCGGTTCGCTCCACAAATTCCACGGCCTGATCAGGATCGGTATACGTTGCGTCTTTGGTATTTACTTTTACAGCGTCTTCTACGCCGGCCAGTTTGCCCAGTTCCGCTTCAACGACTACGCCTTTGCTGTGCGCATAATCTACCACCCGCTTGGTCAGGGCGATATTTTCTTCAAAAGGATATTTAGAGCCGTCGATCATGACGGAGGTAAAGCCGCCGTCCACGCATTCTTTGCAGATTTCAAAATCAGCACCGTGGTCCAGGTGCAGACAAATCGGAAGCCCTGTGTCTTCTACGGCCGCTTCCACTAATTTGGTCAGATAAATGTGTTTGGCATATTTGCGGGCGCCGGCGGAAACCTGCAGGATCAGGGGCGCTTTTTCTTCAATCGCCGCCTCTACGATACCCTGAATGATCTCCATGTTGTTGACGTTGAAAGCCCCTACGGCATAGTGGCCTTCGTAGGCCTTCTTGAACATTGCTTTGGAATCAACCAATGGCATAAAATCAAACCTCCTTATAATGATAGATAGTACGGTACTGTGTGTTGCCATGCTTATTGATATTTTTATTATAACACATACATATCAGGATAGCATACACTGTTTTAGTATATTTTCATTCGAACAGTCTGATGGTAAAAAGAACTGTTGCTGCAAGGGTGCCTCTTTGCGTCACTTTCAAACCGGCTCTTTGTAAGATAAGGGAACCGGACCTCAACATGAGAACCGGCAGTGCCTTTCAGAGTTGCCTGCGCAAATCTTCCGGTAATGCGGACGTGACCTCGATTTGCACGCCGGTCCAGGGATGGCGGAAGGAGAGTTTATAAGAATGAAGACCGTGCCGCTGCTGAGGTCCTTTTTCTTTCCCGTAAAGACCGTCTTGCCACAGGGGACAGCCGATACTGGCTAAATGTACGCGAATCTGATGGGTACGACCCGTATAAAGCCGGCAGCGTACCAGCGTAATGCCGGTCTCAGGATTGCTCTGCAGAAACCAGTATTCTGTTCTGCAGGGTTTGCCTGTGGGCTGTATCTCTCTTTCGATGATGCTGCCCGGTTTACGGGCGATAGGGGCGTCGATCAGACCATGGGCCCGGGGGAGAGGATCGGTGATCAGCGCCAGATAGTCTTTTTGGATGCCTTGTTTGATGAGTTTTCCTTGAATCTCAGGGAATTTGGCAAAAATCACTAACCCTGACGTGTAACGGTCAAGACGGGAGACCGGGTGCAGTTGCAGCGGCCAGCCTTTTTGCCGGTAATAAGCCTCTACTTCATGATAGAGAGTATCAGAAATGTCTTTGGCAGTAGGATGTACCAGAATGCCCGGCGGCTTTTCCAGGATCAGAAGAGCTTCATCTTCGTAACGTATATCCAGCATAACGGTCCCTTTCGTTGACGTTATTAGTAACCTGTGTTATTATGTAAACGTACTTATATGTAATATAAGCACCAGTATTTTCACCATATTCAGTATACTGTAAGAGTGAGCTTAAAACAAGAAAGCGGGATGAAATTATGAGATTACAGCGGATCTGGTTGGCTGTTTTATGTATGGCCGTGTTGCTTCTGGCCGGTTGCAAGCCGGATAATGCGGCTACCGGCGGAGATAAAACGTCCTCTGCTGATAAAGGGGTATTTGCGGAGATCACCGACTTTGCAAACCGGAAGATCACGTTGCAGAAAAAACCGGAACGTGTGGTTGTTCTGGCACCTTCTCTTTTGAGTTATGTAGACACGGTTGGGGGCAAAATCGTCGGTCGTCCCACGGGCAAGGAAAAAGATATTCCTCCTTCTATGCTGAACATACCGGAAGTAGGGCATGTGTATAATGTCAGTATGGAAAAAGTCGTGAGCCTGAAACCGGATCTGGTGATTTTAAACGCGCAGCTGCATGACAAGTTTATTAAAATGCTGGATTCCAGTCATATTCCCACTGTTGTATTGCAGCCGAAAACCTATGACGAGATCAAACAGGCGTTGCTGATCACGGGCAAAATTTTTGGCAATGAGGCAGCAGCGGTGGAGCAGAATAAAAAGATGGACCGGGAAGTACAGGGTATCCTGGCGAAAGTTCCGGCGGGAGAACATAAGAAAATCGTGATCCTGCATGCCACACCCTCTACGGTGACGGTAGAACTGGAGAACAGTATCGCCGGTGGAGTCGCCAAACTGTTAGGTTTCAAAAATGTAGCCGGAGGAGCCAAAGCTGTGGAAGGCAGCCCGGAACGGACGCCGTACAGTATTGAGGCTTTGGTGGAACAGGATCCGGAAATCCTTTTTATCACGTCTATGGGCGCCAGGGAAAAAATTGAAAGCCGTTTACAGGCTGATGTCAAGGGCAACCCGGCCTATGCTGCGTTGCGTGCGGTAAGGCAGCAGAAGGTATATGTGCTGCCGGAGAATCTGTTTTTGCTGAACCCGGGTCTGCGGTACCCGGAAGCGGTAAAGCTTATGGCGAAGGACGTGTATCCGGAGCTGTTTAACTAATGGCCGGAGGTTTCTATGGGGGAAAGGGAAGTTAACGAAGCAGGGCAGGCAAAACGCTTCGGTATCGATCGCACGCTTTGGCGTATGCTTATGCTGGTGCTCTTTGTTATACTGGCGGCAATAGGCTGCTTTTTATCCGTAGCAAAAGGGGCTGCGGATATTTCTTTGTCTCAGATTTTTACGATTTTGCTGCATCCGCAGGCTGCGCCTCAGGATCAGATCATCTGGAATATACGGTTGCCCCGGATGATCGTCGGCGCACTGGTGGGTATGAATCTGGCGCTTTCCGGCTGTATTTTGCAGGCGGTCATGCGCAATCCGCTGGCTGATCCCCACATAATCGGTATTTCTTCCGGGGCCGGTATCAGCGGTATTACGGTGATGATCTTATTTCCGGCGCTGGAGTACCTGATCACGCCGGTGGCTTTTGTCGGCGCGATGGCCGCCGCCGTTGCTATTTATATCCTGGCCTGGAAAAATGGTATTAAACCGGTTCGTATTATTTTGGCCGGCGTAGCCGTATCTGCTTTTTTAGGCGCCGGTATCTCGGGGCTGCTGATTTTTTACAGCGACCGGGTAAACGGGGCTTTAATGTGGATGGTAGGGGGCCTGGCGGCCCGCAGCTGGCCTCATGTCAGCATCATTGTGCCTTATGCGGTTGTCGGTCTGATATTAGCTGTTCTCAGCTCGCATTATTTAAATATCCTGCAATTGGGGGATGATATGGCCAAGGGGTTGGGCGTCCATGTAGAGATCACCCGGATCGTTCTTACGGCCATTGCCGCTCTTTTGGCAGCCAGCGCTGTCAGCGTCGTAGGCCTCCTGGGCTTCGTAGGGCTGGTCATCCCCCATATTTCCCGTTTGATTTTGGGGTCCGACTACCGGTATCTGGTGCCGGGCGCCGCCATTTTAGGCGTTGCCATAGTGACGCTCAGCGACACGTTCGCCCGGATTGTTTTTGCGCCGGTGGAATTACCGGTAGGCATCATCATGGCCTTTATCGGAGCGCCGTTCTTTCTCTTTCTGTTAAGGAGGGAACTGTGATGGAGACGATGATCGAAGTACGTGGTCTCGACGTTGTGCTGGATCACAAAACCATTGTACATAATATTAATCTTGACATACCCAAAGCAAAAATTACGGCGATCATCGGTCCCAATGGGTGTGGTAAAAGTACGACGCTGAAAGCGATCTGCCGCATTAATCCCGTTTCTGCCGGCTGTATCCGCCTTTTAGGCAAAGAGGTGGGGGCGTACAGCTACCGGGAGTTCGCGCAAAAGCTGGCGATTTTGACTCAATCCCCTGTGGCGCCTGCTGATATTACCGTAAGGGATCTGGTTGCGATGGGGCGGTTCCCTTACCGCCAGTTTTTTGGCGGGGCTTCTCCGGAAGACAGGGATTGCATCGAATGGGCTTTGCAGGAGGCCAATCTGAAGGAGTATCAGGCCCGCACGCTGCAAACCTTGTCCGGCGGTGAACGGCAGCGTGCCTGGATTGCCATGGCGCTGGCCCAGAAACCGCAGGTACTGCTTTTGGATGAGCCGACCACCTACCTGGACATCAGTCATCAATTGGAAGTCATGAAGCTGCTGCAGCGACTGAATGCGGAGCTGGGACTTACTGTGGTTCTGGTCCTGCACGATTTGAATCAGGCCGTGCAGTTTGCGCACCATGTGGCGGTAATGAAACAGGGGTGTATGGTGGCAGACGGACCGCCGGCAGAGGTGATCAACATCGATTTATTGAAAGACGTATTCCGGGTCAGAGCGGAAAATGCCATTACACCCGGCGGGATCCGGGCGCTGGTTCCTTTGGACTTATTATAAGCGTATGCGTGTGCTTTTCAACATTGCGTGCTTTTCAATATCGCGTGTTTCTTCTTGCTATCGTGTAATTTTTCAGGATCGCGTCATTATAATTGTGCAGGTACTATTTTACAGGTAAGTGGAGTTTGCCTTTTTTGCAAGCAGAAAAGGGCGCGGCAATGAGCGAGAAACGCAGAACAGTAATTGAAACAGCAGGTAAGCGATTGATAGAAACAGCAGAGAAGCAATTGACAGAAACCCTGATAAATGGTAGCATTAATAAATAAAAAGAAATTAGTAATAATTTCTATTAAAAGTATTTTTCAAGCTTGTACTTGGGAAACACGCGGTTCGCTGTATTGTTTTTTGACCACCGTATTTCCTTCTCTCACAGGTACATGCTTCCTGACTCTCACATTCACTCTCACGTCATTCAGGAAATGAAATCGGTTGTCCGTGTCTGTTATTGTTAAGGAGGTATTGACCATGTCCGTAATTGAACCTATTTCTATGCAGTCGGTAAGTGAAAAAGTAATTTTGTCCAGACAGGGAAGGTTGGAAGAGGAACCGCAATACGTTGTAAATCATTGTTTGACAACAACAACGTTTGTTCCCTTGGAAGAACGCTTTGCCAGGAACAAGCCGGAATTGGCCGCCTGTCTGGCTGCCCTGAAAAAGAAAGTGGGAGACGAAGTATTTGCGAAACGTTTCAGCGTTTTGCAGAATATTAACCGCTCCGGTAAAGATCTTCTGGTGGTATCCGGCAACGAACGCCTGCGTACGTTGTTGCTGAAAGAAAATCTCCAGGATATCATGGACGCTTTTTCTGTTGACAATGTACGTATAGTTGGCGGCGCCGGGTTTGGCGGCGCTGATGCATTTTAAGATTGTTAAAGATATCCCGGTTCTGTTTCCCGTATCAGGAAAGCGAACCGGGTTTTCTTGTGGAGATGGTAGCGTGAAACAATTATTTAATTATTGCACGGTTCCGGGATACGAAGAGGCTATAAGGCGCAGTGGCAAATCTTTGCGGGAATACCTTCAGTTCCTGGGGTTGGACGGGATTGAATTATTAGTTTATCGCAGTGAGCCCTATATGTGCTCGTTTGAAGAAGAAACAATAGGGGTACATCTGCGCTCCTGGTCCTGCTGGTATGATTTGTGGAAAGATAATAAAGAACGGCTTTTCCAGATTTTCGGCACGGAAGAGGCGTTGCGGGAGTATTATGGGGGCACGCAGAAAAGAGCCTGGCTGCTCCAGATAAAACGTAATATTCAGGCTGCTCTGATGGAAGATCCGGAATACATGGTCTTTCATGTGGAAGAAGTGTCGCCGGCGGAAGAATATTCCTGGCAGTTTGCTCATACTGATGAGGAAATCACCAAGATGTTTGCCCGGGTATTCAACCGGATCAAAAAGGAAATTCCGCAGGATAAGTGGGCCCTGTTTGAAAATACCTGGTGGCCGGGATTGCGTTTGACGGCTCCCGCTCTGACAGAGAAGTTTCTGACCAGCCTGAATTTTAACAATGTAGGTTTAATGCTGGATACCGGACATTTGATGAATACGAATCCCGATCTGCAAACAGAAAAAGAAGGGGTCGCTTATATTTGTAAGATATTGAAAGATTTGGGCGAGTTGCGAAACTATGTGAAAGGCGTGCATCTGAGTTGTTCCCTTTCCGGAGATTATCAGAGAAAAGTGCCCACCCTGGTACCTACGTTAAAGAATGACGCCCGGCTGCTGAACCATGTCTGCAATATTGATCAGCACCGTACGTTCCGGGAACCCTGGATTGCTGAAATTTTTGATTTGATTGAACCGGAATATGTGGTTCATGAATTATACTATGATGATTTTAACCGTCTGGCGGTACAAATCGAAGAGCAAAAACAACTGATCATGAAGCACATTGAATAACATCGTCAACTACACAACCTTGTAAAACATGTGATATAATAAATTATATGACCGTGGATCACATATAGACGTAAATCATAAATGATCGTCAATCACATACATTAGGAAGTCTTTTCATGTACCGCTATTTTTTAAATTATTACAAACCATATAAAGTAACCTTGCTGTTGGTCATTTTAGGCGCTTTTATCACTTCCGGCCTTGATCTGGTCTTTCCTATGATGGTGCGCCAGATTATCCGGGATGCGCTGCCTAATCATGATATTGAGCTTCTATTGTATCTGGGTGGTATTTTATTTGTATTATATGTACTCAGTTATGGGATCATGTTTTGGGTAAACTATCACGGACGTGCCATGAGTATCGCCATGGAGAACGATATGCGGCGGGACCTGTTCTGTCATTTGCAGAGCCTGTCCTTTCATTTTTTTGATAACAGCAAAACGGGACAATTGTTAAGCCGTCTGACCAGCGACATTACGGAAATCGGTGAACTGGCCTTTCGGGGGCCTCATGATGCGGTGGTCTGCTGCTTTACTATGACAGGTACCATCCTCATGTTATTGTACCTGAATCTGCCGTTGGGTCTTCTTATCACAGTCCTTCTGCTGCTTAAAACCTGGCATGCGATGGATATCAACCGTAAAATGAAAAATGCGTTCCGGGAAAATCGCCGAAGAAACGGCGAACTTACGGCGGAAGCGGCGGAAGCCCTGAACGGGATTCGTATCGTGAAGTCTTTTGCCCAAGAAAAACGGGAAGAAGAACGCTTTATGGGGCAAGCCGTTCACCTGGCCGAAAACCGCAAAAAATCCTACCGTCTGTTAGCTCAGTTTACGGGTTCCGTTAATTTTTTTACAAATGTGACGAATCTGATGGTTTTGATTTCCGGCGGTTTTATGATTGCCTGGGGAAAATTGCTGCTCAGTGATTTTATTGCGTATTTACTCTACGTAAATTTATTTATGAGGCCCTTGTATCGCTTAACCGTATTTATGGAAATGGTGGTACGGGGTATGGCCGGTTTCGCCCGCTTTTATGAAATGATGCAGCTGGTGCCGGAAATTCAGGATGTGCCTTGTCCAATCTCTTGTCCCAAGTTTAAGGGAGAAATTGAATTTCGTAATGTGGTATTCGGCTATAACCCGGAGCGGATCGTATTGCACGATTTTAACCTGAAAATTCATCCTGGTGAAACGGTAGGCTTTGTGGGAGAGACCGGCGCAGGAAAATCTACCGTTTCCAGCCTGTTGATGCGGTTTTATGAGCCCCAGTCCGGCGAGATCCTTATTGACGGCATTAATATTCAGCTTTTGCGGCAGCAGGAATTGCGCAGTCAGATCGGTATGGTCCAGCAGGATGTGTTTCTGTTCTCGGAATCGGTTAAACAGAATATTGCTTATGGTGATACTGCGGCCAGTGAGGCGATGATCCGGGAAGCGGCGAAATTTGCCGCGGCAGACGAGTTTATTGAACACTTGCCCCAACAATATGATACGGCAATCGGGGAGCGGGGGGTGAAGCTTTCCGGCGGGCAGAAGCAGCGCTTGTCCATTGCCCGGGTCTTTTTAAAAAATCCGCCCATTGTGGTGTTTGATGAAGCGACCTCCGCTCTGGACAGTAAAACGGAGCAGCAGATCCAGGAATCACTGGAGCAGCTGTCCCAAAATAGAACTACTTTAGTGATTGCTCACCGCCTTTCTACCGTGCGTAATGCAGACCGCATCGTGGTCATGGATGAGGGCAGAGTCAAAGAAGTAGGAAATCACGATGCGTTAATGGACCGTAAAGGTCTTTATTATGAATTGTATATGGCCCAGGGGGAAAAGGAATCCGAGCGGCAGGTAAGAGATACAAATACCGACTGATAAAAAATTAATGAATAAAACCCATAAAAACGCAGGTCTCCTACGAAGTGATTCATAGAAGATCTGCTTTTTTGTGGACATTGTTTTCACAAAAATGGAATTATTCCACATTCACTGTAAGAGGAAGTGTCTGAATGTATAAAAAATAAATAAAATCCTTTAAAATATTGTACCATTGGCATAACTATGTTATAATTTTAAAGTACGTAAACAAAAGAATACGTTCGGGCACTCGGAAGAGTTTAAAGGGTAAGGCGGTGCGACTCCGCCACGATCCCGTCACTGTGAGCAGGAAGCATTCCGGTAAAGATGCGTTCTTGATAAGTCAGATGTCCGCCCGGACAGACTGTACCGTGATCCACGAGCGATGGAAATGGCGTAACGCAGGGCGCAGTGTCTGTTTTAACAGATTGTGTCCGGTGTATGTTATGTTGGTTTCTGCCGGAATGCGGTGGGAATCTTTTTTGTTTTATGTGTTGTTGGATAGGTGTGTTGTTAAATAGTGGCGGAAAAACAGGTGGGAAATTTTATTTTTCTTTGTATTTTATTTAGGTATTTTGTATTTTAGAATGTCGTGATATTTTATTTAGGATATTTATAATAATGTTGGAAAAGGATAACGAGTAGAACAAATGGAAGATGAACTGGTGATTTCACAGGGAAAACTTATGCGCCGCGGGTATACTACCGGCAGCTGTGCCGCAGCAGCGGCGAAAGCGGCGGCGGTGATGCTGCTTTCGCAGGAGCAAACCGATAAGGTACGGTTGGATACGCCCAAGGGAATTACGCTTACGCTGGAAGTACTGGATATTTTGCGGGGGCCTGACTATGTTCGCTGCGCAATTCGCAAGGATAGCGGGGATGATCCAGATGACACCAACGGCACACTGATTTATGCTACGGCTTCTCTGCCGGGGGCTCACATACCGGAAGAAGAAAGGTGCATGCAGCCGTTGACCCCTTCGGTGGAGCAGTTAGATGAAAGGGTAGAGATCTGGGGCGGTTTTGGTGTCGGCCGGGTGACCAAACCGGGATTGGCCTGTAAGGTGGGCGGCCCTGCTATTAATCCCGTGCCGCGAAAAATGATTACGCAGGAAGTGCTGGCTTCCATGGCACAATTTGGTTATGACGGCGCTCTGCGGGTGGTGATTTCCATTCCGGAAGGAGTGAATATTGCGCCGAAAACTTTTAATCCACGACTAGGGATCGAAGGCGGTATTTCTGTCTTGGGTACCAGCGGGATCGTAGAGCCGATGAGTGACCGGGCGCTGATTGAAACTATGTATGCGGAGATCGATTCCCGTAAGGCTAACGGCGATACGGACCTTTTGGTTTTCTTTGGTAATTACGGCGCGGATTTTACCCGCGACGAACTCCATATAGATATTGGCAGGGCGGTCACCTGCAGCAATTTTGTGGGGGAACTGTTGGATTATGCGGTGTTAAAGGGATTTAAGAGTCTGCTGATCATCGGGCACTCGGGAAAATTGATCAAGCTGGCCCAGGGCGTGATGAACACTCATTCCAAGTACGCCGACTGCCGCTCGGAATTTATGGCGTTGCAGGCCATGTTTCACGGGGCTTCACCTGAGGTGGGGAAAGAGATATATCAATCTCTTACGACGGATGAAATTACGAAAGTTCTGAAACGGGAAGGCCTGTTAGAAACCGTCATGGCGGAAGCGACGCGCAAGATCGATTTTTATCTGCAAAAACGGGTGCATGGAAAGCTGAAGACCGGCGCTGTCATTTTTTCCAACGTGTACGGCATCTTAGGCCGGACAGAGTCGGCGGACGCTTTGCTGAAGCTGCATCGGCAGGGGGAACAGACCGGTGTTGTCATGGCGAATCGCATCGGTGGATAGACACAGCGGGACAGATGCATAGGGTCAGACATGTATGGATGGATAGGTAAAGTGACAACAGGTATTACGCTGCATACGCAGCTGTAAGATACAGGTAAAACAGAAATTTTTTCCAAAGGAGATTATGCGATGAAAGGGAAACTGTATAGTGTAGGAGTAGGGCCCGGAGATCCGGAATTAATGACGTTGAAGGCCGTGCGCCTTATCAGGGAATGTGACGTGCTGGCCATTCCTCAGGGTGACAGCGATGTGCTGGTAGCAAAGAATATTGTCGAAGGAATTGTAGACCTGTCTGAGAAAGAGCAGCTGATCGTATATATGCCTATGGTCAAAGATCATGATGTAATTTCCAAAGCGCACCAAAAAGGCGCAGATGATATTATCCGGTATCTGGATCAGGGTAAAAATGTGGTATTTATCACGTTGGGCTGTCCGACCGTTTATGCTACCTGCATTTATGTGCATAAGCTGGTACTGAAAGCGGGCTACGAAGCCTTGCTGGTCCCCGGGGTCACCAGCTTCTGCGCTGTGGCGGCAAAACTGAATGTTTCCTTGTGCGAGAAGGCGGAACCGTTGACGATTTTGCCCGGCAGTTATAAAGAATCCAGCCGTTTTCTGGATATGCCCGGCAATAAAATCCTGATGAAATCGGCCAGCGAGATCGGCCGGGTGCGGGACGAACTGACCGGTCGGGGCCTGCTGAAACATGCCCGGATGATTGAGAATTGCGGACTCCCCGGTGAAAAGATTTATGATGATCTGACGAAAGTGGACGATAAAAGCAGTTATTTCTCTATTATTCTGGTCAAAGAAAAGGAGTTTGAGGCATAATGATTTATTTTATTGGGGCAGGCCCAGGCGCAGCGGATCTGATCACGGTTCGCGGTAAAGAATTACTGGAAAAAGCAGATCTTATCATTTATGCGGGATCACTGGTAAATCCGGCTTTGCTGGATTACGCTAAACCGGAATGTAAGATCATGAACAGCGCTGTGATGACTCTGGAAGAAGTGATTGCGGCAATGGTGCCGGCAGCACAGGCCGGGCAGCTGGTGGTGCGGCTGCACACCGGCGATCCCAGTGTGTACGGAGCGCATCGGGAACAGATGGATCTTTTAAAGAGCTACAATCTGGATTATGAAATCGTACCGGGCGTCAGCTCTTTCTGCGCGGCAGCAGCTTCCCTGAAAGCGGAGTACACTTTGCCGGAGGTAAGTCAGTCCGTTATTATTACCCGTATGGAAGGACGGACCGGGGTGCCGGCAAAACAGAAAATCAAGGACTATGCCCGTCACCATGCTACGATGGTTATTTTCCTCAGCGCCGGCATGCTGGAAAAGCTTCAGAAAGAACTGATCAGCGGCGGTTATAAAGCGGAAGAACCGGCGGCCATCGTGTACAAAGCGTCCTGGCCGGACGAAAAGATATTCCACTGCACCGTGGGCACCTTGGCGGAAACGGCCGAAGCCAATCAGATTAAAAACCTTGCGTTGATCACAGTAGGCGGTTTTTTGGGTACGGCTTACGAGCGGAGTGAGCTATACAATCCGACGTTTGAAACAGGGTTTCGTAAGGCGGACACCAGCAAGTTGAAGATTAAGCCCTATAAACGCGCTCGCCAGAAAACAGAGGAGTAAAAGCATATTTTGCTGCATACTGCCTGCCGGGGGCCCGGCGGCAGAATTGTGCCTGATGTAATGGATTAAAATACCGGAGTACATGGATGATGAATGCGACCGTATTTTCTTTTACCCGCAACGGGGCCCTGATCAGTGTAAAATTACAACAGTATCTGGAGTCCTTCGGGTTTACTACCAAAATCTTAACAACGAAACGGTATGCGGAGCTGGATCCGGCGCTGCAGGAAATCGCTCCCGGTCTGCAGGAGGCCTGCAAAGATGCTTTTGCGACAGACCGTCTCCTGGTCTTTCTGGGCGCAACGGGGATCGCGATTCGCGCTATTGCTCCGTATATTCGCAGCAAAACCAAAGATCCGGCGGTGATTTCCATTGATGAGCGGGGTAAATTCGTCATCCCATTGCTGTCCGGTCATATCGGCGGCGCCAACAGTCTGGCTACGGGCATAGCGGAGTTTTTGGGAGCCGTGCCGGTCATTACCACCGCTACCGATATCAATAAGCTATTTGCGGTAGATGAGTGGGCCACCCGCCATAATATGTCGATTTTCAATTTAACCGGGGCAAAACTTTTTGCTTCTTACCTGGTAGACGCTAAAGTGGTGGGCGTGAAGAGCGATTTCCCTGTGAAAGAACCTTTACCTACCGGTATGGTTATGGCCGATGACGGCCCGGTAGGAGTGGCTATTTCCCTGCAAAAAAGCGTGCAGCCTTTTGTGGAAACGGTAGTTTTGCGCCCGCGTATCCTTCATCTGGGCATCGGCTGCCGCCGCGGCACGCCGATGGAAACAATCGAAGATCTGGTCATTCAGGAATTGAATCGGCTGAAGCTCAGTTTTACTGTGGTACGCAGCGTAGCTTCCATTGATGTGAAGAAAGATGAACAGGGCCTTTTACGCTTTGCCAAAGAATATTCGCTGCCCATTCATTTTTATAGCGCGGAAAAGCTGTTGCAGGTAAAAGGAGACTTTACTCCTTCTGCTTTTGTAGCAAAAACGGTGGGAGTAGACAATGTCTGCGAGCGCGCTGCTGTACTGGACAGTGACGAAGGCAAACTATTATTGCGCAAAACCAGTAAAAATGGGGTCACGTTGGCCATTGCCGCAGAGAATTTTGTGGTAGATTTTAACAGTTAGTAAATGACTGCTATGCAAATAGAAAAAAATATGTTGTGTAAATATATATTGTGTAAATATAAACAGAAATCATAGTAAAAAATAGTTGGCAAACACAAGTTAATTGGTAAAAATAAGTTACACTCAAGAAAACAGGAAAGGAAAAGCAGGATGGTTGCTGGTAGAGAAACGGATCCTGCGAGGGTAAAGATGACAGCTAAAATTTATGTAGTAAGCTTAGGACCCGGCGGCAGAAGCCAAATGACGGAACGCGCAGTCAAGGCGTTGGAAGCCTGTGATGTGATCACCGGTTATAATGTTTATATTGATTTGATCCGGGACGATTTCCCCGGGAAAAAATTTATTTCCAACGGGATGCGCAAGGAAGTAGATCGTTGCAAAGCGACGCTGGAAGAAGCGTTAAAGGATCAGACCGTAGCCATCGTCAGCAGCGGTGATGCCGGCGTATACGGCATGGCAGGCATCATGTGTCAGGTGGCGGCGGAACATCCGGAAGTAGACATTGAAGTGATTCCCGGTGTCACGGCGGCCTGCTCCGGCGCGGCTGTTTTAGGGGCTCCTCTGATTTGCGACTTTTGCCTGATTTCCCTGAGTGATCTTTTGACGCCCTGGGAAAAAATTGAAAAACGTTTGGCCTGTGCAGCGCAGGGAGATTTTTGTATCGCTATCTATAATCCGCGCAGTCATAAGAGAAAGGATTATCTGAAAAAGGCCTGCGATATTCTCTTGCAGACGCAAAGCGGTGACATTCCCTGCGGTATCGTCTACAATATCGGACGGGAAGGCGAATCGTATGAACTAACCACGTTGAAAGAACTGGGCGCGAACGAGAACGTGGACATGTTCTCAACCGTCATTATCGGCAACTCTCAGAGCAAGGTGATCAACGGGCGCATTGTTACCCCCCGGGGATATCATTTATGAACCGAAAAGTTTGGCTGATCGCCGGTACGATAGAAGGCCGCCGTCTGGCTGACGCGCTGGCGGCGATGCAGGTGGAGGTCTATGTATCGGTAGCCACTGCTTACGGCGCCTCCCTGTACCCGGACAGTCCTTATTTACATGTATTGCAGAAACGCATGACCTATGCGGACATGTGTGAATTTCTCCGTGAAATTAAGCCGGAACTGGTGCTGGATGCGACCCATCCTTATGCGGTCATTGTTACGGAAACCATACGCCGCGCCTGTGAGGATACCGGTTTTACTTATAAACGGATGCTGCGTCCGTCCAGCCCTCATCCGGGCTGCATCTCGGTCAGGGATTTCGGTGAAGCCATCGAATTGCTCAGTGAGACGGAGGGACCTATTTTTCTGACCACCGGCAGCAAAAATCTGATTGATTTTACCCGACTGCCGGATTACGCGGAGCGGGTGACCTGCCGTGTCCTGCCCTTGCGCGATTCTCTGGACAATGCGCTGACTTTGGGCTATAAACCGGGACAGATCATTTGTATGCAGGGACCTTTTTCCAGAGAATTGAATGTGGCTATGTTCAAGCAGTGCGGCGCGAAGTATGTAGTGTCCAAAGATTCCGGTCAGGCCGGGGGCTTTGAAGATAAACTGGCAGCGGCGGCCGAAGTAGGGGCGCAGCTGATCCTGATCGATCGTCAGCCGGAAACGGGGGAGGATCTGGCACAGGTGTTGCAGGATCTGCGCAGGCAGTTTGGCGCCTGACGGAAAAATGAGATAGTATGCCTATTAGAATTTTTGCTCAGACTGATCATCTTAAAGTCAGCCGGTGGGTAAAGAAGGGCTAAAAAGAAAGATTTGCGGACAAGCAGAGAGCAAAGGGAGAGCGGTTATGCTGAAGGTATATGTGATCGGAATCGGACCGGGCAATCCGGAGCTGTTGACCGGCGCAGCCCGCAAGGCCATTGCGGACAGCACGATTTTAGCCGGCGATCAGCGCATGGTAACACAGTTCAGTGAGGGGAAAAAAGCGGTGTATCCCACAATCAAACTGTCTGAGTTGGAAGCGGTTGCCGGCAAGGCGGATCCTGCTGCCGATGTGCTGGGAATTCTGGTTTCCGGTGACGTAGGCTTTTTCAGTTTGGCCAGGACGATTGCAGGCAAGCTGCCGGAATGCGATGTACAGCGTTTTTGCGGCATCAGCAGTCTGGTATATTTTGCTTCCCGTCTGCAGCTGTCCTGGGACGACGCTAAAATTATCAGCATGCATGGCCGTCAGCAAAATCTGATTGCGGCGGTGCTGGAACATAAAAAAGTGTTTTCCCTCACCGGAGGAGAAAATTCACCACAGGCTTTGTGCCGGCAATTATGTGAGCAGGGGTTAGGGGAAGTCATCGTTCATGTAGGCTCCAACTTATCGTATCCGGAAGAGTCGATCATCAGCGGTACGGCGGCAGAAATAGCCCGGCAGGAGTTTCCCTCGCTTTCCGTGATGATGATTTTAAATAACGCTGCCGGCACCGTTATGCGGAAAACGGTGCATGGTCTGGACGACAGTCTGTTTTTGCGGGGCAAAGCGCCCATGACGAAACAGGAAATACGGGCAATCTCCATTTCCAAGCTCCAGCCAAAGCCCACCGATGTGGTGTATGATATTGGCGCAGGCACAGGCTCCTGCTCTGTAGAACTGGCGCTGCAGGTACCCCAGGGAAAATTGTATGCTTTTGAACAAAAAGACGATGCGCTGGCGTTATTGGCCTTAAATAAAGAACGCTTTCAGTGCGCCAATATGGAGATCATTGCCGGGGAAGCTTCTGAAAAGTTAGCCCAGACCCCTGTACCGGATTGTGTGTTTATTGGCGGCAGTAGCGGTAATATGGGAAAAATGCTGGATGAGATCTATGCCCGTAATGCCGTCTGCCGTGTGGTGATCAACGTGATCGCGCTGGAGACCTTATGCACCGTAGTGGAATATTATAAAGATAAGGCGGAGTACGCCTTGGATGTAGTGCAGATCGCTTCGGCCTACAACAAGAAACTGGGGCGCTATAATCTGATGATGGCGCAAAATCCCATTTATATTATTACTGCGTTAAAAAAAGAGGTTGAATAAATCAATTCTGCCATGCGCAGTATTGATGTGCAACGGATGTACGGACATTTGGCGACAAAATAGCCAGGCGGAAGGGGAGAAGAATATGGCAGCAACGGTAAAGGCGGATATCCCTCGTTTGTTATTTACGGCGCCGCAGAGCGGTAGTGGTAAGACAACGGTCGTATGCGCTGTGTTGCGGGCTTTGCTGAATAAAAAACTGCGCGTAACCGCATTTAAGAGCGGGCCGGATTACATCGACCCTATGTTTCACAGCAAGGTAATCGGTGCTCCTTCCCGCAATCTGGATATTTTTTTGGTGGGGAAGGAAAATATTAAACGGCTCCTGGCAAAAAACGGTACAGACTGCGATGCGGCTATTTTAGAAGGCGCGATGGGCTTTTATGACGGTATGGGGAAAACCACCGATGCCAGCGCCTATGATCTGGCCTGCACGGTGAAAGCGCCGGTGGTATTGATCATTAACGGGAAAGGCGCTGCGGTTTCCATGGCGGCGTTGATCAAAGGATTTAAGGAATTTCGTAAAGACAGCAATATTCAGGGTGTCATCCTCAATAATGTGAAGAAGATGACCTATCTGTTTTATAAAGATGTGATCGAAAAAGAAACGGGTGCCAAGGTATACGGTTATTTCCCTCATTTGCCGGAATGCAATCTGGAAAGCAGGCATTTAGGTCTGGTGACGGCAGGGGAGATCGGTACGCTGGAGACCGTGGTGGAAAAGCTGGCGGCGCAGGCGGCGGAATCCATCGATCTGCAGGGCCTGATGGCTTTGGCGCAAAGTGCCCCGCCTCTGGAATACGAACCATTGCTGATCGAGCCGTTAGGTTCTGTGAAAATCGCTGTGGCGATGGACAAAGCCTTTAACTTTTATTATCAGGATTCTCTGGATCTGTTAACTATGTTAGGGGCCGAGATTGTACCTTTCAGTCCGTTGACGGATAAAATGTTGCCGGAGTGTCAGGGCGTCATTTTAGGCGGTGGCTATCCGGAGTTGTACGCCGGAGAATTGAGCACCAATCAAACCATGTTGGCGTCCATGAAAGAAAAGCTGGCTGCCGGTCTGCCATGCTATGCTGAATGCGGCGGCTTTATGTACCTTATGGAAGGGTATAAAGACGGGGATCGCTTTTACCCCTGGGTGGGGGCGGTCAACGGAAGCTGCTGGATGACGCAGGGCCTGGTCCGATTCGGTTATGTTTTGCTTACCGCCAATACGGACAATGTATTTGGCAAGGCGGGGGAGATGATTCACGCCCATGAGTTCCATTACTCAGACAGCGACCAGAATGGCAACGCTTTCACGGCGACCAAGCTGGGAAAACAAACGTCCTGGCCTGCGGCACAGGCCGGCGAAACGCTGTATGCCGGTTATCCGCATCTGCATTTATGGGGCAACATAGATTTTGCCCGTAATTTTGTGGCTGCCTGCGTGGCTTATCAGAAAAAGCAAGAATCTTAACTATACAGGGGTAGCGTTCATGATGTTGTTAGGCGCCATCGTCTGCGGGTTTCTGTTGGATTTAGTGATTGGAGATCCTCATGGCTGGCCACATCCGATTATTTTAATAGGAAAATTGATTGCCCGGTTGGAGAAACAGGTGCGCAAGGTCAGCGGGGAGGAACCGGAACGGTTGCTGCGGGGGGGCTTTTTGCTTGTGATCGTCGTTTGTTTCCTTTCTTTTACCGTTCCCTACGGTATCCTGTTTGTGGCAGATCAGATTCATCCCTGGCTTCGTTTTGCGTTGGAAACGATTATGTGCTACCAGATTTTCTGCACCCGCTCCCTGCGGGATGAAAGTATGAAAGTGTATGATGCTCTGGAAGCCGGAAACCTTCCTCTGGGCCGGAAGATGCTTTCCTGGATCGTGGGACGGGATACGGCGGAATTAGCCGAAGAAGAAGTGGTGAAAGGCGCCGTAGAAACGATTGCGGAAAACACGGCGGACGGGATCCTGGCCCCCATGTTCTATATGTTTATCGGGGGCGCGCCGTTGGCGTTCTTATATAAAGGGATTAACACCATGGACAGCATGATAGGGTATAAAGACGAAAAATTTCTCTATCTGGGCAGGTATGCGGCGAAACTGGATGACATCGCTAATTTTCTTCCGGCTCGTATCTGCGCCTTCTATATGCTGGCCGCCAGTTTTTTTACCGGGTTGGATGTTCAGGGCGCCTGGCGGATCTTCCAACGGGACCGTTATCGTCACCTGAGCCCTAATTCCGGCCAGACGGAAGCGGTGGCGGCAGGCGCGCTGCAGCTGATGCTGGGCGGTGATCATTATTATTTCGGCAAACTGGTGCATAAAGAAACGATCGGTGATGATGTGCAGGCGGCTTCTTCCCGGCACATCAAGCGAATGAATCTGTTAATGTATTTTACATCTATCATAGGTATATTGGGCTTTAGTCTGTTGTATTCCATATGCCTTTTTTTTGCCGTGTAGCCAAAGCGAAAAAAGGCCTTGATGAAAATTAATGGATTGCCATTGCATTATGGTCTGAAATCTGAAAGTGCAGCCAAAGCGAAAAAAGACTTTGATGAAAATCAGGTAGTGAGGAGTCGGAGCGCATGTATCAATCTGTGCACGGTGGAGACATTTATAACGAATCTCTGAAAAAAGATCCGGTGGAGATACTGGATTATTCTGTGAATATTAATCCGCTGGGTGTGCCGGCTGGTATTCGCAAAGCGCTGCAAAAAGCGATTACCGATTGTGTAAAGTATCCGGATCCTTTTTGCCGGGCGCTGCGAAAAAAATTAGGTGCCTCTTTAAAAATCTCACCGGCAGAAATTTATTGCGGCAACGGCGCGGCCGATGTTTTATTCCGTTTGTTGGCGGCGCTTCGTCCTAAACGAACGCTGATTTTGGCGCCTACTTTTGCGGATTATGAAAAGGCCGCTGTGATGGCCGGCAGCAAAGTCGATCATTTTATCCTTGAGCCGGAGCAGGGCTTTACCGTCACGTCGCAGATTTTGAAGGCGATCACGAAACGAACCGGCATGGTGATTTTGTGCAATCCCAATAATCCCACCGGGCTTTTAATTTCCAAAACCCTTTTACTGAAAGTTTTAGAGCGTTGTAAAGAGTTTGGCACTCCTTTATTAGTTGATGAATGCTTTCTGGAATTTTTGCCTGACTGGGAAGAATACTCCCTGCTGGATGTGCTGGATCGTTATCCGAATCTGATCATCTTAAAAGCTTTTACCAAAATCTATGCGATACCGGGCGTAAGGCTGGGTTACTGCCTCACCTCCGATGCAAATTTGATTGAACGCCTTTATGAATGCGGTCAGGACTGGAATGTTTCGGTACTGGCCCAGGCAGCCGGAGTGGCGGCTCTGGATGAAAAGGAGGATCTTATTGCGTCCCGTGCATTGATCGCGCAGGAACGGACTTACATGATAGCCCAGCTGCGCCTGATCGGTTTTACTGTGTGGGAAGGCACGGCCAATTATCTTTTCCTGCGGTCGAATCGGGGCATCGACTGGAAAGATGCATTAAAGAAGCGGGGGATATTGATCCGCGATTGCTCCAATTATTGCGGCCTTGGCCCCGGTTATTTCCGTGTGGCGGTAAAAACGCGCCGGGACAATCGAAAACTTATCAAATACATGAAGGATATTGTGAAGAATGCACTCATTAATGGTACTAATTGACGGATTGGGAGATGACCCTATACCGGCCTGGAACGGGCAGACCCCTTTTGCCAAAGCGGCGCACCCTTTTATGGACTACTTATGCCAGAAGGGGGAGTTGGGGCATATCAGCATTTGCGAGGACGATGTACCGCCCGGTAGCCTGACCTGTATCCTGCGTTTACTGGGCGTGCCCACCGGGTTATTTCCTTCAAATCGGGCCTATCTGGAGCTTTTAGCCCGCAATCGGGACGTTTCGGAATACGAGATGGTACTGCGTTGTAACGTGGTTTCGCAGGATGGGATCGGTCGTTTGGTTTCTTTTAATGGCATGGGCCTGACGGGCAGGGAATTGGAAGAGCTGGCGGGAAAGTTTTCATCACTTTCTTCTGACATAGAATTTATTCATCTTTCCGATTATCGCAATCTTTTAATCATGAACCGCAGCGAGCCGGTGTTGCAGACGGTTACGGCGCCGCCGCATGAGAGTATGGGGTTGCCGGTAAAAGAACTTTTGCAGGACTTGCAGGCCGCTTCTCTGGTCATGAAGGTATTTATGCGGGAATCTGAGGCAATCTTGCGGCAGTACAATCGCAACGGCCTGACCTATACGTTATATCCCTGGGGTGCTTCCTGCCGTACGGAATTACCGTCTTTTGAACAATTAAACCATATTCCGGGGGCTATGGTCAGCCAGACAGAGATCGTAAGAGGTATCGGCAAAGCGCTGAAAATGGAAGCGCCCGAGCTGCAATATTGTACGGCTGATATTGATACGGATATACGGGAAAAACTGGCCGTTACACGCAAATTGTTGTCCCGATATCCTTTTGTGATGACGCATTTCAACGGAGCGGATGAAGCGGCCCACCGTCACGATTATGAAGGCAAGGCCGGTTTTATTGCCCGTATCGATAAAGAATTTTTAGGCCCGCTGCTGGAAGGCCTGAACGAACCGCTGCGCATCGTGGTCTGCGGGGATCATGTAACCAGCAGTGTTACAGGCAAACATACCAGGGCCGGCGGTCCCGTGATCGCGGCAGAAACGAAACGGAATTCTCCGCTGCCATATGAAATAAAAACCTACAAAGATATTGTTAAATTTTTAATGAAAGCGAGTGAAGAAAATGGCTAAAGCAATTATGGTTCAGGGAACCATGTCCAATGCAGGAAAAAGTCTGGTCACTGCAGGTTTATGTCGTGTTTTTCATCAGGATGGGAAAAAAGCCTGTCCTTTTAAATCGCAGAATATGGCATTGAATTCTTTTATTACGGAAGAAGGCGCCGAAATGGGACGGGCGCAGGTCGTGCAGGCGGAAGCGGCCGGCATCCGACCGAATGTGATGATGAACCCTATCTTGCTGAAGCCCACCAGCGACAGCGGTTCGCAGGTCATCGTAAACGGCAGGGCGATCGGCACCATGCCGGCGGCCCAGTATTATAAATATAAAACGAAGCTGGTTCCCGACATTCTCCATGCGTACAATACTTTGGCGGAACAATGTGATATTATGGTTATCGAAGGAGCGGGCAGCCCGGCGGAAATCAATTTGAAAGATCAGGATATCGTGAACATGGGCATGGCGAAAATGGCAAAATCACCGGTGATCCTGGTGGCGGATATTGACCGGGGCGGTGTCTTTGCTTCCATTTACGGCACTCTTATGCTTTTAGAACCGGATGAAAGAGCCATGGTGAAAGGTATCGTGATCAATAAATTCCGGGGCGATGTGAATATTTTAAAACCGGGTCTGGACATGTTGGAGGCCAAGACCGGCATTCCTGTGATCGGCGTACTGCCTATGCTGAAAGTGGATATCGAAGACGAGGACAGCCTTTCGGAAAGATTGAATCAGGGTAAAAATCAAAAAGCGCTGATCGATATTGCGGTGATTCGTTTGCCGCGGATGTCCAACTTCACCGATTTTAACGTATTTGAACTGATCCAGGGCGTGTCCGTACGTTATGTAGGCAGTGTGGAAGAACTGGGAAATCCGGATATGATCATGCTGCCGGGGACGAAAAATACCATTGATGACTTGAAGTGGATGCGCCAGAACGGTTTGGAAGCGGCAGTGCTGCATAAAGCTAACAGCGGTACGGTCGTGTTTGGCATCTGCGGCGGTTACCAGATGTTGGGCGAAAGCCTGGCCGATCCGTTTGGCTATGACAGCGGGCATGCAGGCAGTGTAACTACAGGCATCGGTTTGTTGGACACGACGACCGAATTTGTGGAAAATAAGCGTACCATCCAGATGAAAGGCAAATTTGGCAAAGTGGAAGGCATCTTAGCCGGACTCAGCGGCAAGGATTTTTACGGTTATGAGATTCACAGCGGCGTGACAAAACATGGCAAGAACCGCCCCTTGAATCAGGTGGAACCGATCAATGAAAAGGGTGAATCCTTTGCCGAAGGCAGTCAGACAGTTCATGGATCCGTCAATGTGTACGGTTCTTATATTCACGGCATTTTTGACGGAGAGGGGATCGCGGCCAAAGTCGTGGAGGCACTGTTAGCTAAAAAAGGGTTGACCATGGAAGATGTGAAAGTCATCGACTATAAGCAATATAAAGAACAGCAATATGACATTCTGGCAGAGAATATCCGTAAAAACCTGGATATGAAACGCATCTATGAAATAGTGGAAAAAGGTGTATGAGTCCGGTTATTGCAAAGAAAACGACAAAACAGATACAACGGGTCAAACGGATACACGGAAAATAGACGGACAATAGAGGGAAGAGGATGGACAAAAATAAATTAGGTCTGATTCACATTTATACCGGAAATGGAAAAGGCAAGACCACAGCCGCCATGGGCCTGATTTTACGGGCCAGCGGCCGAGGGTTGAAAGTGATTTTAGGGCAGTTTTTGAAGGACCGGGAGACCGGGGAACTGACCACTCTGAAATTATTGCCGGGAGTACAGGTCTTTCGGGGTAAATCCTTAAAAAAATTTTCTTTCCAAATGAACGACGCGGAAAAGGCCGAGGTGCTGCAGCGTCACAACGTATTCTTTAAAGAAGTAACGGAGCGCTGCGTGGCGGAGCAAACGGACCTGTTGGTGCTGGATGAAGTGATCGGCGCCTGCGGGACAAAGTTGCTGGATGAAGGCCTGTTGTTGGACTTTTTACAAAACAAGCCGCCGCATCTGGAGGTGGTGCTTACCGGGAGAAATCCTTCTCCTGCTATGTTGGAAGCGGCGGATTATGTCTCGGAGATCTGCAAACGAAAACATCCTTTTGACAAAGGGATACCGGCCCGGGAAGGCATTGAAAAATAGTCCGGCAGATACAAAATGTTGTAAGCAGCATAGGGATACCCGGAGAGCCCGTCAGGTGTGACATGATCGGCAGATGTCGTAGCAGACAGTAACTATTTACGGTGGCAGATGGAGATCGGTTGGTAGGGCATAAAGCCTGTAATTGATAAAGTAAGTATGATAAACAGAAGTACGATAAGCAGACGTATGGTTGTAAAAGGAGGAGACAAATGAAGTTAGAAAATGTATTGCCGATGGATATTGAACAGCGGAGCTTTGCGATTATTTCGGAAGAACTGGGTCAGATGAAAATCGACCCCGCAAAGGAAAGCATCGTAAAGCGGGTCATCCATACTTCCGCTGATTTTGATTATGCGCGTACACTGCGTTTCAGTGAGCATGTGGTGGAAGATACGCTGGCCGTTATGCAAAAAGGCGGTTTCACGATCGTGACAGACACCAACATGGCCTGCGTAGGGATTAATAAGATGGCGCTGAACAAATTAGGCGGCAAAGCAGAATGCTATATGGCCGATGCCGATGTGGCTGCCCGTTCCAAGGAAGGCGGCATGACCCGGGCGGCAGCCTGCATGGAAAAAGCAGCCGGTTTGGCAGGTCCGGTCATTATCGCGGTAGGAAATGCGCCGACAGCTCTGGTGCGCCTTGACGAACTCATTAAAGAAGGGAAAATCAAACCGGTCCTGGTAATCGGTGTGCCGGTTGGTTTTGTCAATGTGGTGCAGTCCAAAGAAATCATTATGGAAAGCGGCGTTCCCTACATTGTAGCAGTAGGCCGCAAGGGCGGCAGCAACGTGGCGGCCGCGATCTGCAATGCGCTGATGTATAAACTGACCAGTGAACAGGCCAATCGCAAGTAAGGCAGCGTCGCTTCCGGTGCGGCGTAAGACCGATGAATTGATTCATCAATAATTGAAAAACCAAGAGGCAGCGGATTTTCACCGACAGATGTTCTGTACAGGCTCCGCTGTCTTTTTTACGGATACATAAGAATACGATAGAGTAGATCACGAGGGTAGTTTTTAACAAAATCCTTCTGAAAACTATTGGAATTTAACTTAAAGGTGTGATATAATACCTGCATATTTAATTTTTACTAAATCAGGGAAAAGGGTTATTGTTGGGGGTTTGAAAAAGTGCCGGTTTTGGATTTGTTGACAGTCGATCATGATAAGTGCGTAAAATGCGGGCTATGCGTAGCGGATTGTCCTGCCTGTATTTTGGAGATGAGCGGGGATGGACCCGTATGTAATGTGGACCGGGGCTGTATGAGCTGCGGCCATTGTGTGGCCATCTGTCCGACGGGAGCACTGGACAATAAATATACGCCGAAAGCAGAAATGAGCCCTGTTCCGAAGCAGCAATTAACGGAACAACAGGCCTATGATTTTTTGCGGTCCCGCCGCAGTATCCGTTTGTTCAAACCACAGGTCCCGACGGAGGAAGATGTGTTAAAACTGCTGAATATCTGCCGTTATGCGCCTACAGCCGGCAACAGTCAGGGAATGTATTTTACGGTTATTTCCAATCCCGAGCTTATCCAGAAAATCTGCCGGACGACGGTAGACTGGATGGAAAAAGAAGTGGAACTGGGTACGGAAAATAAACGGTATTTCCGTGCAGTACTGGCCACCTACCATGAAAAGAAAGTGGATATTATTGGGCGAAATGCGCCTATGTTGGTTTTTGTCTCGGCGCGCCGTTTAAATGTGACCGGGGTGAGCAACAGTGAACAATGTCTGGCTTATGCGGAAGTGTTTGCGCCGTCGATCGGTCTGGGTACCACGATGGCCGGTTTTATCCAGGCTTGCGCCATTGCGGGATATAAACCGCTGGTGGATCTGGTCGGTACGCCTTCCAAACAAAAGCTGGTAGGATGTATGATGGTCGGTTATCCGCGGGTGAAGTATCAGCGTATGCCGGAACGTCAGCATTTGAAATACGAATTTAAACATTAATGATAAACATAATTTTAATTTGACAGCATCATTATTACAATTTTAAGCCGCTTTGTCGGTGCCGTTGTGGCCGACAGAGCGGTTTTATCTTTTCCTTGAGATAATACCGGCAGAATGGTATAATTATAAAGCAAAAGTAAGGGAGGAAATCCCTGATAGATCCAGTACGGCGGAAATAAAAATATCGGAGGCGCAAAACATGAAAAAATCAGTTGCATTTTTAGCAACCGCATTACTTTCGTTTTCTATGCTTTTCAGCGGCTGCGGCGGGAATGATAAAAAAGCCGAAGCGCCTAAAGCGGGCGGCTCAGGCCAGGAGCTGACAGTGTATACTGCCCGCAGTGAAAGCCTGAATAATGCGGTCATTAAAAATTTTGAAAAAGACACAGGTATTAAGGTAAATGTAGTGGTTGCCGGTACCGGTGAGGTGGTAAAACGCGTAGCGTCGGAAAAGGCCAACCCTCTGGGAGACATTTTATGGGCCGGGAGTGAAGCGATGCTGGCATCGAAGAAAGATTTATTCCAGGAATATGTTTCCAAGGAAGATGCCAATATGATGGATCAGTTTAAAAATACGACCGGGTTCTTTACGCCGGCATTTTCTGATCCTACGGTCATGATTGTAAATAAAAAATTAAAGGGCGATCGCAAAATCGAAGGTTTTGCGGATTTGCTGGATCCCGCGCTGAAAGGCAAGATCGCTTTTGGCGATCCGGTAAACTCTTCTTCCGCCTTCCAGTCTCTGGTCGTTATGCTGTATGATATGGGCAATGGCGATCCGTTCAGTAAAGAAGCCTGGGATTACTGTGATAAATTCCTGAAACAGCTGAACGGCAAGATGGCCAACAGCTCCAGCCAGGTCTACAAAGGCGTAGCCGGCGGCGAATATATGGTGGGCCTGACCTGGGAAGATCCGGCGGCCAGCCTGGTCAAAAGCGGCGCTGATGTAGAGGTCGTGTTCCCGAAGGAAGGGGCCTTATATGCGCCTCAGTCGGTACAGATCATTAAAAACTGCAAACACCCTGAAAACGCGAAGAAATTCATCGACTATATGCTGAGCGAAAAGATTCAAAACCTGGTGGGCACCACGCTTACGGTTCGTCCTTTGCGCAAGGGCGCGAAACTGGCAAATTACATGACGCCGGCCGATAAAATCAAAGTAGCTCCCAAGTTTGATGAAAAATGGGTTTCTGAAAATAAGGATAAATTCACCAAAACCTTTACAGAGCATCTGGAAAAATCTATGTAATACACAGCGTATTTTTTGCAATCTGCGTTTTGAAATGCAGCGCGAAAGACAATGTGCAATGCAGTAAATAGTGAAGTGTAGTTGACAGTGCGAACCTTCCGCCATGAAGAGTACTGAATCTGAAACTAATCAAGAAACATGGCGCCAATTTCATATTGGCGCCATATTTTCTGCTAAAGGAGTCTCGTTATGAGCGTTTCTATTGCTATCGATAATGTGATAAAAAAGTTTGGCAATAATACTGTGATCAACGGTTTGTCCGTCCATATCCGGCCGGGTGAATTTTTTACTCTGTTAGGGCCTTCGGGTTGTGGTAAAACTACTTTATTGCGCATGATCATCGGTTTCAACTCGATTGAAGGGGGAACCATTAAAATAGATGATACGATTATTAACGATATCCCTGTAAATCGCAGAAATATGGGTATGGTCTTCCAGAATTATGCTATTTTTCCCCATATGTCTGTGTCACAAAATACGGCCTTCGGTTTAAAACAACGCAAGGTAGCCGCTGGGGAAATCGACACTCTGGTCAAGGATATTCTGGATGTGGTAAAGATCGGCCATCTGAAAGACCGTATGCCGACTCAGCTTTCCGGCGGGCAGCAGCAGCGGGTGGCTTTAGCCAGAGCTTTGGTCATCCATCCGCAGGTCTTGCTGATGGATGAACCGCTGTCCAACCTGGATGCGAAGCTGCGGGTAGAAATGCGTAATGCGATCAAAACGATCCAGCAGCAGGTGGGAATCACCACGGTCTATGTGACCCATGACCAGGAAGAAGCGCTGGCGGTATCGGACCGTATTGCCGTTATGAACGACGGTGTGATTCAGCAGGTAGGTTCTCCCCAGTATATTTACCAACGCCCGGCGAATCAGTTTGTGTCTACTTTTATCGGATTATCCAATATCTTTTCTGCTAAATTGACGGAGACAGAGGGAAAGACCGGAGTTGATTTCGGACACTACCAGGCAGTCATGGATAATCTGGATCTCCGGTTATTGGGAATCGGTGATCAAACTATTTCGCAGGCGGCCGGAACGCCGGTGCGGGTCGCTGTCCGTCCGGAAGAATTTACGGTTCACAAAGACGGGGAAGGCATCGATGCCGTTGTAAAATCCAGCGTATTCCTGGGAATTTCTACCCACTACTTTATGGAAACGGAAACGGGGCAGGAAGTGGAGGTGATCCGTCCCTCGGATGTGGGAACGATCATTCCCAATGGCACCAATGTGAAGCTACGGGTGGAAACCGCGCGCATCAATGTGTTCACCGAAGATGGCTCCCGTACCCTGATCCGACAGGACGAAAACAGCGAAACAGGTGGTGAGGCGCTATGAAAAAGCCGGATATCTGGAAAGGCCTGACCTTTTTACTGCTGGCGTTTTTTATCTTGTTTGTGGTCTATCCGTTGTTTCTGATCCTGTACCAGAGCGTGGTCTCGCCGGAAACCCATGCGCTGACCTTTGATTATTTTACCAGGTTCTTTGCCCGTAAATTTTACTGGAGCACGCTGGTCAACAGCTTTAAAGTAACGGTATGTTCCACTTTATTAGCGGCGATCATCGGTCTGCCGATGGCTTATTTGCTGCGCAGTTATAAGATTCCGTTCAGTAAATACGTGAATATACTGATCGTCATTTCCTACCTGTCACCGCCTTTTATCGGGGCTTACGCCTGGATCCAGCTCTTAGGGCGCAACGGGTTTATTACCCAGTTGTTCAATAGCGCCTTTGGCGTTCAATTCGGCGGCATTTATGGTTTTGCCGGTATCGTCCTGGTTTTTTCTCTGCAATCCTTTCCTTTGATTTATATGTATGTATCCGGCGCCCTGAAAAATCTGGACAGTTCCTTAAACGAGGCGGCGGAAAGCCTTGGCTGCAATGCCTTTCAGCGTGTGACACAAATCATTCTGCCTCTGGTCATGCCTTCGTTGCTGGCCGGTTCGCTGTTAGTCTTTATGCGGGTATTCTCTGATTTTGGTACGCCGATGCTGATCGGGGAAGGGTTTAAGACTTTCCCGGTTTTGATTTACACTCAGTTCATGGGCGAAGTAAGCACGGACGATCATTTTGCGGCGGCGCTTTGCGTGATCGTTGTGGTGATTACTTTATTCCTGTTCTTCCTGCAGCGTCTGATGGCCAAACATTATTCTTATGCGATGACCGCGTTAAAGCCTATGCAGCCGGTGGAAGCTCAGGGCTATCAGAAGTTTTTCTCGTATCTTTTCGTGTATGGCGTCTGCTTTATTGCCATGCTGCCCCAGATGACGGTCATCTTTACCTCTTTTCTGGAAACCGTGGGCGGCGCGGTCTACACCGGGCGTTTTTCTTTGATGAATTACCAGAATACGCTGTTGTCCAAGGATAATATCTCTATTTTTAATACCTATGCCTTTGGTGTTTGCGCGATTTTTATCGTGGTGATCATGGGCATTCTGATTTCTTACCTGACAGTGCGGAAACCTTCGTTGCTGACCAATATTCTGGACACGCTGACCATGTTTCCTTATATTATTCCCGGTTCTGTACTGGGCATTGCGTTGCTGTCCGGCTTTAACTCAGGGATCCTGGTGTTGTCCGGCACGGCGTTGATCATGATCATCTCGCTGACGATTCGGCGGATGCCTTATACCATCCGTTCCAGTACGGCGATTATTTCGCAGATCTCGCCCAGTGTGGAAGAAGCGGCGATCAGCCTGGGAGCAAGCGAATTTAAATCCTTCCGTAAAGTGATGGTCCCCATGATGCTGCCGGGGGTGCTGGCAGGCGCTATCATGAGTTGGATCACGCTGATCAGTGAGCTAAGTTCCAGCATCATTTTGTATACCAGCAGTACCAGTACATTAACGGTCGCCATTTATGCGGAAGTTATCCGCAGTAATTTCGGTAATGCGGCGGCTTATTCCACGATTCTGACACTGACCTCGGTAGTTTCGTTACTGTTGTTTTTCCGGTTGACGCATAATGAAGATGTAAGCGTGTAATAGGGAAGTGCCTGACGACGAATGACGGAAATGCGTAATAGGGAAGTACCTGATGACGAATAGCGTGGGTGTATAATGCCGGAAGCGTACAATGACGTAAACCTGGAAACGAAAGCATAAAATAGGGGAAAAGACGTAAGCACAGCGTTTGCGCGGGGAGGGAGAGGCCATGAAAAAAATATTTGCAATTTGTCTTTGTGCACTTGTTTTTGGGGGAAGTGCCCTGGCGGCAGAAATTTTTCCCTTGCCAACCTTTGGTTCGCCTGCTTCCATCCTGCCTTATTCCGGCGCAGTAAATTCTGCGGGGTATTTTAAAGGCATCCGTCTGGCCGGCAAGGTAAAGGTAGTGACAGCCTTCGGTGATATTAAGGTTCAGGTGGTAAATAGTTTCCCCGATTTAAAAGTGAAAGTCGTAGAGCATTTTCCGAGCAAAGTAGGAGAGTGGCAATTTGTAGAGCATTTTCCGGATTTTACCATTCAGTATGTTGAGAGTTTTCCGGACATCAAGATTCAATTTGTGGAGCATTTCCCCGGAGTAGGGAAATGAATTTGACCGCCAGATAGTTTCTGCCGTGGCTCTGTTGCCGCGTTGCTCTTTTTCTTAACGTGGAGAAATAACAGGTGAAATAAAGATGGAGTGAGGGCTGCATTTATGAAGGAATTTGCTGCGATGTTGTTAACAAACGGGCTTTTAGTATTCGGTCTTTTTGGCTGCGGCTTTTTTTAAAAAGTGCTTCTGTTGAAGGGTATCAGAGAATCTCTTTGCAGGAAGCAAAACAAATGTTGGTGAATGAGAGAGTAAGCGCCTCAAAGATAAAATAACCGGATGATAAATGTATACACGTATACTTGAGTTTATCCTGTTTTATTCCTTGAAAAAAATGGTAGAATAAAAAAGAATTGAAAACGTATTCTATTAAAAAATAAGGAGTAAAAGTTATGAATCTGTCTATTCAAATTTTAATTGCCTTGATTCTATCTGTGGTGGCCGGCTTAGCTGCCGGAGCGGAAAGTCTTCCCTTTATCAATCAATGGATCGCTCCTATCGGAACGATTTTCATCAATCTGATCAAGATGATGATCGTACCGGTGGTATTTTGTTCTTTGATTGTGGGCGTGACCAGCCTGGGCGGAGATGGGAAAAAACTGGGCCGTATCAGCATTAAAACCATCGCTCTGTATATGGTTACTACAGCGGTTGCCATCGTCATCGGTCTGGCTGTTGCAGGCGTGATCCATCCCGGTGTGGGCCTGGAGATTGCCGACAAGGCGGCGCCGAAAGTAAAAGAAGCGCCGACCCTGATGCAGGTGTTGGTGAATATGGTTCCCACGAACCCCATTGCTTCCATGGCTAAAGCGGATATTCTCCCTGTCATTATCTTCGCTTTATTTGTCGGCGTGGGGATCACCCAGGTGGGCGGCAACCGCACCAATCCCCTGATTAATTTCTTTGATGCGGCGGCGGAAGTTTGCTATCGTATTATCGCTATGATCATGCGCTTTGCTCCCATCGGCGTGTTTGCGCTGTTGCTGCCGGTCGTTTGCAAGAATGGCCCTAAAGTATTGTTGCCTTTATTAAGCGTTATTGCCTGTTCTGCTATTGGCAGCACGTTGCATTGCGTACTGGTATATTCCAGCCTGGCTTCCGTGGGGGGCGGCATCTCGCCTCTGAAATTTTTCCGTGGCATGTCAGAAGCCATGATGCTTGCCTTTACGACCTGTTCTTCCGCAGGAACACTGCCTGTCAATATGAAAAACGCGCAGGAAAAACTGGGATTGTCCCGTGAGATCACCTCTTTCGTACTGCCCTTAGGGGCCACGATCAACATGGACGGCACGGCGATTTATATGGGCATCTGCTCTTTGTTCATTGCCAATGTATTCGGGATTAACTTAACGTCTTCCGATATGCTGATGATCATCTTCACCGGCACGCTTGCCTCTATTGGTACCGCCGGTGTTCCCGGAGCGGGTCTGATTATGCTGGCGATGGTGCTGCAGGCTGTGCAGCTGCCGCTGGAAGGTCTGGCACTGGTAGCAGGTATCGACCGTGTCCTGGATATGTTCCGTACAACGGTTAATATTACCGGTGACGTAGCGGTAGCCGCCGTAGTGGATAAATCAGAACGAAATCGCAGTGTTGGCGTTTGAGAACGCTGCGTTGCAACGTTAAAACGATTCTCTCAGAGAAAGAAAAATCCATTCCTGACAGAATCAGGGAAGAAGTTCATTTCCCTGTTTTCAATTTGGCCCGGATGTGATACAATACCATAGCGGGTGAGTGACTCGAAGCTGACACAAAAGGGAGAGAATGGAATGAGAATCGTTTATAAAACCAATACTACTTACAGCGCTAAGGAATATGGAAGGATGAATCAGGAAATTACCAGGCATAATTCCAAATTTCGCAAGGCGCAGTATATTTTAGCCGCTATTCTGGCCGTCATTATTGCTATCTGTCTGTATAATCAATGGTATATCGCCGCCGCCGTGATGGCTGTAGCTTCCGTTGCTACGTTTTTGTTCCTGATCCCTTACAATGTGCGTCGGGCCGGAGAAAAGTCTTTTGCCCAAAGCCGCTTGGAGGGAACTCAGAGCAACATGACGTTCTACCTGGATCACTATGAAGAAGTCAATAAGATGGGGCGTGTAGCTTACAAATATGTGCAGCTGCGTCATATCTATGAGACCTCTACTAATTTTTATCTTATGCGGACAGGGATGCAGGGTGCCATAGTAGAAAAGGCGAATTGCACACCGGAATTAATTCAGTTCCTGGGCAAGATAAAGAAACAGTATAAGCTGTGAGCAAAATTCACCCCTGTTGTTTTATGCAGCAGGGGGATTATTTTTTATTGCAACACACGTTGTATGCCGGTCGTGTTGCCCGGCAGTGGACAATCCGCAACGCCGGCCCTTAGCGAGCACCAACGTAGTGTCGTGGGAGCTTAGTGCCGCTGCGTGAGGACAGAGCGGCAGCGCTCCCCGCAGGGCAGATGACCGGGTGGGACGCATGAAAGTTGTTCGCGGGCAGCGATAAACAGGTATTTTTTCACGGAGCGTGACGTATGAATAATGACTGAAAAAATTTTAACTTTGAGTATCGCTTCACTGATCGGCGGCTTGTTTTTTTATCTCAGGCTTCCCATTCCTTTTATGTTGGGTGGGATTATCGCTGCAGCGGGAGTGAAATTTTTTCTATGGCCGGAAATTCATTGGCCTGCGCGTTGGAGGAATTTGGGACTGCTCGTAGCTGGATATGGCATCGGACGAAATTTCACTAATGAAACATTGGTTAATCTATCGCAGCAGATGGCCGGCGTTTTCAGTGCGACGTTGATTGCCGTGGGTTTGTCTTTGTTTGTCGCCTGGCTCACTTATAAGCATACATTTGCCAATCTGTTAAGCTGTATTATGGGCATGTTGCCCGGTGGGCTGAATCAGATGATGCTGATGGCCGAAGAAGATCCGCGGGTGGATGCTAATGTGGTGGTGATGGAGCAGACGACCCGTCTTTTTGGTGTTGTGATCAGCGTGCCGTTTTTAGTGATCCACTTTTTAGGCGCTTCTGTAGTGTCGCCGGATTTTCTGGGGTCGGCGGCGGGTGAACCGGGTCTGACCTGGCTTTATCTTTTCCCTGTGGCAGGCGCCGGAGGCTGGCTGGCAATCAAAATGAAGGTGCCGACGCCGATGTTGATCGGGCCCATTTTAGCTACCGCTGTTTTTTCCGTGTTGCATGGGGGCGCTTTGCAAAAAGTTCCTTTGCTGTTAATGGATCTGGCACAACTCAATATCGGCCTTTTTATGGGCTGTATGCTGGATAAAAAACGCTTATTTCAGACTCGAACCCTGTTTCCTTATGCACTTGCGGGAACTGCGTTGATGGTGGCGGTCAGCACTGTCGTGGCACAGTGTCTGTCAGCCTGGTATCATTTCGATATGGTGACTGCCTTTTTGGCCATGGCTCCGGGGGGCATTGCAGAAATGTGCCTCGCAGGTATTAGTATGGGGGCGGATGTATCTACTATAGTGACCTACCAGATTGTGCGTGTTCTGGTCCTGAACCTGACGGTGCCGTTTTTTATCCATCATTATTTTGATGATAGTTATGTGGGGTAGAGGCTGAAGAACCGCGCCATAGACAAAGTGTATGGTATAATAAATCAGGCAGGGATAGAGAATATAATAAAATTCATAACATAATAAGAATGGGAGGATTTGTTATGATTAAATTTGCGCATAATAATTTTAATGTATTAAATTTAGAGGCCAGTTTAAAATTTTACAAGGAAGCGTTGGGACTGCAGGAAGTACGCCGCCTGGAAAAACCGGACTTTACCCTTGTTTATTTAGGGGACGGGGGAGAAACGCCCCATCAGTTGGAACTGACCTGGCTGAAAGACAGAAAAGAAGCCTATAACCTGGGGGAAAATGAATTCCATCTGGCATTTGTGACCGATGAATATGAGGCCTTTCATGCCAAACACAAAGCGATGGGCTGCATCTGTTATGAAAATCCGGCCATGGGAATCTATTTTATCAGCGATCCGGATGGGTATTGGCTGGAGATTGTGCCTGTGCGGTAAGAAAATGCAGTGAAAAAAGAGGAAATAAGGATGCAGTATTCCTTGTTTCCTCTTTATTTTTATTTTAAGGAGCTGCGCCTCTTGCGCAGACGCAAATTTAACCTGATGTTTTGTGCCAGATGATCGTTTTTAAAATCCTCTTGACTTTATAAAAGAAATTAACTATAGTTTTAAATGATATAAAAAATTTAATAGAAATAGATATCAACTTTGTATTTTGAGTTGTATTTGATTTTCAAAAATCAAAATTTCAGGGAGGAAATCTGGATGAAGAAAAGACGGGATAAACAAATTTTAGCGATTCTTACTGCTTGTGGGGTGTTGTCTAATTGCTATACGGTTTTGGCTGGTGAGCCGGTTGAATTTGATTTGGAACCAATCATAGTTTCGGCGACCAGAACAGAGAAGAAGGATTTGGACATACCGTCTTATACTAAAATCATAACCTCTGAGGGCATTGAGAAAAAAGGAAATGTAGATTTAACGGATATATTAGATAATGAGATAAGCATAAATACAACTGCTCATATGCGTGATTATGGAGATATTACTCCTGCTAACAGTCGTTTTCATATACGCGGATTGGACAAAGGAACTTTGGTTTTAGTAAATGGAGCACCGGTAGGGTTCAGTAATTTTAATGCGGCCTTAATTCCTGTATCAGCTATAGAGAAAATAGAAGTTATTAAAGGTTCTAACTCTGTTTTATATGGCTCGGAAGCTATGGGTGGAGTTGTAAATATTATTACTAAAAAAGGCAAACGGGCAAGAAATGAGATAGCCGTTACCGGAGGAGATCATCGTAAGTGGAGTGTAAGTAGCGAGGGAACTAAATATTTTATTAATTTTACAAGAGATTATATTCCGGAATATGAACATGCCAGACTTAATAAGAGTGGGTATACGAACTTTGCCAAACATACGAAAAATAATCTGGTGACATCTCTAAACTTAACAGACAAATTATCAGCAAATTATTTGCATTCGGAAGTAATACGGGGCGGATATGGCCTATTTAATAATAAAGGAGTCAGAACGAACCCCGGCTATGAATTTGATAACCAGTTTGACAATTTTTCGCTGGCGTATAATGACCAAGAGGCAAATCTGAATTCAACACTTACATATAGTCGTAAAAGGCTGGACTGGCGGAAGATAGAAAAATCAGGCAAGTATGTAAATGGTTCCAACACCAGTAATTATATTATGGATTCATGGAACTTTGACGTTAATAAAAAGATTAATTTATCCGAATCCGATAAATTATTAGTGGGAGGAACATTTTACAGAGAAGGATATGAGCAACTCAGAAATAAAAAAAATAAGACACATAGAAACAGTGTCGGTTTGTTCACTTCTTATGATCATAAATTGTCGGATAAGTGGGGCATCATATTTGGCTTAAGAGGTCAATTTGAAGGCAGCGATGGGTTTACAGGATCAAAGCGCGTATTTTTACCTCAGCTACAAACTTTATATAAGATGAATGATCGAACTTCATGGTATACGAATATTGGTAAGTCCTTCGAGATGCCGCCATTAAACGCGCAATTTGCGCGTAAAAAAGTCCACGAATATATGGGTATTAAGCCGCAAGAAGGTTGGACCTATGAAATGGGACTAAAACATATAACAGATAAAGAATCCTATAAAATGGCTTTATTTTATATGGATTTTAAAAATAAATTTGCCTGGGACTCATATGAAAATTTAGGAATTACCCCTCCGCCGGGTGTTCCCAAAGATACGTTCATTCAAATTAATAGGGGATATTTCAAGAATCTGGGTATTGATTTTGATTACAATCGACGTATAGATAAAAATTGGACAGCTACGTTAGGGATTACCTTGCAAAACCCGCGTTCTAAAGATAAGGATGATTGGTTCCAAGAATCCGCCCGAATTCAAGGTCGCGTAGGTGTTGGCTATTCTCATAAGAAAATAAATGCGGGCATTAATATGATGTATAATGCGGATCGCGAGAGTGGTACTTCATATGACAAATTGCCAACTTCTGTTTCTGTCAATGCGAATGCTGGTTATAAAATAAACAATAACCAAAATATTTCGTTAAATTTCAATAACCTTTTTAATAGAAGAAATGTCACGAATTCGACAGAATACCTTGAGCGCCCGTTCAGCTGGTTTGCGACCTATAAGCTGTCTTTTTAACTGGGACGATGTAAAAGGATAATATTCATATGGTTAGGGAACATAATCGCATAATATTGTGTGTTTTCTTGTTGCTCACTCTCTTTTCTGCTTCTTGCAGTAATACCCCGCAATCCTCACTAAAAAACTCTGCCCATCAATATAAACGCATACTTCCCGTATCCACATCTGTTGAAGAAATCGTGCTTGCGTTGGCAGATCCAGAGGAAATTGCAGCAGTAACAGCTTATGCAAGGGCTTCTTCTAATCCTCTTATACTGGAGAAAACAAAGCGGATAAAGAATACTATCAGCCCGAATCCTTCTACAGAAGAAATTCTCTCTTATAAGCCTGACTGTATTCTTATGCCAATCGTTTTTAATAAGGCGCAGGCAGACACGTTGTCTGAAATGGGGTTTTATGTGGTCAGACTTGAGTTGCCGGAGGGATATGAAGCCATTAAGGAAAGAATTCTTTTAATAGCCAAATCCATTGATAAGGAGGAGAGAGGGAGCAACCTGATTCAAAAAATGGATGAGCGGATGAAGACAGTCCGTTCCCATTTGAAAGATATCCCCAGAAAGAAAATCGTTGTCGGGTATTCTCCGTTTGGAGCTTTCGGGAGAAAAGGGGGTGCTTTTGATCATATTTGTGAAAAAGCCGGGGTTATTAATGCAGGTAGTGTTGTCAATCTTAAAAGGGGAGAGCACATAACGAAGGAACAGATTATAGAAATTAATCCGGATGTCATTCTTTACTCGGCTTCTTCTGTTAATTCGGCGAATGTGGATGATGTAAAACATGATCCGGCTTTTGCAAATGTCAGGGCTGTTAAAGAGAATCGGGTTTTAGTGATTGAAGATCGCTACATGTCCTCTGTAACCCAATGTTTTATAGATTCCGTTGAGGTGATTGCCAAAGCGGTTTATCCTGAAGAATTTTAGTTATTCATTAAGTCTCATAGAAATTAAAAATACACCTCGATGCTGTTTTCAAAGGAATGAATTCAGGCTTCGAGGTGTATTTTACCTTTAGTAATCGTACTTTTCTATTTCTCTTTTAGTTTACTTAAAATTATACTCTGTCACGATTTTTTCCCTGTTGAACATCACATCCTGCGGATATTCATAAAGGCAAAGCGCCAGATACGAACCGGCGATGTTATACAGGTTAGTAAAGCCCAGGTGCTGCAGTGCCATAATGGCATTGTAGCTGCGTTGGCTGGAACGGCAGTGAAGGTAGACGGGGCGGTCCCGGGGGATTTCCGCTGTCCGGCTGCGCAGTTCGCTTAAAGGGATATTGACGGCATTTTTTAGGGACTGTGAAAGTCTTTCTGTAAATCCGGTCTTCTATAATAATTTGGTAGTAAAAAATACCTATTTTTCAGTTACTTTAACTTAGTTTACTTATACAGGATTCTTTTGGGCACGTCAAGAGCCAGCGGATTTTCCGCTGGTTTCAGACGTGTATTTTTAACCGCTATTCGGGGAGTCTCCCTTCATACATAATCGACAGTTCCCCGTAAATTTTCCCCCAGTTCTTCAACGGCATACTCCATTTTTTCGTAGCTTCAAATGTGGCCAAATACAGGGCTTTCAACAAGGCGGTACTACTGGGGAACACACTGCGTTGTCGATTTAATTTACGGTAAGTAGAATTCAGACTTTCTATGGCATTCGTAGTATAAATCACCGTACGCACATCCGGAGAAAATTTAAATATGGGCGTCAGTGCGTCCCAATTCTTATACCAGCTTTTCATGGCATTGGGATATTTTTCATTCCATTTTTCTGTCACTCGATCCAGCGCCTCCGCTCCTTTTTGTTCCGTAGGAGCATGGTAGATCGTCTTTAAATCCGCAGCAAACAGTTTCCGGTCTTTGTCCGCCACATATTTTAATGTGTTACGTACCTGATGTACCAGACAGCGTTGGTATTCTGTGTGGGGGGGGGAAGGAAGCGGTGATCGCCTCCTTGATTCCTGTAAGCCCATCGGCACAAATTACAAAAATATCCTTTACCCCTCGGTTTTTCAACTCGTTTAAAACAGATAACCAGTATTTGGCACTTTCATTCTCGCCGACCTGGATGGTTAACACTTCTTTTCTTCCTTCTACGCTGATTCCCAGCATGACATACGCCGCCAGTTTCCGTATGACCCCCTCATCCCGGACGGAGTAATGGATTGCATCAATGAAAATCACCGGATACACTTCTTCTAACGGACGATTCTGCCATTCTTCAATCTGAGGAAGGATTTTGTCTGTTACATCTGAAATGAAGCCTTCTGACGCTTCAAAACCATAGATATCCTGCAAGGTGTCCGATATCTGACGCGTCGTCATTCCTTTGGCATACATACTGATGATCTTTTGGTCGATGGAAGAAATATCTTTTTGCCTTTTACGGACGATTTTGGGGGCAAAACTGGATTGACGATCCTGCGGCACATCAATACTCATGCTGCCATAGCTCGTATGCACCTGCTTGGGCTTATAGCCGTTTCGATAGTCCTCTGTGTCGGAACGTTCCGATTTGCGATACCCCAAGTGAGCATCCATCTCCGCTTCCATCAGTTCCTTAATGGTGCCACCTAACAAGTCTTTAAGAGCATTTTGAATATCTTCCGCGCTTTCTATCTCATACTCCTGGAGAAGTTGGCGGATAATATTTCGCTTTCCTTCCGTCATCTGTACTTTGTGGATGGGTTGTTTCTCTTTTCTTGCCATAATAAATAGGCCTCCTATGCTTTTATTTTATCATAGAAGACCTACTTTGATTTTACAGACTTTTTTTCATACCTTCGCAGCCGGGGATTCCCGCTGTCCTTTTCTTTTACCTATGTAACAACAGGATTCGGGTGCGAAAACGTTCTACCTTTCGCATTCCGTAACAAATTCTCTTCAGCACTTTAATTTTGTTGTTCATCCCTTCGGTAAATCCATTACTAATTTCACGGAACCGGATCATATTCACTATCTCCCGAGACCAGTTTCGAAATCCTGTCGCGCATTTCTTAAAAGGGAGCAACCCTACCGTTTCTACCAAATGGAGCCAATTACGCAGTTTGTCTTTGGCTTCTCGTAATTCCTTTGCCCGAAAGATAGCAAAGAAAGCTTCCTTTAACGCATAGGCGGCACTGAGTGTCTCCGATTGCTCCAGCATAACGTGCAATCGATCTTTGTCTTTTGTCGTGAGTTTACGGGCCTGTTTCAGCAGTAAATAGCGGCTTCGTTTGAACCATTTTCGTTTGGTGGCATAAAACCACTGTTGTACCTGTTTTCTTACTTCTTCCAAAGCCGTAACGACCGAACGGACCACGTGGAACCGGTCGGCCACAATTTCTGCATGAGGAAACAAGGGCTTGACTACGGAGCGGAACAAGGGGCTCATGTCCATGGAGATCCATTTTACCTTGGCTCTCTCCTGCCAGGAGAACCGGCGGAAATAAGCAAGAAGCGAATCCGTCGTACGGTGGGGCAACACATCGAGTACCTGCTTATGCAAGGGATCCGTTAAAAGGCATTGAAATTTTTCGCCGCCGGCATTGCCCCGGAACTCATCAATACTGAGACAGTCGGCAAGATGGGGTGGCGTAAAGTGAATCTTGTCGAGGCGCCGTGTAATCACAGAAGTGGAACATCGGTAGCGAGTGGCAATCTCTTTGCAGGATTGTACCCGAGTCAGTTCCTGCAAAAGCATTTTGTTGAGTCGGGATGTGAGGCGTTGGTAGCGGGAAAGAAGTGGGTCAGGTGCGTAAAAGGTTTTGCCACAGTGTGGGCAGCTGTATCTTCGTTTATGGAAGAAGAGGAAAATGGTATGCTCTCCCCAGGGAATGTCTCGCACCTTTTGCCAGCGATAATCCTTCACTTTATTGGTCCGTGTATGGCAGGAAGGGCAGGGGTGAAAGGCGCTGGGGCGGTCGATAGTAATCGTTATGGAGGACGTTTTTTCAGAAACCACAATATTTTTAATCGAAGGGTCTTTATAAAATGTATGTAATAACGTATAATCAAAGAAAGACATAGGGGCACATCCTTTCATTTGTTGCTGGTAACTCAATTGTATGCGATGAAGGCCTTTATGTCTTTATTTTTGCATAAAAAAGTTGAGGCGGCTATGGCCCACCCCAACATTTATTATAGAACCGTTTTTTGTAATAAAGTTTTGGAGAGAAGGGGAAAACGAATTCCATTTGGCATTTGTCACCGATGAATATGATGTCTTTCATGCCAAACATAAGGAAATGGGATGTATCTGTTATGAAAATCCCGCGATGGGTATTTATTTTATCAGCGATCCGGACGGGTACTGGCTGGAAATCCTGCCGGTGCGGTAACGGATTTTTGTCAGTAAAATCTGATTCGGATGTGATACAGACAGACCATTTAAAGACTGCAGAAATGCACTATATACAAGGCGTAACATAGAGAAAAACTGACAAAACAAAACGAACTATAACGAAACTATGCCATTATCAAACAAAAATGTAAGAAAATCTATTGTGTGGTAAATCTTCGCAAAGGATATTCTGAAATCGAATTATTTTTATTTGGAAATATATAACAAAAAAGATTGATAAATCTTGACAAGTAAGTTAAATAGTGTAATAATATGATACGGTTAGCATGTGCTAACCGTATCATATTATTACACTATTATTGTAGATAAAGTAAGATAATTATTACACTCTGCGTTTTCTTGTGCCCTTGCGTTAGTCATAGCTAACTTAAAGTAAAAAGAGAAAGGAAGAATGTAGAACATCATGCGGAGAATGACAAAAAAGAAAGCTGCAGTATTGATACTTTGTGTGCTCAGTGCTCTAAATAATGCTGTACATGCTGAAAGTATGCCATTGGGTGAAGAACAGGGATTGTTATCCTATCAGCTTGATTCTTTGGTGGTAACGGCAACTCGCAGTCCGTTAGAAGAAAAGAAAATTCCTAATGTGGTACAGGTTATCCGCCGAGAACAAATTGAAAATTTAGGTGCTACGGATATTTTTTCGGCATTGCGTTTGGCTGATAATCTGAATCTCAGTAAAGGTATGGCCGGTAATAATGTGATGCTGCGTGGTATGAGTACCAACCATACTTTGATTTTGGTGGATGGAAAACGATCTGCCGGCGAGGATACCGCTGTTACGACAAATGTATATGCTTTACAGCGAATCAGTCTGAGCAATGTGGAACGGATTGAGATCCTTCGCGGCACCGCAAGTGCCTTGTATGGTTCTGACGCATTAGGCGGGGTGATCAATATAATTACACGGAAGCCGAAAAAACCGGAGCTTACGGTAGGGCTTGCTACAGGTACTGATGAAATTAACAATTATTATCACTATGATTTTGGCAAACAAGGTAAATTTAGCGGAACTTTGGATGCCCGTTTTATTGATTTACGAAAGAAAATTTATAAATCCGGCTCTTCAAGCTACTTTGGACCCCGACAGGAATACAGTTTTAAAGGAATATGGGATTTGGGAAAGACCAAAGAGCTGGAACTGGGTGTAGGATTTTATAAGGATAAGACCCATAATCAGACGGCAGATGAAATACGTAAAGGCATGTACGTAAAAAAAGACACACAAGAATGGAATGATTTTCTCCGGCAGGAATATAGCCTGGAATATCGGGGATTGACAGAAGGCGGAGATTATATGCTGCGCACGTATTATAGTAATTTAAAAAAAGAAAATGAAAATTTTAATCACCGTCCGTTATTTCCCGGAAAAATGGAAAAGATGCTGGGCGGCATGTATCATCGCTATGATTTTGATAAGTCGCAGTATTCTATTTTGGGGGTGGAAGGTAAGAATACGACTAAACTGAATCGGCGTCATACGCTGACTTGGGGAGGAGAATATCGCCATACAGGGGGTGAAGGCACGCGGATAGGCGAAGCCGGTGATCATGTTTATATAATTACACAAAACGGTAAAAGCAAATTTTATTCTGATAAAACAATCTCTACCTATGCCGGGTACCTGCAAGATGTGATTACAGTGAACGATAAACTGATGTTGATCCCTTCTGTGCGTTATGATCATGATAATACTTTTGGCGGAGAAGTGAGCCCAAAGGTAGGAGCCGCATATTCCCTGAGTGAAAATAGCCGTATTAAAGTAAATTGGGGGAAGGGATTTAAGGCTCCGACAATCAGCGAAATGTATTTTGCCATGCATCGATCTATGGGGGGCATGATGGTAAATGTATATGGAAATCCGAATTTAAAACCGGAAAAAAATACGAGTTGGGATGTAAGTTTGGAAGCGGAAAAAGGTAAAACACACGGGAAATTGACCTGGTTTCACAATGATGTGAATAATCTGATCGCCTCGGCGCATTTGCCCGGAGGCGGAAAATACGACAGTTATTATGTGAATATCAATAAGGCTAAAATACAGGGCATGGAAACTTTGATCGGTCATGAATTTAACCGACACTGGAGTACGAAAGTCACGTATAGCTATCTGGATGCCAAAGACAAGAATACAAAAGAATTTCTCAATAACCGGGCGCGGCATAATGGGACGGTACAGTTGGCTTACAGCGATGGTACGATAAATCCGTTCAAGACGATCTTGTGGGCGGAGTATTGTAAAGATTATCACTATAATGAAGGTAAATATAGTTATACGACCCTGAACCTTACAATGAATAAAGTGATTAATAGGGATCTACGCGTATATGCAGGCATTGATAATCTCTTTAATAAACGTTATGAAAATGAAGATACCGGTTTTGATACCGCCGGGAGAGTCTGGCGTTTGGGCGCTGAAATGAAATTTTAATGTACAAGATCCTTTTGTGTGTTGCTAAGGAGGTACTGTGAAGCGTATTGTAATTTGCCTCAGCTTTTTGTGTCTGCTATTGGGCGTTGGTTGTGCGAAACAGGAAGAAACAAAGAATTCGACAGGGCGGATCGAGCTGCCTTATACGCAAACCGTAGAGAAATACGGGATTAAGGGTAAGTTGATTTTAAATAAAAAACCGGAACGGGTCGTGACTCTAAGTTTTACCCCCGTGATGGCTTTGTATGAAATGGGAATTCCCCAAGTCGCAGTACCGGTAAATCGCATCTCCCGATGGCCGGAGGAACTGCAAAAACGAGCTAAACAAATGAATACGGGCATGGCTTCCAATGTAGACATTGAGGCGGTGGTTTCTTTGCATCCGGATCTGGTCTTATTGCCGTATCATAGCAAGGATAAATATGGAAAGCTTTTGGAAAAGCAAAATATTCCTGTGTATTATGTAGATGCCGGACCCGCTATGAGTTATCAATCGGTAAAAGAACTGATACAAGTCTTGGCAACGGCCTTTGGCAGCAAGACGGAAGCTGCTGGAAAAATCATGGAGCGGTTTACGGTTTTAGAGGCGCGGATGACAAAAGAAAGAGAAAGCAATCAAGGGAAGAAGGTCATGATTTTATTATCTGCACCGCCTCACCATTATATTCAGGGAGAAAATACGAATTTGGGAAGTATGCTGAAAATGATAGGATATACAAATGTTTTTCAAGAGCAAAACGTGAAAAATTCAATGGTTTTATTGGACAAAGAAAAGGCTCTGTCCTATGATCCGGATGTTGTCGTTTGTGTGGGTATGGGAACAGAAGCGCAGCATCGAAGCAATATGGAAAAAGATTTTGCAGGAAATCCAAAATACTGGCAGCATATTCGTGCGTTTTGTGAAGGTAAAATCGTGTATTTACCGGCTCGTTATGCTATCAGTTCAGGCATTGGGGTGACGGAGGATATTCATGAACTGATCGATGTGTTGAAACGGATAAAATAGATTATGAAACATAGGGGAATTTTCAAGCTGGGCATAATTTGTCTGATGTTAACTGTATTACTGCTGGGGATGATGCTGTTAGCTCTGAGTTTGGGCAGCGCCGGATATTCTGTTCAGGAAATTATCAAAGGGCTTTTATCTGAAGAAAGCAGTGATGTTTATGTAGTGGTATATAACCTGCGTCTGCCTCGAGTGATTATGGCTATTGAAGTAGGGGCCAGTTTGGCCGTTTCCGGTGCGTTATTACAGGCCGTTATGCGCAATCCGCTGGCAGATCCCGGTATTATTGGCGTCTCGGCAGGTGCGGCGACCGCTGCAACTACGATCTTGCTGATTTATCCAACCTTGCTTTCGCTGGTGCCTCTTTTTGCTTTTAGCGGAGCCGTGTTTGCTTGTATTCTGATCTATGTTCTTGCCTGGAGAGAAGGTGTTGATCCGGTTCGCCTAATTTTATCCGGTGTAGCAATTAATACGGTTTTAGGGGCTTATAATGCTTTTTTACAGATGTTAAATTCGGATAATCTTTCCGGCGTATTGGCCTTTATGAATGGCAGCCTTTCCGGTGTTACCTGGGAACGGATTTATGTGATAACAGCTTATGCATCTTTGGGTTTACTGTTTAGTGCAGGTTGTGCAAAGAGCGCTAATATTCTTCAGTTGGGGGACGAAATGGCCGAAGGTCTTGGTATAGACGTGGATCGTGTGAGGTTGTTTTTGTCTGCTGTGGGTGCTTTTTTGGCTGCGGCTACTGTAGCTGTTGCCGGTATGATCGGCTTTTTAGGGTTGGTTGTACCTCACATCTGTCGTATGATAGTCGGCTCTGATTATAAATTACTGATACCTGTCAGTGCTTTACTGGGTGCATTACTTTTGCTGGCGGCGGATACCTTGGGAAGAACATTGATTAACGGGATGGAAATACCTGTGGGTATTGTAATGGCAGCCACCGGCGGGCCATTTTTCCTCTATATGCTGCGTAAGAAAGGGAATGTTCGTGGAAGTTAAAGGAATTAGACTGGAAATCGGCTATCATGGACAGATCGTGATCCCATCCTTTGATATTACAGTGAATAAAGGGGAGATCACCACGATCATCGGCCCTAACGGTTCGGGAAAATCCACTCTTCTTAAAGCCATAACACGATTACTACCTTGTTCTTCCGGCATTGTTTCTCTGGATGGGAAAGATATTCGTAAGTTACCGTCTTCTCTTTTGGCGCGTCATTTAGGTGTATTGCCTCAATACCACAGTGCGCCGTCTGATTTTAAAGTCAGGGATCTTGTGAGTTACGGCCGAGTACCATACCAAAAATGGTATGAAAATAATACAAAATATGATGAAGCGGTCATTGACTGGGCTCTGCAGATTACAAGGACCTGGGAGTTACAGAATAAATCAATTCATGCCTGTAGCGGAGGAGAGGCACAACGTGTCTGGATTGCAACAGTACTGGCCCAGCAACCGGAAATTTTGTTTTTGGATGAACCTACTACGTATTTGGATATCGCACATCAAAGGGAGACTATGCGTCTGGTGAGAAAACTAAACCGAGAATCCGACATTGGTGTGGTGATGGTATTGCATGATTTAGAACAGGCTATGGAAGTCAGTGATCGTTTGATTGTTATGAAAGACGGAAAGAAATATGCAGAAGGTACTCCCTGCGAGGTAATCACTTCGCAAATGTTATCTGAAGTGTATCAGGTAAAAGGAGAAATTATTCGTATTCCGGGGCGTAAAAAACCTCTTTTAGTTTTAGAAGAAATCAATTGAGTTCCGGTGAAGAAGACAGGAGCGAACTGACATAACAGCTGAGGAGGAACAGCGAGTTGAGAAAGATTGCAATTTATGGAAAAGGCGGGATTGGAAAATCAACAACGACCTGCAATTTATCTGCGGCGCTTGCTCTGAAAGGATACAAAGTTATGCAGATAGGATGCGATCCGAAATCTGACAGTACCAAAAATCTGATGGGAGGAAAACGAATCCCAACCGTGTTAGAGCAACTGAAAATCAGAGGAGAGGATCTCCTGTTAGAGGATATTGTTTTTGAAGGATTTAGTGGTGTTTTATGTGTGGAAGCCGGAGGTCCGACGCCGGGAATCGGCTGCGCAGGCAGAGGTATTATTTCTGCTTTTGAAAAACTATCGGAATTAAAGGCTTTTGAGAAATATAAACCGGATGTTGTTGTTTATGATGTATTGGGAGACGTGGTATGTGGCGGATTTGCCATGCCGATACGAGGCGGTTATGCCCGGGAGGTTTTCATTGTTTCTTCCGGAGAGATGATGGCTTTGTATGCAGCCAGTAACATTGCACAGGCGATTAAAAACTTTGGACGGCGCGGCTATGCCAGACTTAAAGGGATAATTCTTAATGCCCGCAATATTGAAAATGAACAGGAACTGGTGGCGAAAGCAGCTGCAGAGATTGAAACACAAGTGGTGATGTATGTACCTCGGAGCAGGGATATACAGCTTGCAGAAAATCAGGGGGGAACGGTCAGCCAATTCGTGAAAAATTCTCCTATGGTTACGATTTACCGGGAATTGGCAGGAAAAGTTTTGACATTAAGTGAAGATGAAAAAGTATAGGAGGAGATATATGACAGATTACTCTAAGGAAATTTTAAGCAAATTGGCTCGTTTGAGTCGGATAGAGACAATTAAAGATGTTCCTCAGTTGACACATGCTTTATTTCCTGGAACCCATTGTCCTCTTATGGGCGCGGCAATGGCGGCAGGAGGCATTAAAGATTGTCTGTTGGTAATTGCAGGGACAGATGAATGTAGTTTTTATACGAAAAGTATGACGGTGAATAAAACCTTTGGCGGCATAGGAGGAAGATGCGTTTCTATTGTGCTGAACAGTCATGATGTGACCTTTGGCAGTGCCCCGGCTGTTCATAAGGCCTTTAAAGAAATTATGCAGGAATACAGGCCTCAGTGTGTGCTTTTGGTGACGACCTGTGTGATCGAAGTGATCGGAGATGATTATGATGCCATAGGGGATGAACTGAGTCGGGAATATAATGTTCCTGTTTTGACTATACATACAGAGCATTTTAAATGTGAAGATCATTTCCCCGGCTTAGAGCGTACACTGACTGCCTGTTTGCGTCTTATGGAAGAACGCCCGTGTAACAACAGTATTAATTTGCTGGGACAGAGGATGGGAGATTTTTCTGAGACAGAACTTTATCGGATATTGCAACAAGCGGGTGTGAAAATTGGTATGCAGTTGCCTTGTGGTTGCACCGTGGATGAGATTCGCAATGCTGCGGCGGCAAAGGTGAATATTGTAGTGCATGATCTTGCGCTTCCACTGGCACAAAAGATGAAAGAAAAATTTAATATTCCCTATGTGTATTTTGATAAGTTTACTAAACCGGAAAGGATTATGGCTGCCTACAAGGCTTTGTTTGACTGTTTAGAACTAAAGCTGCCTCAGGAACTGGAAAGGAAGTTTCAAGAATGCCGCGAACTGGAAGTACAGGCTAAAAATACACTGCAAGGGATTTCTTATATCTATGGCAATACGCCCTGTGAATGCTTTGAATGTAACGCCTATTTATGCGAAATAGGGATGGTACCACAGGTTATACAGAGCAACCGTTTTAAAAAGGAAAATGCGGAAGATATTGCTTTGATTTTGCAACATGCCGATCCCTATATATGTAAAGCGGCTAACATCACCCCCTTGCAGAAGGTATATGATGAACTCCATCCCTGGATCTATATGGGACATGAATTTGCTGACCGGCTGCAAAAAAAAGGAATTGCTGTGTTTCATGCGGATCGGGCCGGGTGCTTGTTGGGTTTTGAGGTGAATCAGTTTATTTTACAGACTATGCAACGCACAATCGCCGAAGCAAAAGAGTACAGGAAGGCGGCTGGATTATGAGTCTGGTGCGTTTTCTGCCTGTTCCTTCAGATCGAATGGGGATGCTGTGGAGTTTGCTGACGATTGCAGAAGCGTTGGTATTGGAATATGGTCCTTCCGGTACGACCCATTATAGCATGGGGTTGTATGGTAACTTAGGTGTACAGGTCATGAATCGCCTTTTTACAACTCATTTAAGCGAAGATGATGTCATAATGGGAGATGTGAAACGCCTGGAAGATTCCATACTGGAATTGGATAAAATGTACAGACCCAAGGTCGTATTTGTGGTTACTTCCGCTACAACTTCTGTGATCGGGACAGATATCAAAGGTGTTTGTCGTTATATGCAAAAAGAAGTTAATGCATTGTTGATCCCTGTAGATGAGGGGGGATTCCGAGGTGATTATAGTATCGGTATAGAAGCTGCATGCAAATTGTTGGTCAAAAATCTGGTTAGCGATAATGCAGTGAAACTATCGGGGCAGTATAACATTTTAGGCGCTTCCATGTGGCGTTATCGCATGACCTCAGATCTTTGGGAGATCAGCAATTTGATGAAAGAGGCATTTGCTATGAACCCTCATACCTGCCTTTGCTGCGATACTTCAGTAAGTAAAATTGAAGCCATGAGCGGAGCAGAATTGAATATTGTAGTAGGAAACGAGGGGCTTGGGGCGGCTCAATGGCTGGAAGAAAATTTTGGTATACCTTATATCTATGCGGTTCCTTATGGATACCAGGGTACTATCCGGTTCCTGGAAGCAGTGTCTGAAAAATTGCGGCGGCCAGCAGCCTTTGATATAATGCAACGCATTAGAGGGAAAGAAAAAGGTTTATCCATGTTGAGGATGTATGCTATGATGGGCAGGCGAAAACAGCCGGTGCAGGGAATGATAAAAGGAGACTACGATTTTGTCAAAGGCGTCAGTGCATTTTTGGAAGAAGCCGGTATTCAGGTTATCCATAAGATTTGCTCCCATTCCCTGAAGGCAATACAGGAGGCAGATACATCTGTTACGTATTTTAAAGAAGAAGGTCAATGGCTGTCGGTGGTGCGTTCTCTGCAGCATGCACTGGTCATTGGCGATGATGTGCTGTTGCAGCAGTGCGATGCCACAAATCAGAAACTGCGGGCTGCTTCTCCGATACTTTCCGGGTCTCAGGTGGCATCTCATCTTCCTTTTATGGGCGAAAAAGGCGCCGATAGCTTACAGGAATTTGTTCAGGAATATTATCAAAGATAATCATCATGGTTTGTCCTTTTACTGTGAATTTAATTCTTGGTTGGTAGTTAGTAATAAGAATAAGGAGACTAAAATGCAAACACGTATCAGCGGTATTATTATGTTGTTGTTAAGTATTTTATTTGTTGCAGGTGTAATGACCTTTGCGGCGCCATGTCCCATTAAACCGGATGGTCACTTTATGGTCTGCCATTGGGCAGGACGGGCGATCATGGGTGTTGGGGCAGTCTTGGGTATTCTTTCTTTCCTGCATATTTTGAGTAAAAGCCATGAGTTAAAGCAAAGCTTATCGCAGGCCATTATAGTAAATTCCGTTTTACTGATGTGTATCCCCGGACCTCTCATGAATTTGTGTATGATGGCTACGATGCGCTGTCATACGATCATGAGACCCTTTGTGCTGGTCGTTGGGCTCCTGCTTATCATTACGGCTGTAATTGACTATTTGATGCAGCGCAGCGCATTGAAAAAAGAGGTAAAACAATGAATGTAAAAGAACTCCCGAAACGCAATTTAATTTACAGGCCAATGCGTACGGCAGCACTTTTTATTCTTACTTTTTTCTTGTCATTTGTGATTTTTTCAGGATCTGCTGTAATCTGGAGTTTACAGAACGGACTGCATAGGCTGGAAGATCGATTAGGAGCAGATATTATCGTAATGCCAAATTCGGCTAAAACAAAATTGAATCCTAAAGCGATGCTGCTGAACGGAACGCCTGGGTATTTCTATATGCCTAAAGAAAAACTGGTATTGATCCGGCATATAGAAGGTGTAGATAGAGTTTCTCCACAGATATTTCTTGCTTCGTTAAGCGCTTCTTGCTGTTCTGTACCCGTACAGATCATCGGTTTTGACCCGGACACAGATTTTCTTATCCAACCATGGATAAGAAAACGCTATGCAAAAGAATTAAAATTAGGTGATGTTGTCGCAGGAGCTTCTGTTAATGCGGATGTAGGCTCTGATATTCGTTTTTATAATCAAAATTGTCGGATTGTTTCCAAATTAGAAAAAACCGGAACCGGATTAGATACAGCAGTTTATACCAATGCAGAAACAATACGAATGTTAATAGATGCCTCAGCAAAAATGGGATTGAATACTGTGTTTAAAGGGGATGTAAATGATATTATTTCCTCTGTATATATTAAAGTCAAGAATGGATATGAAATAAAGAAAGTTGCAGATAATATCAATCTTCGTGTACGGAAAGTAAAAGCTGTTCAGACCCAGAGCATGCTGTCAGAAATAGGGGGCAGTCTGTCCGGTGTTTCCAATACGATAAAAGGATTGATCCTTTCTATTTGGTTCATGGCTTTTATAATTTTAGGGATTGCTTTTTCTGTTCTTATCGGAGAAAGGAAAAAGGAATTTGCTGTACTAAGGATGCTGGGCACGTCAAGACGTATGCTGGCGGGAATTATTTTAAAGGAATCGGCTATTTTAAGCGTGGCCGGAGGCATCGCCGGCGTTTTTTCAGGAATACTTATGATCCTTCCTTTTGGCAGTTTAATTGAAGCAAGTTTAAATCTTCCTTTTCTTATCCCTGAGCCGTCTAAATTGATATTATTGGGAGGAGTAACCTTACTGGTTTTAGGAGTGATAGGGCCAATTGCAGCCGCTTATGCAGCTTTTCGATTGAGCAGAGTGGATCCGGCAGCAATATTAAGGGAAGGGAACTGATATGATAATACGGGCAGAAGAAATTACAAAACAATATCAACATGATCCTAAAAAAGGCAGATTTAGTTATGCGTTGAAGAAAACCGATTTTCAGATCATACCGGGACAGTTGATCATAATTACAGGTAAATCAGGCAGCGGTAAATCTACACTGCTCCATATTTTAGCCGGTTTGCTTCAGCCGACTACCGGTAAAGTTTTTATAGATAACATGGATTTATATGCGTGCAGCGATAAAAAATTAAGTGAGGTCAGAAATAAAAAAATCGGTGTTATACCCCAGGGCGAATCTGCGATTTTCAGTTTAACTGTTGCAGAAAATATCAGTCTGGCTTCCAGTTTATACAAAGAAGAGAAAGAAGATAAAGATGTTAGCATACTTCTTCGTGAATTAGGCATTGAAACTCTGGCAGAAGAATTTCCTGCCTCGCTTTCCGGAGGAGAATTGCGCCGTATGTCCATAGCGCGGGCTATATTTCAGCAGCCTGAAATTATCCTGGCTGATGAACCCACTGCTGATTTAGATGATGAGAATACAGACATTGTGATTCGGCTTTTGAAGAAAACTGCACAATCAGGAAAGGCAGTCCTAATAGTTACTCATGACACCGCCTTTGTGCCCTATGCCGACATGCGTTATATAATGAATGCCGGTGTTCTTAGTAAAGCACCGGCATTGGGATAAAAATATGTAATTACATAAGCTGTTTGTCCGAGTTCTTATATGTTTGCAATGCAGGGATAAGGTATCCGGCAATCAGACCGATCCCAAGACCGGTTGTAATACCGGCAAAAAGAAGGACAGGCGTATACCAGAGTAAAGATTTTAAATTCAGCAGGAGGGCGGCCGCTGCCAATTGAGCCAGATTGTGGGCAGTGCCGCCGGCAATGCTGAGTCCTGCAGGGGAAAAAAGCCTGCTGCGAAAACAAAGCAGCATTACGATAAAACTGCATAAGCCTCCGATAAAACTGAAAAGAAAAGAAATCAGGTTTCCGGAAAAAAATCCTGTCCCGAGGATGCGAAGCAGGGAAATGAGAAAGACCTCTCCGGGCTTCAAAAAATAAAGAGCGATGACAATGACCAAATTAGCCAGCCCCAGCTTGAATCCGGGAATGCCTGCCTGGAAAGGAAAGAGGCTTTCTATATAACTTAATAATAATGCCAGCCCGGTTAACAGTCCGGCTTCAGTAATTTTTTTCGGCAAAAGAATTCTCCTTTCGTGCCGGATTTTTTTATTTCTCAAATTAAGTAAAAGGTAATGAAAAAACGTGATTGTCTGTTATTCTGATACGGCGTCGATTTTTCTGGTGCTGCTATCGGCAGAAATGCATTCAATGAGCAGCTTATGCGGAATGCAGACAATGATTTCTCCGGGCCGAGTGATTTTTTTCTGGTGCAGACAATGCTGGTGAGGGCAATCCGATGTACCCATGTAGGCAGTACCGTTTTCTATGATAACTTCGTTATTACCGTAATCATTGTTAATATGGATCTTCTGTGGTTGATTTAAAGGCCAGACACCATATATTTGGTTGTTGGATATGATGCGGATTTTGTCAGTCTGTTTAGCGGCCTGTGGCGTTTGAAAAAAAAGCAGTGATCCGACGATACATAAAAGTGCTGCCAATAAAAAAAAGTCGTTTCGTTTCATATGCCACTATCTTTCTTGTTTTATTTAAGGATATGCAAGGGCAGATTTTCGGTGTTTGAAAATGATGCTGCCAGGTTTTCTGTGATATAAAGGCTGCCGTCTGCGCCATACAACAGCAATTGAAACTCATTTTTATGAGTCTGCCAATAAGAGATGGCTTTGTGGAGCCCCATCACAAAAAGCGCCGTAGAAAGGGCGTCTGCCAAAACACCATCCGGGCAGACAACAGTTATGGAACGCAGTCCGTTTTGAGTGGGTGAGCCGGTCTTGGGATCTAAAATGTGATGGTATCTTTTCCCGTTTTGAACAAAAAATCGCTCATAGTCTCCTGAAGTGACTACGGCAGCATTGTCTATGGCGAGGATGCCCAGATAGGATTTTACAATATCCGGATGTCGGACGGCAATATTCCAAGGGCTTCCATCAGGTTTTTTGCCGATTGTCTGTATATTGCCCCCCAAATTTAACAGCGCGCTGGTAACTCCGCCGGCCTTCAGGAGCTTTATGGCCTGCTCCGAGGCATAGCCTTTGCCGATCCCTCCCAAATCGATCGAAAGACCAGGCTTTCTTAATTCGCAGGATCGGGTCTTCGGATCCAGAAAAATGAATTCCGCTCCGGTTTTTTTTAAGGCTTCTTTTCGTTCTTCCGGTGACGGGATTCGATAAGGACCGTTAGGAAAACCCCAAAGAGACGAAAGAGGGGCGAGGGTGATATTAAAGGAACCGTTGGTTTCCTGATGTACCTGGAGGGCTTTTTTTATTACAAAGGCAGTATCTGCCGAAAGTATCATTGAGCGGCTTCGGTTTAATGCGGTCACTTCGCTTTCCGGTTGCTGGCAGGCTAAAAGTGCATCAAGGCGTAGGATCTCTTTTTGTGCCAGAGCAGAGAGGGATCTTGCCTCCGGTCCATAGACCGTGATTTGCATATAGGTATCCATGGCAAAAAAATTGCAGGTATATTCCTGCTGTTTCGAGGCCTTATTGAGAAAGGATGCAGGTATGATGGTTTTTGTTATGTTTTCACTCAGGATATTTTGTAAGACGTGAAAGTGCTTTTCAGATATAAAAGAGCAGCTTGCTTGAAAAAGAATCAGAATAAGAAGGATGAAATAAATAATTTTTCTCATTTTTTCTTCTGCTTTCTCAGAGCGGCATTGACTCTTGACTGGATCACATCCAGAGGTAATCTGGCAGGGCAGATTGTGCGGCATGAAAGAGATTGGCTGCAGCCGGAAAAAAAATGATCCTCGTATTGTTGCAGCATAATTTCACGGTGGGGATTGTTTTGATTTTGCTCTATTACTTTGTAAGCTTGAACCATGGCGGCGGCACCGCCAAAAGAGTTTCCTGGGCGATAATTGGGACAAATTTCCAGACAGCAGCCGCAAGCCAGACATTGCCCCGCCTCATATTGACACTGTCGGTCCCAGTCTTTCTCAAAGTCTGTTTTATGATCCAGCCAAATCTGCATTTTTTTTAGTATTTCAAAAGTCGTTGCCCGGTCAACTTTTAAGTCGCGTATGACAGGAAATTTACTGAGTGGCGCTAAGGTAAGGCTGCCGTTTTTTTGTACTGCGCAGGTTAAAAATACAGAGCACGCCAATTGTGGTAATCCGTTGACCAACATAGCGCAGGCTCCGCATTTTTTTTCATGACAGCCGGATTCATATGTAATACGTGAAGCAGGGAGCCCTTCTGCTGTTAGCAAAGGGTCTCGCCTGTTTAGCTCTGCAAGGAAATCTGCTACAGTTAATTTTCCGTCGCCTTCATAAAGGAAGTGTTGGATGTAGGGAGCGGTATTTTGTTTTTCCTGTCGTTTGATCTGAACTTTTATTTTCATAAAGCTTGTCGTTCTCCTTCAATGGGGCTAAAGACCACATGTACTTCTTTTTCCTTACAGTAAGCCAGGGTTGTGTTTCTGAATTCCTCTCGTTCTTCGGGATAGTCCGTACGTGTATGAGCTCCACGGCTTTCTTTACGGGCTAAGGCACTTTGCAAAATACCTTCCGCCAGCAAAAATGCCGGAAGCAGGGAAAGATTTTCATCCAGACAGGCTTGTTCATCATAGTGGTTAACAGAAGCGGTTTTCAATAGATCTATTTTTTTCAGGCATTGCAGCAAACCGGTGGCATTTCTTTCAAGCCCTAACGCTTGCTGGAGTAAATGATTCAATTCCTGTCGTACAAGGGGGATGCTTAAACCGGGATCGCGGTCTTTCAGCCAATATGTCGGTTGCAAATAAGATGCCGGCGGTCTGTAGGGATCTGTTTTTCCACATAAATCTTCCATTGCAGATGTTGCTGCGGTTTGTCCTCCGAATATAGCTCCTAATAAAGAGTTGCCTCCCAGGCGGTTGGCTCCGTGATACTGGCAGGCAGCTTCACCGGCTGCATACAGGTTTTTAATTCGGGTACGATGATTTATGTCTACCTCAATTCCTCCCATAAAATAGTGAATACCAGGGGAAACGGGAATGGGTTCTGTTAAAGGATCCAAGGAGAGAAAATCATGACAGGCTTCCAAAACACCGGCCAACTTATGCCGGCTGATCTGTTCCGGAATATCGCGCATATCCAGGTAAGGCTGGATCCCCTGTTTAAGCCAGAACCATTCTTCTCTGGCAATAACATCCCGGGGCATCAGATTACCCAACTCCGGATATTTTACTTCCATAAAATAAAATGGTTTGTTGTTTTGCAGAACCCATAATCGTCCTCCTTCTCCCCGGACGGCTTCCGTGATCAGCATGTTTTTACTGTGGAGTCGAGTGGTGGTGGGATGATATTGAATCATCTCTCCGTTCGCCAGGGGGATCCCGTCTGCAAACAAGGAGGCTGTGACCAGCCCGGAATTCAATATAGAACCGGTGGCATTGCCGAACAGTCCGTTCATTCCTCCAGAGGCAATAATAATGCCGGAGGCGGGAAGGTAAAAAATCTGATTTGTGTCTTTTTCGCAGACCAGGATACCTTTGGCGCAGTTATCTTTCTGAATCAGTTTTAAAAAACGAAATCCGGTCTGTACTTTAATCATATTACAGGTTTCATAGGGACGAGAACGGGTCGCCAAAGTATACATCAGTTGTTTTCCTGTACTGGCCGAAGCAAAAGCAGTACGCTTTTTTGTCTGCCCTCCAAAGGGACGCAGTGCAATTTTTCCGTCTTCTGTCACGTTAAAAGCCATGCCCCATTCATATAGTTTGCGTACGATATCCGGGGCGCCGTAAGTCAAACGGTGTACTGCTTCCCGACAGGCCAGAAAGCGACCGGCTTTATAGGTTTCAAATTCATGCAGTTCCGGTGTATCCTGCTGTCCCATTGTATCCAGCGCAGCATTGATCCCTCCTTCTGCCATATTGGACTGAACTCGGGGAGCCGGCATTTCTGTCAAGAGCAGGGAAGGTACATTTTCTTCTGCCAGACGGATAGCGGCAGATAACCCTGCAGCGCCGGAACCGATAATAATAACTCTATCCATAAAAACCTCCCTGAATCTTAACAGTTCCAATAAATAAAATAAAAGATAACCGCTGCCATACAAAAAAGTCCTGAAAGCGTAAAAATCAGTATATAATCCCAAGTTCGCTCCTTGAATGCCAAAATTCCCTGTTTTAAAAGCCAGGGTTTGGCAGCAGCAATCAGGTGAACCAGGATCGCTGCAATAAATAAGAGCTGCGAAAGGAATCGTAGCAGCGTAAACTCCTGTAGAAATAAAATTCCATTCAATGTTACGGTATAGGCCGTGATATGAAACCACAGTAATAAAAGGATCAACAGACCGGAAATGCGGACGGTCCAGAAAGATGCATTTTCCCGGAAATACCAATGGGCGCTTTCCAAACCGGCACGAATAGCTTCCCGGGAAAGAAAAAAACCTATAAATCCATGGAGCAGGATCAACGCCAGCATAGCATAGGAAAGCGGTTTAAAGGTAAGGTGATTTAGTCCCAGAAGTTTAAAAGCTCCTGCCAAAGCATGGAATAAGAGCAGGATCAAAATAATCTTTATCAGCCGGGCATTAAATCTTCTCATAATAAAGACCTCTTTTCCAGCAAAATAATATCAAAATGACCGCTATGTACCATAGAACGAAAAGTTAACGGATCGAAAGGCAGGCGCTGGAAGCGATAACCTTTAGCAGCTAAAAAACGGAGACACTGTTCTGTGTGATCAGAATAAACAGGATCGGCTCTATCTACCGGTACGGTAAGAGAAGGGTGGTCGTGGACAAATTTCCCCATATTCTGAAAAAGAAGTGCGCCTCCGTTTCGCTTTGTATTGACTAAAAGTACATAAGCTGCTTCTTTACTATGGAGCGTGATCACTTCGAAATGTATAGCCGAAACCGGAATGGCAAAACCTGCTAAAAACGCATTATAATCCCTCTGCCCGTACAGACTGTTCTTTGTTGCGCCGGCTACTGCATCAGGATGCAGTGAAGGTTTCTGTCCGGCAAAATGTAATGCACTGCCGAAAAGAGCAATAAAGAGAAGGGTGCCGAAGACGATTAAAAATTTATTTCTCATAAGTTCCTCATAGTAAAAAACAATTAGCATATGCTAACTAATAAAGAAAGAAAAAATTTGCTTTCAGGAACAGCTTAATTGTTTCTGCGACTGATACGATTCAATCTATTTTAGTATTATCTTTGCAGGCATGTCAAGGTTTAGAAACTACAGTTAGTTAGTATTGGCTAACTTAATATGGTCAGATCCGTTGCAATGGCTGTTTTATTTGTATATAATAAATTTAATAAGTCAAGTAAATCACGCTCTGTCAGGTACTAAAAAAGGATCTCCAGCGAAATTTTTTTGGAGAAAAAATTGAATTTACCCGGGTAAACTATGAAAAGAAAGAAGGATAAATTTTTAGATGGAATTATTTGCATTATTTCAAAAGGGCGGACCTGTCATGTATCTGTTGCTCCTTTGCTCGATTAGTGCTGTAGCTATTTTTATTGAACGTTTGTTATTTTTTCGTAAGGCATCTGCAGGGATGTGGGCTTTTGTAGAAAAACTGCCGCTTTTGCTGGAAGGGAAAACATGGAGCGAGGCAATTCGGGCATGTCGGGATGAAAAATGTGCTCCGGCTTTTGTTGCGAAAGAAGGATTGCAGGCCGTTGCGGAAGGACGAGATGGAGAGTTGGCATTGGAAAACGGATATGGTATGGCAGCGGCAAAATTGCGTTCCAGCTTGAACTACCTATCTATGATTGTGACCTTGGCTCCTTTGCTGGGGTTGTTAGGAACGATTTTTGGCATGATCAATTCCTTTAATATTTTCAGCCTGCAGGCAGGGCAGCCTCTGGCGATTACCGGGGGAATAGGCGAAGCGCTGATTGCTACGGCGACCGGCCTTTTGGTTGCCATATTAGCGCTGATCGTACATTCTTATTTCTCACAAAAGATGGATGCGGTGTTGACTGCGATGGATAGCGCCTGCGCTATTGTAAACTCGGAGTTTCGAAAGAGAAGGCAGGGAAATGCAGTATAAACGTAATTTCCACCAAACAAAAGAACCATCTGTTATCATTATCCCAATGATTGACATCATGCTGTTTCTGTTGGTATTTTTCATGATCAGTACGATGTATATGGTGCAGCTAAATACCTTATCTGTCAATCTTCCGGCCGCTGCTGCGGTACAAAGAGAATCCAGGCCGCGTATTATTTCTATTACCGTAGCCAGGGATGGCAGTATTTTCTATGATAAAGATCGAAAGTCTTCGATTGTTATTAGTCCTCGTATTCGTGAAGCGTTGAAAAAAAGTCCGGAAACTATTTTTGTGATCAGGGGGGATCGGGCAGCGTCTTATGAAGCGATTACCCGCGTGCTGGATACATTGAAGCAATCAGGAGCCAGGCATGTTTCCCTGGCCACAGAGGATAAAAGAGGGAACGGTCAGTAATGCATTATACATCACATTGGCGGCTTTCTTTTCTGTTAGCGCTCGTAGTGCATTTTGTTTTCTGGTCCGGAGCAACTTTCGCACTGCCTATGCTGTTGCCCAAGCCGGAAATTGCAGATATAGGCATGCCTATTGAAATTGAAGATATTACCTTAGACAGTGACAGTGAGTTTGCTGAAGCTAACGAGACGGTTCCCAGTCTTGATGACGGAGTTGATAAAGGATTTTCCGAGGAAAAAGGGGATATGGTTCCGGCAGAAAAAGTGGCGGCGCTGGCAAGCGTACTGGAGTCTGTTCCGAAAGATGTAAATGTAAGAATAAGCCGGGAAGCTCCGGGAGTGAATCAAGGGGCTGTTGCAGAAGCGGATATAACTCCGAAGCCGGAAAAAGAAACTGAAAAAGAAGAAAAAAAACCAGAAGAAGAGGCTCCTGTCATTGTTGCGAACGAAGCAGAGGCTATTGCCCAACTAAAAGAACAAATAAAAGCTGCGGAAAAAGATTCGGAAAAATCAGTGAATACAATTGTTGTGCGCCGCAAAGGTACAGGAGGAAAAATGGGACAGCCGGCTCGTCTGATCATTGATTCCTATCCGGCTACGGGCGTGAATTTCCGCGGACGGGTTTCCGTATTTGCTACGATTGCCAAAGATGGAACTATTAGATCTACGAAAGTGGCTGTTACTTCCGGACGGCGCAGCATAGACGAAATTGCGATGGCAGCCTGCCGTCGCTGGCGGTTTAAACCTGCGTTAGATCACGAGGGGCAGCCGATGGAATGTATACAGGTCATTTCAATCCCATTTAATGTGCCGAATATTGATCGCCAGGTATTGGAAAGATACCGGGCGCAAAAAGAAGCAAGGAAGAGAGGTAATCCATGAGAAAAATACTCTATAGTATCATTGCTATTTGTTTTTTGCTCGGTACACTGGTCAGTTCTGTCGAAGCAGCACAGAACTGGCGACAGATTTATACTCGTATTGAAGAGATGGTTCAAATGGGCGTGAATCAGTATAAAAGCGGCGATCTGGCAGCTGCGAAAAAAACAATCAATAATTCTTACTATGGTATTTACGAGAAGGACGGTTTGGAAAAAGCGATCCGTACCACGATTTCTTCTAAAAATGCCAATATCACAGAAGCGCAGTATAGTAAACTGAAAAAAGCGATTCGAGAAGATTTGGGCGTTGCGCAGGTGGAATCGGAATCGAAAGAACTGCTGGGATTAATGCAAAAAGATCTGGCAACGCTGGAAGGCAAGGGAGCTACAGGCGGCAGATGGGCTTCTTTTTGGCCGGCATTCCTGATTCTTTTGCGGGAAGGCGTGGAAGCGATCCTGATGTTGGTGGCAATTGTTGCTTATCTTTCCAAGTCCGGCAACAAGAAACATCTCAGTACAGTCTATAATGCTGCGACGGCAGCGATTGTGGCCAGTTTTGCTACAGCCTATGTATTTAGCGAACTGATGGATAAATTTGCGGCCGGAGCCAGCCAGGAATTGGTTGAAGGAGTCACTGCCCTTGTTGCTGTAGTGGTGCTGTTGTCGGTTAGCATTTGGATGAGTGGAAAAGCCAAAGCTGCCGCATGGAAAAATTATATCGACAGCATGATGCAAGAGTCTCTTACCACCGGAAGAGCTAAAGCGCTGGCAATGGCAGCATTTTTAGCTGTCTACCGGGAGGGCGCCGAAGTAATCCTGTTTTATCAGGCGTTGTTCAATGGTTCCAGCAGCGATACGGAGATGATCTGGTTCGGCTTTGGTGTCGGTTGCATTAGTTTAGTAATTATTTATGGAGTGGTTCGGTTCGGTCTTTTAAAGATTCCCTTGCGGCCGTTCTTTATCATAACAAGTGCTCTGATGTTCCTGCTGGCGGTCACGTTTACAGGTAGTGGTGTAAGCGAGCTACAGGAAGCCGGCGTGATAGGTCAGACATTTTTTGAAACATCCTGGTTTCCTGATATTGATTGGTTAGGATTATACCCTACATGGGAAACCTGCGGCTCGCAGATTATTTTGCTGATCCTGGGGGCTGGATTATTGTTCCGGCGCCAGCTGAAAGAGAGGCGCGAAACCGCTTGAATCGTGATTATCACATCAGCGGCAGAATGATTGGCTGCTGATGTAATAATACAATAAATTCTATTTTTTCTTACATCGAAAGGAGAATGTAAAATGAATTTCAAAAAACTGAGAAAATTTGCTGTTACCGGCATAACTGCAGCAGCTCTAATGTCTTCGGCCTCTGCTTTTGCCGCTTTTCAGGAATATCCGATCGGCGATGAGCAGGAAGACACGGTAAATCATTTTAACTGTGCGTTGGTGTATTTCCAACCGGTGCAGATGGATCCTCCGGGATCTATGCTTCCGCCTGATAAGGCTGATATCCATATGGAAACAGATATTCATGCTACGGAAGGAAATGAATGCGGTTTTGGCGTAGGGGAATGGATCCCCTACCTGACTGTTCACTACAAGATTACAAAAAAGGATACCGGAAAATCCATTGAAGGTGTATTTATGCCTATGAGTGCTGACGATGGTCCTCATTACGGTGCAAACCTGAAATTGATGGGTGCCGGTACCTATGAATGTGAATTTGCTATCGACAGTCCCGCTCGTCAGAACTATAGCCTGCATATTGACAAAGAAACAGGGGTGGCCGGTCGTCTGTGGACGAAACCGACGATTATGAAATGGACGTTTGATTATGTTCCGCGCAACTGGTAATTTTCATCAGCTTGTATAAGCTGTATGTATTATAGGTTTTGCCTGACCGGGGGACAAACTTCCTCCGGTCAGTATTTTCTTTTTTGGGGAAAGGGATTCTGATTATGCAGATGTTGAGGATATTTTTGCAGCAGCTCATACCTGCAATGGAGTTTGGCACCGCTCTTTTAACGCCTCTTGCAGTCTTGCTGGCCATTTTGAAGGGCTTTGATGGAGGAAATTTTCTGCGATCCTTTAAAAAAGCTGTTTACAAAGGATTTTGGTTTTCCCTTTTTATCATTGCAGTAAAGCAGGGGACCCGCAATGCTGTCAGCCGTGAAATCGTAGAAGGGATCATGGCTTTTTTGTCTATATTAAGCGAGATTGGACTCATCGGTATTTTATTTTTTGTAAGAAATTTGACTGATAAATCAAGAAAAGTGATGAATTGGGCGGTAATGATCAATGTCATCGCTCTTTTTATCTACTACGGTATGGAAATCTGGTTGATTCCTGTTACCACTATCTTAAATGTGGAAACGGCGCTCTCTTTTGATATGCTTTTACGTATGTTGGGATTTGTTGCAGGTCTTCTAATTGCAATTATAAGCAGTTGGCTCATTTATCATGCGGCTCACTCACTGAATGACCGACGTTTATTTGTTGTTTTTGCCATCCAGGTTTTGGCGCTTTTCTTTCAGCAGACGGTGTATCTTATTCAAATCCTCATGGGTAGAGGATTTTTGCCTATCCGCGGGTTGATTCAATTAATGGCGCCTTTGATTGATCATCAATCCTGGTTTATTTTCGTAGTTTTTTTGGTTGTCTTCATGGTTCCCTTTGCTTTATTTTTGCAAAGATGTCCGCAGCGGCCGATGGGAGCAAATCCTGCGAAATATCGCAAAATCATAGCAGAAGATATGCATAAAAAGCGGTGGGGCAAGGCCTCCGTAATTGCTTTGCTTTTAATGTTGTTTTTATCAAGTTTCGGCAGTTCCTGGGCGAATAAAAAAGAAGAATTGATCCCTGCTGTGCCGATCGAAGCACAAAATGGTTTGGTGGCAATTCCCATTGAGAAGGTAAATGATGGACATTTGCACCGTTTTGCTTATCGCAGTAAGAATGGAGCCATGGTACGTTTTATCGTCGTGCTTAAAGGCGGAAGCGCATATGGCGTAGGTTTGGATGCTTGTGAGATTTGTGGCGCTACTGGATATATTGAAAGGGAAGGGCAGGTTGTCTGTAAACTTTGCGATGTGGTGATGAATAAATCTACCATAGGACTGCCGGGAGGCTGTAATCCAATCCCGGTAGAATATGGTGTGAATAATGGTCAGGTGCAGATCAGACAGTCCGCGCTTGATGAAGCGGATAAGTATTTCCGCTGAAGGGAAGGAGGGGAGAACTTGTTTTGGCAGATGGTAAAAGGAACGGTACTGCGGCAGGGGCGTCAGCTGCTTTTTGTGGCGCTGACAGCAGCTCTGGGAATTTCTCTGGCGACAGCGATGCTGAATGTTATGTTTGATGTGGGTGAGAAGGTCAATCAGGAACTGAAGGCTTTTGGAGCCAATATCACCGTAACAGCGAAAAATGCCTCCATTTTAAAAGATATTTACGGTCTGGATGACAGTGAAACACCTAAAGAATTTCTGAAAGAAGCTGATATTGGTAAGTTGAAAACAATTTTCTGGACCAATAATATTGTAGCTTTTTCTCCCCACCTTACAGGCTCTTTAAAGTTAGCAAATGGCGAGACTGTGCTGCTGAGTGGAACATGGTTCGATCATTTAATGAAATTACCCACGGGAGATGAATTTTCTACCGGTGAACAATACTTAAAATCCTGGTGGAAGGTAGAAGGAACTTGGCCAAAAGAAACTGTGCCGGAAGGGGTCCTGGTAGGGAAAAATCTGGCACAGAAATTGAAGGTAACGGTCGGCAGTCGGTTGCCTTATATTTGTCAAGATGGTATCAAGGCAGAGTTTTTAGTAACGGGGATCGTGAGCGGAGGCGGTGAAGAAGACGGACAGATCGTGGGACAACTTCCGATGGTGCAACAGGCTTTGGGTATGATTGGGAAGATTGATACGATCAATGTCAGTGCGATAACCACTCCGGAAAATGAACTGGCGCGAAGAGCGGCGGAAAATCCTAAAAGCTTGTCCTTAAAGGAATATGAAATATGGTATTGTACCGCGTATGTGGGATCGATAGCCTATCAGATTGAAGAAGTGATAGGTAATTCCGTCGCCAGACCTGTCCGCCAGATTGCTGAATCAGAAGGGCGGATCTTGGACAAGACCCAACTTTTAATGTTGTTGATCACGATTTTATCTTTGTTAAGCGCAACTATGGGAGTGTCAAATTTGGTAAGCGCCAATATTATGGAACGTAGTAAAGAATTGGGACTTCTAAAAGCATTAGGTGCTACAGATCGTTCTGTCGTGATCCTGGTTTTGACTGAAATTTTTATGACCGGACTATTGGGAGGAATTGCAGGTTATTGTGCAGGGCTGGGTTTTGCCCAAATTATAGGGCAAGCAGTTTTTGGTTCCAGCATCGCTGTGAACCTGATGGTGATCCCCATATTGATTTGCCTTTTGTTCCTGATGCTTCTTCTCGGTAGTTTGCCGGCAATTCGCTCTCTGCTTGGCCTGCAGCCGGCGATAGTTTTACATGGCAGGTGATGATGATGAAACTAAAAAGCATAAAAATGTATTTGGTGATGGTAACGAATGCCTTGTTGCGGAGAAAAATGCGTATGTTCATTGCTCTTTTGGCCGTTGCTATCGGCGCAACGATTATTTCCGGCATGATTACAGTTTATAGAGAAGTGCCCCGGCAAATGGGCCGAGAGTTCCGTGCCTATGGGGCAAATCTGCTTTTGTTGCCCGGCGAGGGAAAAACGTTTATTGAACAGAAAAAGTTAGAAAAAGTTTATGGGATGTTGGAAGGACATGAGCTTATTGGGGCAGCGCCTTTTTTATATGAACGTCTTAAAATCAACGAATCTCCGGTCTTGACTGGCGGTACCGATTTTACTATGTTGAAAAAAGTAAGTCCTTATTGGCAGATCGATGGGACTATGCCAGTAGATGAAAAAGAGGTTTTACTGGGTTATGAAATTGCGCGAAAATTTAAAGCAAAACCCGGTTCCCGGGTTATTCTAGCCACGGGAGACGGTAAGTGGGAGAGTCCTTTTATTGTAAGCGGTATCGTTCGTACCGGGGGCAAAGAGGAGCAGTTCGCTTATATGAAATTGAAAGCCTTGCAGGAAATCACGGGTAAGGAGGAATCGGTCAGCCTTGTACAGATCAGCGTTGTGGCAGATAAGGCAGACTTGGAATCTTTTGTTCGGAGGATGACCGTAGAAAATACGGGGATCCGTCCGCAAGCGATACAGCAATTGGCCCATTCTGAACAGACAGTACTGGCTAAACTGCAGGCGCTGGTACTTTTGGTTACTATTGTAGTGTTGCTGCTGACACTGGTCTGTGTCGGTACGACCATGACAGAAGTGGTATCGGAACGACGCAAAGAAATCGGTTTGAAAAAAGCGTTGGGCGCTGATAATTTTCATATTGCTGTCGAGTTTTTTGGAGAAAGCTGTATGCTTGGTCTGATTGGAGGCATTATTGGTTCCGGTGCAGGATATCTTTTTGCCAGAATGGTGGGCCTCCGTGTTTTTGGCCAAAGCCTGCCTCTTTCTGCTCCTATTGCAATAATGGCTGTTGTTTTGTCTATTGTTGTGACTTCTGCAGCCACCATGCTGCCTGTCCGTACGGCAGCACAAGTTGACCCCGCCATTGTCATGCGCGGAGAGTAAGGAGTAGTTATGAGCTTATTAAATTTGAAAGATGTATCTATGGTATATGGAGGGCGGGTAACTGCTCTTGAAAATGTGAATCTGACAGTGGAAAAAGGTGATTGGCTGGCCATTATGGGGCCTTCAGGATCAGGGAAAACGACGTTGATGAATATTGTAGGCTGCATGGACACTCATACTTCCGGAGAGGTGATCCTGGACGGCATTAATTTGGGGCAAGTAACAAAAAGTGAATTAACTCGTATCCGTCGTGACAAAGTAGGGATGGTATTTCAACAGTTTCACCTGATTCCTTATTTGACTGCTGTAGAAAATCTGATGGTTGCTCAATATTATCACAGTATTCCTGACCGGCAGGAGGCTATGGAAGCACTGGAGCGGGTCAGGTTAGCTGACCGGGCGGATCATCTGCCCAGCGAATTGTCCGGTGGAGAACAACAGCGTGTTTGCATTGCGCGTGCGTTAATCAATTACCCTGTATTGATTTTGGCGGATGAACCTACCGGTAATCTGGATGAAAAAAATCAGAATCTGGTTATGGATATTTTCCGTCAGCTCAATCGGGAAGGGCATACGATTATTACAGTGACTCACTCAGATGAAGTAGGTAAGGCTGCCAAAAGGATTGTGATCATTGAACATGGGCATCTGCGCGATGCAGAAAAGGAAAGATGATGAGAACATTTCAAAGAATTCTTCTTTTTTTAGGGATGACAATTTTATGCGGTATGGTATTTTGTGGTTGTAGCAAAGAAGAAAATCAAATAAAAGGGCAAACTGCCGGCATTGGTAGTGGCAATAAAGAAAATAATATGTCTTTTAAAGCGCCTAAAATGGACACAGCTTTTCTTTTGCAAAAAGCGAAAAATGGAACATTTACAGGGCAAAGTCGTCCTGACGAAGATGGGGAATATGCGAAACTGTTACTGACGATTCAAGACCATAGAATTACAGCAGCCCGTTTTGAAGGATATCTGAAAAATGGTACGCTTAAAGATAAAGACTATGGTAAAACTAATGGTAAGATTGAGAACAAGGTTTATTATAATAAAGCACAATTGGCATTGCGGGCTAACAAGAGCTATGCGGATACACTGGTTAAAACACAGGATCTGAATAAAGTAGATGCAATTTCCGGTGCGACCATTTCTTACAAGGCCCTGTTTGAAGCAGGTCAGATGGCTTTGGAAAGAGCGATTAAGTAGTGAAAAACAAAATCAGGCTATCGGTCGGAAGATATTTATAGTTTTAACATTGACATTTCCGAATAAAAATGTCATAATTCCATTAGTTAGCTATAGCTAACTAATGGAATTAATAAAACGAAAAGGTACCATTTTATGCAGGAGTCAATGACGGTTATAAAAATGAAGAAAGGAATAAAGCGATGGAAGAACCGGAAGAAGTGACAATGGCACAGATGAGGTATCTTTATAAAATTTATCAGATATCTATCACAAAGCCGGAAATTTTATCGGCTGATATTGCAAGAAAATTAAAAGTTTCAAAACCGTCAGTTGTCAAAATGCTTTCGGTTCTGAGGGATAAAAAGCTGATAAATAAAGATCCCTATTGTTGCGTTACAATTACGCCGAATGGAATTGCAAAGGCTAAACAATTTGAACGCCATATTTTGCTGCTGGTCAATCACATCTCTCGCATGGGATTGGTTTTGACGGACAGGGAAATGTATTCTTGTGCCTGTGCGATGCTGGATGCTCTCCCCGCCTCTACGTTGGAAAGATTAAATTTAGATTTTAGTGTAAAACTCGAAGTAACGTCGAATACCCGAGGATGACGCTCATTTATCAGCGATAATACGTGTAATAGAAGAAGAGGTTTGGTATAGCAAGAAATAAAATAAGCAGCGCACTCAATTATTTGATGAATGTGCTGCTTATTTATTAAACTCAGAACATTTTTCTAAGATTTTTGTTCTATAAAATCTATCATTTTACGTAAAATTATATTCTGTTACGATCTTTTCCCTGGCAAACATTACATCCTGGGGATATTCATAGAGACAAAGTGCCAGGAACGAGCCGGTAATGTTATACAGGTTGGTAAAGCCCAGATGCTGCAGCGCCATGATAGCGTTGTAGCTGCGCTGGCTGGAACGGCAGTGAAGGTAGACGGGGCGATCTTTGGGAATTTCCGATATTCGGCTGCGCAGTTCGCTTAAGGGAATATTGACAGCATTTTTTATATGCCCCAGGGTAAATTCCTTCTGTTCCCGTACGTCAATAATGCAGGCCTTGTGTTCCACTAATTCCCTTACTTGTGTGAGAGGTACCTGACGATAAACTCCGTGTAAAAGGTTCAGCCCCACCAAAGCTGCCATATGTACAGCGTCTTTGACTGTGCTTACCACAGGGGCATAGCACAGATCAAGATTTTTTAAATCTTCCAGCGTTCCGTTCATGGAGATGAGGGCCGCAATCACATCGATCCGACGATCCGCTGCATTTTGCCCTATGGCTTGCGCGCCCAACAGGCGTCCCGTGGGTTTCTCAAAGACAAGTTTTAAATGTAGAGGGTGGCTGTCAGGCATCAGGTTGACTTTGTCGGCGGGGATAACATAGGCCGTATCGTAGGAGAAATCGGCGGCTTTGGCTGTTTTTTCGTTCAGCCCCGTGCAAGCTGCGATCAGGTTGAAAACACGCAGCACAGAGGAGCCCAGAAAGCCTTTCTGCCGGTTCTGCAGTCCGTAAATATGGTCAGCTGCTGCCCGAGCTTCCAATTGAGCGGGGAAAGCCAAGGCTAAGGGCATCGGTTTATGGGTCAGGGCATTAAATACTTCGATGACATCACCCACCGCATAGATGTCCGGATCGGAGGTCTGATAATTGGTGTTTACACGAATACAGCCGTTTTCCGCAATTTCCAATCCTGCATTTTTGGCCAGGGTGGATTCGGGTCGAATGCCGATAGCCATGACTACGGCCTGCGCCGGAACGATTTTGCCGCTGACCAGTTCAATGGAATCGTTCCGTATTTTTTTTACGCCATCCTTAAGGATCAGAGAGATTCCCTGATCCAGCATTTCTTTATGAAGGATCTGAGCCATATCGTAATCAAAGAAGGTTAAGATCTGATCTGCCGCCTCGATCAATGTGACCTGTTTCCCCGCCAGCACAATATTTTCGGCTACTTCGCAGCCCAGAGCGCCGCCGCCAACCACTGCGATCTGATTGACCTGTCCGGTACGCAGACAGCTGTCCAGTCGGGCAATATCTGTGACATTGCGGATACTGAACACATTTTTGTTGTTGATACCTTCGATGGCCTTCGGCATGACCGGTTCGCCGCCGGGGGATAAAATTAAAGTGTCATAAGGTTCTTCACAGGCAGCCCCGGTAAGCAGATTTTTTACCTGAATCGTCTTTTTGCTCCGGTCGATCGAGGTAACTTCGTGTTGTGTCCGCACTTCGATATTATATTTGTTTTTAAATTGCGTCGGATCCATCATTACCAGACTGGCACTGTCTGCAATGGCACGGCTGAGAAAATAGGGCATGGAGCAATTGGAAAAAGAAACATGCTCCCCCCGTTCAAAAATGACGATCTCCGCCTTTTCGTCCAATCTTCTGGCGCGGGCTGCGGCAGAAGCGCCGCCGGCCACACCGCCCACAACTAAAATACGTTTGCTCAAAATAAACCTCCTTTTCAAATCCGGTCAAAGATGGTTGCCATCTTTGACTTTCAGATAGAGTTTGGATACAGATAAAGACCTGCGACTAAAAGTAAAAGCGTGACGTGAGAAAATAAAGAACTAAATACTGTCGGCTTTATTTACTGTATTGTATGTCTGGAATAGTGTTTTAAATGGTACTTTTATAGCAAGGCTTTAAGGAATGATAAGTGGCAGGGGCTACCGGTATTTGACGATAATGAATAATAAGACTGTAAGGAATATCAGGGCTTTAAGGCAGCGCGCACCGCTTCTTTTGCGCAGAAGCCGATGAGTTTTTTACAGTTACGGGCGCGGTCTTTTTTCCCTTCAGGCGTAGATTCATCAAAGGGGAAGCAGAGGTCGCGGCATTCTATTGTTCCGTATTCTTTAATAAATTCTTTAACATAAGCGCCGTGCCGGGGATAAATACCGCTTCCCTCATGGTGCAGTTCGTCCACCCGTTCTGCAAAGGTTTCTTTCGCATAGGGATTTTTACGCCCCTGTTTGCTGCCGATGACCACCAGGCCGGCGTTGACGGCTCCGCAGGTGTGTTTGGTAAAGCCCATGCCGCCGCCCATACCGGAAACAAGTCCGACGATTTCCGGGGGATATTCGCTGATGCCCAGATCTAAAAAACCTTGTAAGACACATTCTCCACAGTTCAAACCATGTTTAAAATGCTCCATCGCATTTTGTGAAGCTCTCTCTGCCAATTCTTCGATTTCCGCTTCTGTGTAGATTTTTTTCTCTTCCATGATGATTCCTCCTTAGCTAAATTGTTATCTGTAATAGTATCTGTAATAAATTTATCTGTAATAAATTTTTTCCGGATCTGTTGTGTCAGAACCGATAGTAACTGCTTGCATAAGGAATTATATGAGAATCATTTATTATTCATTATACCATGAACTCGGGGTAAAGCATAGCCAGGAAGCAGTAGGCGATTCTGTTCCATAAAGATAAATGAAAAGGAAAAGAGGTAACGTAAAATAAAACACCAAATTACTACTATGATTGTCTGACGGCAGTGGTTTGGTGCTTTGTTAGAGTACAAAAATAATCCTGTGGTCGCTTCTAGAACAGATTGTGTGGTTGTACAATAAAAAACTGTTAGAGGGATGACTATACTACAGTTCATTTTATAATCCCTTTTTGATCTTTTGAAGCATAGAGGGATAAACCTATATGTTTCAGTTTGCCCGTATCCTATAAAAATGCTATAATATACTGATACATTAGTTATAAAAATATCTACATATAGTAGTGGAGGAATAAAAAGTGGCGAAATTCTACCATGTGTTGAATTATGGCTGTCAGATGAATGAAAGTGACGCGGAGCATTATGCAGGGCAGTTGAAAGAGTTGGATTATACTTACACGGGAGATGTAAGGCAGGCGGATGTGGTGGTGGTAAACACGTGCTGCATCCGGGAAAGCGCCGAGTTAAAAATCTTAGGTAAAATTGGGGAATTGAAGCATGTGAAAGCGCAGCACCCGGGACAGATTATTTGTGTGACCGGCTGCATGGCTCAGAAGGATGGGGAAGCGTTACTGAAAAAATATCCTCAAATTGATTTATTATTAGGCACGTCTTACGTAAATTCTTTTAAGGATGTGATCCGAGATTATCTGGAGGGGCATCGTAAAGGCGTTTATACCAGTCTGGAAGTGCAAAGCAGCGAGTTTGAAGGACAGCGTGTAAGAGAAAGCGGGTTCAGCGCCTGGGTTCCCATCATGTATGGCTGCAATAACTTTTGTACCTATTGTATCGTACCTTATGTGCGGGGACGGGAACGCAGCCGCAGTATCGCTAATATTTTAGAAGAAGTGCGGGCAGCGGTGGCCGAAGGGTACACCGAAATTACGTTATTGGGACAGAATGTGGATTCCTACGGAAAGGACTTTCTGCGCAATCACGAAGAAGAAAAGTTGACCTCTGTGACTGCGGCGGCAGGGCTTATTTCGGATGAAGCGCTGCGCAAAGAGCCCTTTGCCGCATTGTTGCGGGCGGTAGATCAGGTTCCCGGTGTGGAACGTATTCATTTTATGAGCAGTCATCCCCGTGATATGACGGAAGAAGTCATTAAGGCCGTGGCGGAAGGCACCCATTTGTGCGAACATTTTCACGTGGCGTTACAAAGCGGCAGCGACCGTATTTTAAAGGCCATGAACCGGGGTTATACCGGAGAACGGTTTTTGGAACTGATTCAGATGATACGCAAGTATGTCCCTAAGGCTTCCATTACGACCGATATCATCGTGGGGTTTCCGGGTGAAACGGAAGAAGATTTTGCCGCCACCTGTAAGCTGGTGGAAGAGGCGAAGTTTGATTCCGCCTTTACCTTTATTTATTCCAAACGTAGCGGTACACCGGCGGCCCGTATGGATGATCAGGTGCCGGAAGACGTCAAACATGCCCGTCTGGAAGCGTTAATGCAGGTGCAAAATAACCGGTCGTTGTGTATTAACCGACGGTTAGAGGGCGAAACACTGGAAGTAATGGCGGAAGGGCCGACAGAAAAAGATCCGGATACCTGGAGCGGTCGTACCCGTACGGGGAAGCTGGTTCTCTGGCCGCAGCAAGAGGCGGCGGAAATCCGTCCGGGGCAGTTGGTACAGATAAAAATAGAAAGCGGGCAGACCTGGCTTTTAAAAGGCCGGCGAGTCTGGTAAAGAAATCGTGAAAAACCTGGGAAAGCGGAGGAAATTATGGCGAATGTGTTGACGCCCATGATGCAGCAATATATGGAGTTTAAAAATAAATATCCGGAAGAACTGCTGTTTTATCGTATGGGCGATTTTTATGAAATGTTTTTTGAAGATGCCAAAACTGCGTCCCGGGAGCTGGGATTGACACTGACCGGGCGAGACGGGGGACTGGAAGAGCGGATCCCTATGTGCGGAGTACCGCACCATGCAGTGGAGCCTTATCTGGCCAAATTGATAAAAAAAGGCTATCGGGTGGCGATCTGCGAACAGATGGAAGACCCCAGGCTGGCTAAAGGGCTGGTCAAGCGGGAAGTAATTAAAATCGTAACCCCCGGAACGGCACTAAATGAATCGTTATTAGAGGAAGGCGGTAATCGCTATCTGATTTATCTGCGGGAAGATGACGGCGTTTTATGTCTGGTATTAGCAGATGTTTCTACCGGAGAATGCCGCTGGTTTACAGCGAACGGCAGTGAGCGCCTTTTAACGGTGGAGGAACAGCTTTTCCGTCTGCAGCCATCGGAAATCGTACTGCACAGCGGTATAGAACAATGGGACAGACTGGAAGAGTGGCTGAAAGCCAAATTGCCGGATTGCCTGTATTCTTTTTACCAGCCGGAAGAGGGAGCCGGCGATTATGTAGCGCAGCATTTCGGTTCAATTGAACTGGAGCCTTTGGTTGCCACTGCGGTGCAGGTTCTTTTGGCCTACTTGCATGAAACGGTGAAAGCGGACCTGACCCAGATTAATCGGCTGGACCGTATATCGACGGAACAGTTTATGAATCTGGATGCGACGGCGATCCGCAATCTGGAACTGGTTAAGAATATGCGGGAAGGTGGTAAAAGAGGCACGTTGCTGGATGTGCTGGATTTTACAGCGACTTCCATGGGATTCCGTTGCCTGCGGAACTGGATCGAGTGCCCGTTGGTGGATCTGGTGCGCATTGGGGAGCGGCAGGATGCGGTAGAAGAACTGGTCAACCAGCCGGCTTTACGAGACGGATTACAGGAATGTTTAAAAGAAGTGTTTGATCTGGAACGGATCTTGTCCCGTCTGGAAGTAGGCAGCGCCAATGCCAGAGATCTGGTAAGTCTGCGGGCTTCGCTGGGTACGTTGCCGCGTTTGAAAGAGCAGCTGCAATCTGCCCGTTCCGGTTTATTACGCAAATTGACAGACCGGGTCCATCTTCACAACGAAATTTACGATACGCTGAACGCGGCCATCGTGGAGGAACCGCCCTTTACTGTACGAGAAGGGGGTATGATCAAGGACGGATATGATCTGAAACTGGACGAACTTCACGATATTGCCCGTAATAACTCGCAGTGGATGGCGAATTTTGAGCGTAAAATTAAAGACTCCACCGGCATAAAAACGTTGAAAGTAGGCTTTAATAAGGTCTTCGGCTATTATATCGAGGTCAGTAAGGGACAGACGTCGCAGGTGCCGGCAGATTTTATCCGGAAACAGACGCTGGTCAATGCAGAACGGTATATTGTGCCGGAACTGAAAGAGTTTGAAAACAAGATTTTAAGTGCAAAAGAAAAGATTGAAGCGCTGGAATATTATATTTTCAATACGATCCGGGAAAAGATCCGCGCCCATATTCCTGAAATTCAGGATACCGCCCGGGCTCTGGCTCAGTTGGATGTATTGGCCAGTCTGGCGCTGGCGGCTTTTAAGCATGATTATCACCGGCCGGCCTTGAATAATAAAGGGGAGATCCGGATCCTGGATGGCCGTCATCCGGTAGTAGAACGTTTGTTGGACAAAGAAATCTTTGTGCCGAATAATGTGACGCTGAACGATACGGATGAGCGGATGGTGATCATTACCGGTCCCAATATGGCGGGTAAATCCACTTACATGAGGCAGGTTGCGCTGTTAGTACTGATGGCGCAGATGGGGAGTTTTATTCCGGCGCAAAGCGCTGATTTATGTGCGGTGGATCGCATTTTTACCCGGGTGGGGGCTAGCGATGACCTGGCTACCGGGCAGAGTACCTTCATGGTGGAAATGAATGAAGTGGCCCAGATCCTGAAATATGCTACCCGAAACTCTCTGATCGTATTAGATGAAGTGGGACGGGGAACCAGTACCTATGACGGTATGTCTATCGCCCGGGCGATTATGGAATATATTCAGACAAAAATCAAGGCGAAAACGTTATTTGCTACCCATTACCATGAACTGATTGGTATGGAACAGGTGTTGGAAGGGATCAAAAATTATTCTGTGGCGATTAAAGAACGGGGCAATGATATCGTGTTCCTGCGCCGTATCATACAAGGCGGTACAGACCGCAGTTACGGCGTTCATGTGGCCCGCCTGGCAGGACTGCCGAAAAAGGTCGTGGACCGGGCGGATGAGATCCTGCGGGACTATGACCAGGGCAAAGGCATGGCAGTGGGGGCGCCTGCCCCGGCGCAGCCGGAGAAAAAGGCGGAACCGGCGGATATGATGGGTTCTTTATTTACCAGCGCTTTGCAAAGCGAGTTGCTGCAACTTGATGTGATGAGCATGACGCCCATCGAAGCGCTGAACGCCCTTTATAAACTGCAACAGGAGGCTAAAAAAGAAAGCGGGGAACTCGGATGACGGCACAGGATGTTCGTTTACTGGATACTACGACCTCGAATCAGATCGCGGCGGGAGAAGTGGTGGAAAAACCGGCTTCCGTGGTCAAAGAATTGGTAGAAAATGCCCTGGATGCAGGGGCAGACAGCATAGAAGTCGTGATTTTTGAAGGGGGTACGGAATATATCCGCGTAGCGGATAATGGCAGCGGCATGAGTGAGGCGAATGCCCGTATGGCTCTGAAACGTCATGCGACCAGTAAGATACGGGCAGCAGAGGACCTGCATTGCCTGCATACGCTGGGGTTTCGGGGCGAAGCGCTGCCCAGTATCGCTTCCGTTTCCCGTTTTGAGATGCTGACGCGGACGGAAGGCAGTGAGTTGGGTACCTCTCTTAAAGTCAGCGGCGGTCAGGAAGAAGAATGTATCCAGACAGGGGCTCCTTTGGGGACGACGATCATTGTAAAAGATTTGTTTTATAATGTGCCGGCCCGGCGGAAGTTTCTGAAAACGGTGGCGACGGAAGGCCGTTATATTACCGATATGCTGACCAAGATCGCCTTGGCTCGTCCGGATGTGCGGTTTAAGCTGACTCAGAATGATAAAGAAGTATTAGTTACCCCCGGACTGGGGGATTTGAAAGATACCATTACCGCCCTTTACGGGAAACAGGTCTCCGGGGAATTGTTGCCCGTTCGGCTTGACGGTGTTTTTGCGAATGTGTCGGTAAAAGGCTTTATCGGGAAACCGACGCTGCTGAAGGGCAATCGGGGCTGGCAGACCATTCTGGTCAACGGGCGCAGTATCGGCAATCTGATGATCAGCAAAGCCATCGAGCATGCCTATCAGTCCCAGATCCCCAAACGGGGCTTTGCCTTTGCCGTATTGGATATTCAGATTGATCCGGGGATGATCGATGTCAACGTCCATCCCCAGAAAAGCGAAGTAAAATTCAGCGATGAAAGTGCTGTCTATAAAGCGGTGTATCGGGCGCTGGCGGAAGCGTTGACAAAACCGATGCAGGCGGAAAAGCAGGATCTGGCGACAGAACGCAATCAACAGGAGCTGCAGGCGATCCTGCAAAGGGCGGAAGCAGGTTCCGACACGTCAACCGGAGCTGCTCTGCCCGGTCAAAGAGCGGCCGAGGCAATCGGTTTTTCGACAGCGGAAGGTGGGGAAACTGCTGCTCAGCAGGACATGTTTGGGGGCAGGGCGGAAGTCGGTCGTCAGGGGCATTTAAATCAGGATCTTTCCCCCTCTTCTTTCACCGGCCGTGGTGAGTTTCCTCGCCGTGACACGGGGGCGATCTGGAAAACGCCCGGTACGGTCTATGGGGAAGAAGCGCCGAAAGAACCGGTCTACAGTTTGAGTGAGACAAGGCAGCTTTTGCAGGAGCAGGCATCCTTTGAATCGGAGCATTCCGTATCTGTGCAGTTGTCCGGCGATGACGCTACCTTAAATACGATCTGGCCCATTGGGCAGGTCGATAAAACTTTTATTATTGCCCAGACCGAGGATACGCTGTATCTTATCGATCAGCATGCCGCTCACGAGCGGATCTTATACGACAAACTGGTGCTGAATCATAATGAGATTCCGGCCCAGCAGCTTTTACTGCCGTTGTATGTGACCCTGGCTCCGGAAGAAGTAGATCTTCTGGAACACAATCGGGAAACTTTTTATCAGCTGGGGGTGGATCTTTCCGCCGCCGGCGAAAATTCGGTGCGGGTAGGCAGTCTGCCCAGCGATATTCGCAGCGAAGACGCGGAAGACTATATTAGGGAAATCGCCGCTTACCTGCAGGAACATCGTAAACCTCAGGCCAGCGAACTGCGGCAGGATGTGCTGCATATGACGGCCTGCCGCGCCGCCATTAAAGCGGGGGAGATCTTAAATATGCGGCAGATGCGGCAGCTGATCGTAGAGCTGTGCAACACCACCCATCCCTTTACCTGTCCTCACGGACGTCCCTGTATGATCGCGGTGACCAGTGAGGAGCTCTATAAAATGTTTAAACGTACCGGGTTCGATCTGCCGAAAAAGGATGAAAAGCCCTACGACCGGTAGCCTCTTGCGCAGCAGACGTAAATTACGACATAATTTCATTCGCACCAGGTAAAACCTTACGATCGCACTAAGTAAAACCTTATGCCCTGTGATCCCTCGCGCAGGGTTTTATCGGGCAGTACAACAGATGGGAATAAGGGAGACGGATTGGCGGGAAAATGATTGCTACGAAGTTTGCAGTGACCTTCAGTAAGGAAGGCGGCGGCGACTTGCCGGAACAGGCCCGCCTTTGGGCCCGGGATTTGCAGGTACCGTATCTGCCGCGTTACGAAAAAGGGTCTTTGGACGATATGCTACGGGAACATAAGATCGAGGCGTTGTTGATCGCCAGCCGCCGGGGGCCTCGGGTCTATACAGCGGAAGGTATGTTTTTTTACCATCCGGGCATGGGAACGGTACGGTGGCAAAGAGTGGTGCAGCGGGGGGAAGCGGATAATTTTCTGAAAGCCCTTGCGATCGTTCCGGGCCAACGGGTTCTGGATTGCACGCTGGGATTGGCGGCAGATGCCCTGTTAGCTTCTCATGCGGTGGGGGAAACAGGCTTGGTGGTAGGACTGGAAGCATCGCCGCTCCTCTATTTTCTTACCTCTCGGGGAATCCGGAGTTATCCGGGAAAATTTCCGGCATTAACGAAGGATCTGCGCCGTATCCGGGTGGTGCAGGCGGAAGCCGGCCGCTATCTGAAAGAGCAACCGGACGACAGTTTCGATGTGGTGTATTTTGACCCTATGTTCCGCATACCGGTGAAAAAATCTTCGGCCATGGCGCCGCTGCGGCCTTTAGCGTATGAAAAAAGGCTCTCGACGGAAACGGTAAGAGATGCCCTGCGTGTAGCGCCTCGAGTCGTGATTAAGGAACGGTCGGAAGAAATTTTAAAAGAATATGGCTGTACTGCTTTTATCGGCACACGGTACAGTGCGGTACATTTTGGCATTTTGGAAAGGAATACGTTTTGCAAAAAGAAAAACTTGTCGTGATTTTAGGTCCTACTGCTACGGGTAAAAGCCGCTGTGGCATCCGTCTGGCGCAAGAACTGGACGGGGAAATCATCTCCGGGGACAGTATGTTGGTGTATCGGCAGATGAATATCGGAACGGCCAAACCTTCTGCGTCGGAATTGGCTTTGGTACCCCATCATCTGGTGGATATCCTGCCGCCGGATGCCCTGTTCAGCGTGGTGGATTTTACAGAGCGGGCGGCAGCGGCCATAAAGGCTGTAAATGCCCGGGGACGCCTTCCCATCTTAGTGGGGGGGACCGGCTTGTATTTGCGGGCGTTGCTGGAAGATTATCAGTTCAGTTCGGTGCCGGAAAATCAGGCTTTGCGGCGGGAGTTGGAACAGTTTGCCAAAGACAACGGCGTCGCGGCGCTGCATGCCCGTTTGCAGGCTTTGGAACCGGCCGCGGCACAGCGTCTGCACCCCAATGATGTGCGGCGGGTGGTGCGGGCGTTGGAAACGGCCTTGGCCGGTGAAACGGTCTCCCGGGAAAAAGAAACGGAACTGGCCTATGACGCGACGGTATTCGGGTTGTCGATGGAGCGGTCTTTTTTATATGAACGGATTAACCGACGGGTCGATCAGATGGTACAGCAGGGACTGGAGCAGGAAGTGCGCCGTCTTTTGGCGAGCGGGGTGCCGGCCGATGCCCTGTCCATGAAAAGTCTCGGTTACAGGCAAATGGCGGAGTATCTGGCAGGCGATTACGATTTATCCGCCGCCATTGATCACATAAAAAAGGGAACCCGTCATTTTGCCAAACGGCAGATCACCTGGTATAAACAGATGCCCTATGTGCATTGGTTCCTGCTCGACCGGTCCTTGAATTATGAAAAAATTGTGGCAGACATGGTTTCCCGCCTTGTGGAAAACAGCAAAAAGTTGTAAAATTACTATACTATATATTGTGTTTTATGTTGCATTGTAATGAGGATAAGAGTCAGTTCCAGTTAAGGAGTAAAGATCTATGAATAATACGACTTCAAGTAAGACAACGATGAATTTGCAGGACAGTTTTTTGAACCATGTGCGCAAGGAAAATCTGGCTGTTGTCATCTATCTGGTAAACGGTTTCCAGATTCGCGGGCTGGTTCGCGGTTTTGATAATTTTACCGTGATCATTGAAAACGAGGGCAAACAGCAGTTGGTATATAAACATGCAATTTCTACGATTTCCCCGGTTTCCAATATTACGATCATGCAGCCGGAAAAAACGGAGAAAAAAGAGTAAGGAAAAAATCTTCTGAAAAACGGCGCTTCGGCGTTGTTTTTCTTTTTAAGGGGCGGAGGAAAACATGGACTATCTTGCTTTATTCAAAGAATATCTGCAAATAGAGCTGGGCCTTTCTTCCAATACGCAGCTGTCTTATGAGCGCGACCTGCGGATCTTCTGCCGGGCGCTGACCATTGAGCCGGCACAGTTGTGCGCGGTGCAGCGGGCGCAGATCATCAGCTACATTACCCGGCTGAAATTACAGGGCCGGGCTGCTGCGACCATTGCCCGCAAGCTGGCCGCGATTAAAGCGTTTTATCGTTTTCTGGTTACGGAAAACTACCTGGAAACGGATCCTTCTGAGGCGGTGGAAGCAGGCACAAAAGGCGTCCATCTGCCTAAAGTGCTGACCGAACAGGAAGTCAAAGCTTTATTGGAAGCGCCGGATCTTTCTACTGCGGAAGGTTTACGGGACCGGGCGCTGCTGGAAATGCTTTATGCTACCGGGATGCGGGTCTCCGAGGCCGTGACGGTAAAGATTGCGGGGGTGAACTTAGCCCTGCGGTATATCATCGCGTTCGGCAAGGGTTCCAAAGAACGGATCGTGCCTTTGGGGAGCGTGGCGGTGGAGTACTTGCAGCGCTATCTTGAAGAGGCGAGAAATACTTTTTTAACGGACGGCCAGACGGATCCGGGGATTTTGTTTTTAGCCTTAGGGGGGCACGGACTCACCCGGCAGAGAGTGTGGGAGATCATCCGCCGGTACGGTTCTCTGGCAGGGATCCGCAAAAAATTATCCCCCCATATGCTGCGGCATTCTTTTGCGACTCATTTGCTGGATAACGGGGCGGACCTGCGCAGCGTACAGGAAATGTTGGGGCATGCGGATATATCGACGACGCAGATTTACACCCATCTGACCAATAAGCGTCTGCGGGCGGTATATGAAAAAGCCCATCCGCGGAAATAGCAGAAGGCAAGGATTACCTGAGGTTGGAACAGAGGGGCTTACTGGATTGTTGGAAAACAGGATGGAAGGAGAGCAGGCATGACAAAAAAAGGTACTTCCAAAAAGAAGAGGCAGGGCGGCATTGGATTTTTTGCCCTGTTTATCGGACTGCTTGTATTTCTTGCGGCAGCGGCAGGCTTATTTTATGCGTTCGACAAAAATAAACCGGAAGACTTGTCTGATGAAAGCGTCAAAGTATTTGACCTGACAGACCGGTCTAAAACCGCTCATAAAACCATTGATGATATTTTACTGCAAAAAACGGAGCATTGGCAGCTGCGCGATATAGACCGCAAAGACCGTTCCGAAAAGTTGCCGGCGACCGGCGGGGAAGTTACCTGGAACCAGCGGGAAGCGGCGGTAGGGGTACCTGCTTCTACGGATTTGGCAGGGGCGGCAAAATGGGTCGCAGAGCGCCTTTGCGACACAGATTTGCAGGTGATCAACGAAGGGGAAGCGACCTGGAATAAAATGGACGCCTATCGATTGGATATAGGCATTGCGGTAAAATCGGGGAAAGATTCCACCCGGACGTTTGTGACGGATTCGGTGTATTTTTTCCACCATGGAAACCTGACCAATAAAGATAAAGATATTCCCAAACCGGAGAAAAAACAAAAAGAGATTTCCGGGAGCGCCAAACACCACGGCAAGCTTTCCGTGGTGATTGACGACTGCGGTTATGATAATGGGGCCTTGAAAGAATTGCTGGCTACCAGATTGCCTTTCAGTTATGCGATTATTCCCTACAAAGCAGGCAGCAGCGAGGCCTTGCGCATGATTAAGGCCCAGGGACGAACGGCCATGCTCCATTTGCCTATGGAACCTATCGACCGGGGGCAGATGTCCGAAGGCAGTAAGACCATCATGGTGGCCATGAGCGACAGCGAGGAAACGGCTGCGGTTAAGGAAGCGTTAGCTTCCCTGCCGGGTGTTTCCGGCGTGAACAACCATCAGGGTTCCCGGGCGACCGGAGACAAGCAGACGATGGATGTCCTGCTCAAAGTATTAAAAGACCAGGGTCTGTTCTTTATTGACAGTCATACCAGTTCACAGAGCGTAGGTTATGAAAGAGCCAGAAAAATGGGCGTACCCACCAATAGAAATGAACTCTTTCTGGATAACGAGGCTTCTACGGACGCGATCTATGCCCGCATTAAAGAAGCGATGGGACGGGCGGACCGGGACGGCGGCGTAGTGGTTATCTGTCACGCCCGTTCAGTCACTGCCAGAACCTGGACCTTATATTTGGATGAGATCAAAAAAACAGGCATTCAGATTGTACCGATCCAGGAACTGCTGCAATAAATCTATTGAGTTGTATTGTGCTGTACTAAGAGGAGGATGAGAGAAAATGACACCGGAAGAAGTCATGGCTCTATATGAGAAATATATCAATCCTTCCGCTACCCGTTTATTCCGGTTTATGGGGCTGGCCAGCGTGGAAGCGCAGGCAGAAGGCTGGACGATCAAAGATACGGAAGGTACTGAATTTATTGATTGCCTGGGCGGCTACGGCATGTTCGCGTTGGGACATAAAAATCCCAAAGTGGTGGAAGCTGTGGAACGGGAGTTACATGCGATGCCCATGTGCGGTAAGGTCTTGTTTAACGAACCGGCCGCGCGGCTGGCAGAAAAACTGGCGGCCATCACGCCGGGGGAATTACAATATAATTTTTTCTGCAACAGCGGCGCCGAAGCTGTAGAAGGCTGTCTGAAAATTGCCCGTCTGGCTACAGGTCGTAAGAAAATCGTGGCCGCCCGTAACGCTTTCCATGGAAAAACATTGGGGGCATTGACGGCTACCGGCCGGGATCTGTACCGTGATCCTTTCAAACCCTTATTAGAGGGCTTCAGCCACGTGCCTTTTGGCGACAGTGCCGCCTTGGAAAAGGCGGTGGACGAGGCGACGGCCGCTGTGATTCTGGAACCGATTCAGGGCGAGGGCGGCATCATTGTGCCCCCGGCAGGCTATCTGAAACAGGCGGAGGAAATCGCCCATCGCAAAGGGGCGCTTCTGATAGCCGATGAAGTACAGACGGGCATTGGGCGGACCGGAACCTGGTTTGGCGCCAATCATGACGGAGCAAATCCTGATTTAATGGCGGTGGCGAAAGCTCTGGGAGGCGGCGTGATGCCCGTGGGCTCTGTGATCGGTACGCCGCAGGCCTGGGCCGGTTTGATTGAAGCGCCCTTCCTGCATACCTCTACTTTCGGCGGCGGACAGATGGCCTGCGCGGCCGGCTTAGCCACCCTGCAGGTGATTGAAGAAGAGAATCTGCTGCAGCGCAGCGCGGAAACCGGGGCCTACTTTAAAAAAGGCCTGGAAGCAATAGCCGAAGAGTTCCCTCAGGTTATTACAGAGGTGCGGGGCAGAGGGATGATGCTGGGGCTGGACCTGGTAAAAGAAGGGGCCGGCGGCATGCTGATGGCCTTAATGATCAACCGCCACATTATCGTAGCCTATACCCTGAATAACCCGCGGGTGATCCGTATCGAACCGCCTCTGATCATGCCTGCCTCTGTGGTGGATCATGTCCTGGAAGAACTGCGCGCTTCTGTCAGGGAAGTGGCGGCTGTGATCAATGATTTATAGGAAAAAGGGATATTTTACTGGAAAAATAAAACCATAACAGGCCGGCGCAAGTTACAATATATTGCTGTCAGGTATATAGCAAAAAAGAAAGAGGTTTGATGATCATGCCTTTTGTTAAATCAGACATCCTTATAAAAGGGGATAAAAACGCAATTTATCAGGTGATCCAAAATATGGAAGATTACCCCCGCTTTATGGAAAGCCTGGTCAGCGTTACCGTGTTGGAACGGGGAAAGAATTACGATATTTCTCATTGGGTCTCCAATGTGGATGGACGCAAAATCGTCTGGACGGAAAGAGATGACTTTTATCCGGAAGATTTTAAAATAACGTATCAACAAACCGACGGGGATTTAAAAAAGATGGAAGGGGTATGGGAACTGAATGATGAAGCGGAAGGTGTCAGGGTCTCCCTTACGGTTGATTTTGAATTTGGCATTCCTATGATCGCCGGGCTGCTGAATCCTCTGCTGGTCCGTAAGGTCAGAGAAAACAGCGAAGCCATGTTGGCTGCGGTCAAGGGGCAAATTGAAAAATAAAAGGATATCTGCTATAATAAATTAATTGGGAGACTACAAAACAGCAGTGTCCCGGCAGCAAACAGCATCCGGTTGAGCCGGCAGAGATGCCCGGCGGATGCGGTGTAAAGGAGAGAAACACGGGATTATGAAAACAGCATTTTTAATGACATTACTGACGCTGTTACTGGTCTTTATCGGAGACTATGCGGGTGGACAGCAGGGAATGATGATCATGCTGATCTTTTCGCTTGCCATAAATTTTTTCACCTACTGGAACAGCGATAAGATGGTGTTGGCCCAATATCGGGCGCACCAGGTAGACGAAGCGTCCGCTCCCGCCTTATACGGTATTGTAAAAGGGCTGGCCGAACGGGCGCATTTGCCGATGCCTAAAGTTTATATTATTGATGATCAGGTTCCCAACGCTTTCGCGACGGGAAGAAACCCGGAACATGCGGCCGTCGCTGTGACCACCGCTTTGATGAACTACTTGTCTCCCAAAGAGATAGAAGGCGTTTTGGCCCATGAAATGACCCATGTGAGAAATCATGACATTCTGATCGGTACTGTGGCGGCGGCTCTGGCCGGTATTATTTCTACAGTATCACGGTTTGCCATGTGGTTTGGCGGCAGCCGTGACCGGGAGAACAGTAATCCGATCGCCGGGCTTCTGATCCTGATTCTGGCACCTATTGCAGCGATGATCATCCAATTGGCCGTGTCCCGCAGCCGTGAATATAAGGCGGACGAGGGGGGTGGCGCGCTTTGCGGCAATCCCAATCATTTAGCGGACGCTCTGGAAAAGATCAATTCCTACGCTTCCCGCAGAACCATGACCAACGCGACGGAAGCGACCGCCCATATGTTTATTATCAGTCCTTTCAGCAAAGTGGATATGAAGAGTCTGTTCAGCACCCATCCGTCCACGGCGGAAAGGGTGGCTCTTTTGCGGAAACAGGCTTCGGAAATGCGTGCCCGGGGTGAATTGAAAGAGTAAACCGGATCGTTGTCATTTGTACGCAGATGAATCTCATCTGAAACGTTCCGGACCGTACAAGCCCTGCGGAGTTTATTTTGGTTGTCCCCCTGGTTTTTAGCGGGATAGTATACAATTTTATTTATATCTTAAAAGGAGAGAAAACAGAATGGATCAGAAATCTTTAGTTTTAGTAAAACCCGATGGAGTTCGTAAAAATTTAATTGGGGAGATTATTGCCCGTTTTGAACGCCGTGGTTTAAAGATTTGCGCGTTAAAGATGCTTGTTATGAGCAAAGAGCAGGCTCGTTATCATTATGCGGAACATGTGGAGAAGCCCTTTTTCCCGGAACTGGAAGCATTTATTACCGGCGGCCCTCTGGTTGCTATGGTGGTTGAAGGACAAAATGCCATTAAGGCTATTCGCACGATGATGGGCGTAACGGATCCGGTGGAATCCGTACCGGGATCGATCCGCGGCGATTTTGCCCTGGATAAAGGTGAAAACGTGATTCACGGCAGCGACAGCCCGGAAGCGGCGGAGCGCGAAATTAAGAATTTCTTTGCACCGGAAGAAATTTACTGAGAATCGGTGCTGTAAAAGTTTCCCATATCGGCCTGATTTCTTTAAGATATCAGCTCGATAGTTTAAATTATCTCGATAGTTTAAAACTATATTGTTTAAATTATGTTGTTAAAACTAATGTAACAAGCGTAACAGCGGATTATAAAGGAGGTAGTAGGAATGACAAAAGCTGCAGTGTATACACGTACAGGTGATAAAGGTACGACCGGTTTGTATACCGGCGAACGGGTTTCCAAAGCTTCTCCCCGGGTAGATGCCTATGGCACCCTGGATGAAATCAATTCGGCCCTGGGTCTGGCCCGGGCTTTAGTTCAGCGGGACGATGTAAAAGAAACGATCTATAACGTGCAGAAGCTTCTGATGTCTATGATGGCGGATGTGGCCAGCCTGAATCTTCCGAAGCCTTACATTACCGAAGAGCATGTTAAGATGTTCGAAAGTACGATCGATAAATTTGATGCCATGCTGCAGCCTCTGAGCCACTTCCTGGTTCCGGGGGATACGGTGGGCGCCGGCGCGCTTGATATTGCCCGTACGATCACGCGGCGTGCGGAACGCAAGTTGCTGCGCTTAGCCGAAAATGAAGAAGTAAATCCGCAGTTGCTAATTTGTGTCAATCGTCTGTCCGACCTGTGCTTTATTCTTGGCCGCGTAGAGACTGAATTGGCGGAGAAAAAATAATTTATTGTCCAGTGGGCCTCCGGTTCGTAACCAGAGGCCTTTTTCTATGATATAATTAAGTCCACCGGACTCAGAAAATCAGATTCTGAGAACCGGGGATTCATACCGTCATCCGAAGACACATAGCGTAATGAATCGGAGACTGTCACAACAGTAAAATCCATAGCTATACGGGGAGAGTTATCATGTTAAAACCGGAGATAAAAAAAGCCTACATTATAGGCACCGGCGTGAAATTTCGGAAACTGGCGGGCAGGGACTATGCGCCCGGCGGGATGTTTGTTCCCAATGAGCAGGTGTGGCTGCTGAATACGGCCATCGTAGACGGCGCGAAATGGCACCGGGTGAAACGGGATACGGGAGAAAGTGTCTGGGTCATCGATCATTATCTTTTTGTGCCGCTGCGGCAATGAGCCGGACTGGGAGGAGAATTTGGCCAGGCGAAATTTCATAGGAAGGGAATTTGTTTTTTCTTTCTGTTTATAGTACAATAAGTAATGGAAAAGTTTGAACAGGTGCAGCAGATGCGTCTGCTGCTTAAAAGGGAATACCGGTGCGAATCCGGAGCAGTCCCGCTACTGTAACAGGGAGCAAACCGCAAGAGACCATTGGGAAACCGAGAAGGTGCGGCGAGCCGTGAACTGGAGCCAGGAGACCTGCCTGAAGAGGTGACCATCGTACCTACGGGAGATAGGGAAGTGGCTGTTCAGGCACAAACGCAGGTTGTCTCTTTATGGAGATAGCCTTTTTTTTGTGAAAGGAAGAGGTGTCGGAATGAAGCAGGGCGATAACATTGTGCTGGTGTTGGGAGGAGCCCGTAGCGGCAAAAGTGAATTTGCAGAAAAATTTGTGCTCCATGCAGGCGCTTTGTGCGGTTATGTGGCTACCGCGGAAATTTTAGACGATGAGATGAGAGAACGGGTCGCATTGCATCAGGCCCGGCGCCGGAAACGCTGGCTTACTTTTGAAGCGCCTTATGCGGCGGAGGAGATCCTGCCGGAAGCGGGAGCCAGGACGGACGCTATTTTATTTGATGATATCACGATTTATCTCAGTAATATGCTGTATGGCAAGAATGCCCCTCAGGGTACCACTGCGGAAAAAGCGCTTTATGTAAAAAAACGCATAGAAGCGCTTTTGGCTGCGGCTGCGGCTTGCGGCAAAACGGTGGTATTTGTGTCCAACGAGGTGGGAGCCGGCATTGTGCCGGATAATCCGTTGGCCCGGGAATACAGGGATATTGCGGGCTGGGTCAATCAACAAATCGGCGCTGCCGCAGGTCAGGTCTTTTATGTGATTGCCGGCCAGGCAGTGGACATCAAAAAACTGGCTTTTACTTTTACGTTTTGAAAAGCAAACTCCGGAGCAAAAAGGTTGTACCGAAAGCAGAACAAGAAGGGGGTAAAAGATAAACGGAGTAAAGACACGATGGAATAAAAGCAAGATGAAATAAAAGCAAGATGAAATAAAATTAAAACGAAGCAAATTTCAGAGAAAAACGTCACTTGAGAATAGAGGAAGATTATGTTGGAAGAAATTACAATTTACCCGCCGGACGCAAAAATTAAAGAACAAGTGAAGCAGAAATGGCGCACTGCCCTGGGATCAGGGGAAAACTTTGGCCTGCTGGAAGAGTTGACCGCGGACTATCTTATGATGACAAACGGCCAGGGTCTGCGCGGTTTAAAGCCGGTCATGCTGCTTATGTGCGGCGATCATGGGATTTGTAAATACGGGGTCAGTGCCTTTCCCCAGGAAGTGACTCTGCAAATGATCAACGGCTACGGGCGGGGGACTGCCGGAGCGAATGTATTGGCGCGGCATGGCGGTTCGGATATCGTCGTAGTCGACGTAGGGACGAATTTTGATCTGCACGCCCTTTCCCATGTGCGGCAATGCAAGGTCGCCTGGGGAACGGAAGATTTTACGCAGGGACCGGCCATGCAGGAAGAACAGGCTTTAAAGGCGCTGCAGGTGGGCATGGATATGGCGGAAGAAGCAATTAAAGGCGGCTGCAATCTTTTGGAAACCGGCGAGATGGGTATTGCCAACACGACTTCCACAGCGGCGATAGCGGCGGGGTTTTTAGGGTTGTCACCGGAGCTGACTACGGGCCGGGGCAGCGGGATCAACGATGCCCGCTTAAAAATTAAAACGGAAGTGGTCCGCAAGGGGTTGGAGGTCAATCGCCCCAAACAGGGGGACGGCTTTGACGTACTCTGTAAAGTAGGCGGCTATGATCACGCAGGACTGGCGGGCATGATGCTGGCAGGATCGGCGCATCATGTGCCTACCATGATCGATGGAGTCAATGCGGTGGCGGCGGCGCTTATCGCTTACGGGATCAACCCGGAAAGCGCGAAGTATATGTTGTGTTCCCATCTTTCTTCTGATGCTTCGGCACAAAAAATGCTGGAGACCTTGCAGTTAAAGCCTGTGATCAATGCGGGAATGCGGCTGGGGGAAGGTACGGGCGCGTCTCTGGCCATCAGTATCTTACGCACTGCCCTAGATACATATCGGGACATAACGGGGGCTTGAAATGGCAGAGGGAAATCTTAAGAAAAAAGGCACGGAGGTAGAGCCGGAACATGGCTTGTGGAATAAACTGAATATTCGTCTTCCTTCCCGTTCTACCGGTCTGTTCCGTTATTTGCGGGATTTCTTCACCTGTTTGGAATTTCTGACCCGGATCCGAATCACGAAACGAGACGATTGGTATCCGGATGATTTTGCCCGCTCGGTACCGTACTTTCCTGCCGTAGGAGCGCTTACCGGCCTGTTGATGTGGGGGGCGGTCCGTCTGGGATCGTATCTGGGATTTTATGGTATTTTGCTGGGTGTATTTCTGGTCCTGGCAGAGCTGGTTTTTATCGGCACTCTTTTGTATGATGGGTTTATGGATACAACGGACGGCATTTTCAGCGCCCGGACCAGGGAAAGAATGCTGGAAATCATGCAGGACAGCCATGTAGGCGCCAATGCGGTCATCGGAGCGATCCTTCTGATCCTTGCCAAAGTCGCGCTGTTCGCTTCTTTGCCGATAGAACAGCTTGCTTTTCTGTTGCTTGCCATGTATATAACCACCCGGACTTTGCTGGTGATTTATATTCTGCAATTTCCCAATGCCCGGCCGGGGGGGTTAGGGGAGATGTTTAAAACCGGTGCCAAGCCGATATATCTGGCGGTTGCATTGGTGTTCGCCGCCCTTTTACTGGCCGGTCTGGGCTCTTTCTACGGGAAGTTGGCTTTATTGGCCTGTGTGCCTTGTCTTGGTGTAGCTTTTTATCTGCGAGGGGTGTTGGGAGGACTGACAGGGGACACCTTCGGCTTTTTAACACAATGCGGGGAAGTCATTTTTCTGAGCATCGCCTTTTGTTTATTACAATAAGAAAACGATTTTAACTCAGAGGCTTGCATTAATCCAAAAAACAACGCATTGACCCGGAAATCGTATTAACCTGGGAAATCGCATTAATCCGGAAATCATATTACTTATTAATCGTATTACTGTTATTCAAAAGAAGAAGCGGGAAGGAAAAGAACATGCATATTGAAGAATTGGCAATGAACATCCAGCCGTTAAGCAAGGCGGTCGTAGAGGAAGCGCAGCAACGGTTCGACAATCTGATCAAACCGGTGGGTTCGCTGGCCCAACTGGAAGAAATGACAAGCCGTTATGCCGGGATCATCGGTTCCGCCGATAAAAAAATGGTGACCGTCCCCCGGGTGCGTTTATTATTGCTTTGGGGTGAAGCCGGGCAAAGCGGTGAAATAAAAGCCGTTATGGAAGGGAAAAAAGCCCTTACGAAGCTGGCAAAAAATGTGCGGGCTATCGTGATTCCTCAGTTCATTACGGGAACTACCGCGGGTGAACTTCTGGAAGAAGGGGCTATGTTGACCGGCGAATATATCGGGGAGGAAAAGGCGAATCTGATCTGTCTGGGCTCTCTGTCTCCCTTGCCGGCTGTAAAATGGGATTCTTTTACCGAAGAAGAGGACGGTCTGCTTTTCCTGGAAAAACTGGACTCGCCGTCTGTTGCGGCAATGACAGGCGCCATTTTGCAGGCGGCCGGGATGCGCGTTCCAATCCTGCTGGACGGCGTGAGTTCCTGTCTGGCTGCTTTGGCGGCCGCAAAGTTTAACAGGGCCGTACTGCAATATTGTTTCGCCGGGCAGGAGTCGTTGGAACCCGATGCCGGATTTTTGTTGCAAAAGCTGGGTTTGAAAGCACCTTTAAAAATGAATTTACCAAACGGCGAGGGAGTGGGAGCCTTAACCTGTCTCCAGCTTTTTGACGCGGGAATCAAAGCGTATACGGAAATGGAGACTTTTGCTGAAGCCGGAGTGCATGTAGAGGAAGAGACCTATTCGCTTAAAGTGCAGGAAGAAAGAAAAGTAAAATAGGCAGTCTATTTTTATTTTTTAATCCGATTATGACAGGCGATTAAACGAAGAACAACAGCTAAAAGGAGAAGGAAGAATGGCGAAACTGTATTTGGTCCGTCACGGAGAAACGGATTTTAATAAAACTTTGCGTTTTCAGGGGCAGACGGATGTTCCCCTGAATGAGAAAGGGAAAGAACAGGCACAGAAGATGGCCACGTATTTCCGGAATATTCCGTTGACGGCGATTTACAGCAGCAGTTTACAAAGAGCGTATTCTACCGCAGAAATTCTGGGGTCGGTAAAAAATCTGGCGCCGGTCAGGGTAGATTCTTTTCGGGAAATAAATTTCGGTCAGTGGGAAGGGGGCCATAGTACCGTCATAAAGGAACAGTATGGTTCTGTCTGGGAGGATTTTTTTAAAAATCCTGCCATTGTCAAAGCGCCGGGGGGCGAGAGCATGGGGGACCTGCAAAACCGGGCTTTCCCGGCGCTGCAAAAGATCCTGGCTTCTCACCCGGAAGGAGACGTAGCCGTTGTGGCGCATGGAGGCATTATCCGGGTCCTGATGTGTTCTATGTTGGGGTTGGACGTGAATCGGACCTGGCATTTACATGTCGCCAATGCAGCCACCACCTGCTTTTATTATTGGGGTGATTCCTATACTCTGGAATATGCCAATTTAGATCATTACCTGGACTATGATTTAGGCTGAACAGGGTTCGATAAATAATTTAATTTGTACATATTGACAACTATTTAAATTTTGGTATACTCACCTTAAGATATCTCAGGGCCGGCTAGTTTATTGTTCGTTGGATGGATACTCCAGACGCGATGGGGAAAGCACGGTACAGTAAGGTCTAAGTTGTTCCTATGGGATACAAAGAAAAGGAGTGACTGTATGATGTTTGAAGACAAGAACCTGAAATGCGTGGAGTGCGGCGAAGAATTTGTTTTTTCCGGATCGGAACAGGAATTCTATGCCGAAAAAGGTTTCACCAATGAGCCGAAACGCTGCCCTCATTGCCGTTCCGCACGTAAAGCCCGGATGAACGGCAACCAGCCGAAAGAAATGTTTAAAGCCGTTTGCGCTGATTGCGGCAAGGAGACGGAAGTTCCGTTCCATCCTTCTGAAGACCGTCCTGTCTATTGCTACGAATGCTTTAACAAACACAAAACCCGCTGAGTTTTCCGTAACGTGACGGGCGCAAACCGAGTGAGAGACACATTCGGGTATTTTCCGCGTTAGCGGAGCAAAAGAAAGCCGACTGTTATTCATTTAACGGTCGGTTTATTTTTTATAATGAAGCGAATCTTTTACAATAAAGCAAATCTTTATGATATAATTAATCTTATAAAGAATTGCCGGTAGCAATTCCCAATTAAGGAGGCATTTTTATTTTAGAATTTAAAGATGTAGCAGTAAAAGACAGGGCCCTGTTTGAAAGTTATTTAAATAAGCCCGGACATATGGGGTCGGAATGTGCTTTTACCAATTTGTTCATCTGGCGGGATTATTATCGTACGTTTTGGGCGGAAAAACACGGTTTTTTAATTATTCAAGTGCAGGTGGAAGACAACACATTTTACTTACAGCCTTTTGGCGGCGAGGATGAAGACCTGCCGCTTTTAATCAGGGAAATGAAAGAATATCATGGAGGCTCTTTTGAGTTCCGTGGGATTTATGAGTGTTCTCTGGAACGGCTGAGCAAGATTAAAGGGGACCAGGAGTTTGAGGAAGACAGAGACAGTTGGGATTATGTTTATTTACAGGAGGATCTGGCAAACCTGAGAGGCCGTCGTTACCACGGTCAGAAAAATCATTATAATGCCTTTAAAAAAGGAAATCCTGACTATGTTTTTGAAATGATCAATCCGGAAAATTATGCCGAATGTCTGAATTTCGGCGAAGAGTGGTGCAAAGCCAGAATAAAGGAAGACCCCAGTATTGCCTGGGAATGGCGCGCCTTGCAGGAAGCGTTTGTCAATTTTGAGTTGCTGGGGCTGCGGGGGGGCGCCATTCGTCTGAATGGTAAAATTGAAGCTTTCAGTTTCGGCAAAGCCATCAACGCAGAGATCTGCGATGTGAATGTGGAAAAGGCCAATCCGGATATCCGTGGCCTATACACGGCCATCCAGACCGAAAATGCAAAATATGTCTGGTCCGATATGAAATATCTGAACCGGGAAGAAGATATAGGCCACGAAGGCTTGCGTAAAGCAAAAAAATCTCTTCACCCTGTATTCATGGTGAAAAAATATAATCTGTTGATAAAATAAGGATAAGAAACTTTATGAACTATAAACTGGTGACAGAGGCGGAACTGCCTCAGGTTATGGAATTATGGGATTACTGTTTTGAAAAAAAGGAAGATCCTTTCTTTCAATGGTATTTCCGTGAGTATTGTCTGACCCACAATCTGATCATGGGCGGGTTTTCAGAAGCGACGAATCGGTTGGTCAACATGCTGCATCTGAATCCCTACCGTATTTTGCTGCGGGGACGGGAAGAGGTAGTGCCTTACATTGTCGGGGTGGCCACTGATCCAGCGGCGCGGGGACAGGAACTGACCAAAGGGTTGCTGCAGGCATCCTTTCATGCGCTGCATGACAGGATGTCGCCGTTTGCGCTCCTCATGCCCATCTATGCAGGGATCTATCAAAAGTATGATTTTGCCTTTTGCTATCAAAAACACGTGTACGAGATGCCCCTGGACCGCCTGGAGATACCGTCTCCGGCCGGTGATCTGCGCGTCGAACGTTATGCGTCGTATACGGGGGAGTTGTTTGATTCACTGTATGGCGCACTGTCTGACGGGTATAATGGCCTGCCGATCCGAACCGCTTTTCAGTGGAATAAACTGCTGACGGTCCATCAACTGGAAAAGATGCAGGCGGCGGTAGTCTATTACGGAGACAGGCCCCGCGGGTACATGTTCTATCAAATCCGTGAGGACAAGACGTTTTTTATTCAGGAATTGATTGCTTTAACGCCTGCGGCGAAACGTGCCTTGTTGCATTTCGCGAAAGCCCATCGTTCGGCGGCGGATAAACTTTACTGGGAAGCGACCGAAGATGACCTGACCTGGTTGGATTTCCCCGACGCAGCCCTTTGCGGTTCTTTAAAACCCTTTATGATGGCCCGTTGTTTCGATACATACCGGGCTTTGCGGGAGTATGAGATCCCCGCCGACTGCCCGGACGGGCGCATTACGCTGTTAGTCAGAGATGAACTGTTGGATTGGAATAACTGCCTTGTGACCCTGTCTGTGGAGGCGGGGCGGTTTACAGTGGAAAAAACGACGGAACAGGCGGATGCGGTGCTTTCCGCGGGCGCGTTTACCCAGCTTTACTTCGGCGCCTTTACGGCCTCCCAGCTGGTGGAAGCGGATAAGCTGAAGCTGCGCTCTTATCTGCCGGAGGCATTCGTGTTTTTGGACAATCTGTTCCCTAAATGTGTTAATTTTATCAATGAATATTATTGAGCGGTATTAACGATCGGATAGAGAAGTTTGGATAGAGTGAGACACATGAAGTATTTTATTTTTTGATTTTAATTTAATTTCCTGCATGGAGGCTGAAACATGGGTGAGATCAGACGAATTTATGTGGAAAAAAAGAGTGAGTTTGCTGTGGAGGCAAAAGGATTATTGGCGGATCTGCAAAATAATCTGGGCCTTGGCAGTCTGAAGCATGTGCGGATTTTGGTGCGGTATGATGTTATGGGGCTTTCGGAGGAAGAATTTGCCCAGGCGCGGCAGTTGGTTTTATCCGAACCGCCGGTGGATACGGTCACGGAAGAATTGATCCCGGCAGAGGATGAACGGATTTTTGCTCTGGAACTATTGCCGGGACAGTATGACCAGAGAGAAGATTTTGCGGCGCAGTGCATCCAGTTGATTACCCAAAAGGAGAAACCGCTGGTGGCCGCGGCGAAAGTTTTTGTTTTGCAGGGCGCATTGACGGAGGATGAGTTTACCGCCGTCAAAAAATACCTGATCAACCCCATCGAAGCCAGAGAAGCGGCATTGGAAAAACCAGCCACGCTGGAAGATTCCTGGGAAGAACCGGCCGCAGTGGAACGCCTGTCCGGTTTCCTGGAGTTGTCGCCGGACGCGATAGACGAGTTACGCAAACAATTAGGTCTGGCCATGAGTCGGGAAGATCTGCTCTGGATCCAGGGTTATTTTCGGGACGAAGAAAAGCGCGTGCCTACACTGACAGAGATTCGGGTATTGGACACCTACTGGTCCGATCACTGTCGGCACACAACCTTTATGACCAATATCGATAAAATTGAAATTGAACCGGGGGTTTATACAAAACCCATTGAAGATGCCTTTCAGCAGTATCTTGCTATCCGGAAAGAGGTCTATGGAGAAAAGAACGCGGAACGGCCCATTACCTTAATGGATATGGCCTGTATTGCCACGAAGAAATTAAAGAAGGAAAACAAATTTCCGGACAATGATGAATCGGAAGAAATCAACGCCTGTTCTATCGTCGTGCCTATCGAAGTGGACGGCAAGAAGGAAGAATGGCTGGTGATGTTCAAGAACGAAACTCACAATCATCCGACGGAGATCGAACCCTTTGGCGGGGCTGCTACCTGTCTGGGCGGCGCTATCCGCGATCCTCTCTCCGGCAGAGCCTATGTGTATCAGGCCATGCGGGTGACCGGAGCGGGGGATCCCCGTACGCCCATTGAACACACACTGGAGGGTAAACTGCCCCAGCGCAAGCTGACCATCGGGGCAGCTGCCGGCTATTCTTCGTATGGGAACCAAATCGGCCTGGCTACCGGTCAGGTACAGGAATACTATCACGAACGGTTCCTGGCGAAACGCATGGAAATCGGCGCGGTGATGGGGGCCGCTCCCAAAGCGGCTGTGGTGCGGGAACGTCCCGCGGCAGGCGATGTAGTGGTGCTTTTGGGCGGCCGTACGGGGCGTGACGGCATTGGCGGGGCCACCGGCTCTTCCAAAGAGCATACCGTTGATTCCCTCTCCTCCTGCGGGGCGGAAGTGCAAAAAGGGAATCCGCCGACGGAACGGAAAATCCAGCGTTTATTCCGAGATCCGGAAGTCACCGTTTTGATCAAACGCTGCAATGATTTTGGCGCCGGCGGCGTGTCTGTGGCCATCGGTGAATTGGCGGACGGTTTAAAGATCGATTTAGATAAGGTAACGAAAAAATATGCGGGACTGGACGGTACGGAACTGGCCATCTCGGAGTCGCAGGAACGGATGGCGGTGGTTATCGCCCGGAAAGACTGGGAAAAATTTTCCGCTTTTGCCGATCGGGAAAATCTGGAAGCGACGATTGTAGCGGAAGTAACGGCAGAACCCCGTCTGGTCATGTATTGGCAAGGGGATAAAATCGTCGATATCTCCCGTGCGTTCCTGAATACCAATGGGGTAGCCCAGCATGCGGAAGTGGTGGTGAAAGAAATCACCGGCGCTTCTGTGTTCGATAAAATACCGGCCGACGTGGAACAGGCTCCTGATCTTAAAGAAGCCTGGCTGCGGAATTTGGCGCGTTTAAATGTGTGCAGTGAAAAAGGCCTGAGCGAGCGCTTTGACTCCACCATCGGCCGTGCTACTGTGCAAATGTCCTTTGGCGGCAAGCTGCAGCTGACTCCGGCGGAAGGCATGATTGCCCGTCTGCCCGTTTTAAACGGAACGACAGCAGCGGCATCCCTTATGACCCATGGCTATAACCCGGAAGTAGCCTGCTGGAGTCCTTTCCATGGGGGTATGTACGCAGTGACCCAATCCCTGGTGAAAGCCGTTGCCTTAGGCGCTGATCCGGATACGCTGCGGCTGACGTTACAGGAATATTTCCAGTCCCTGAAAACGAAAGAGGACTGGGGCCTGCCTTTTGCTGCTTTACTGGGGGCCAATACCGTGCTGAACAGTATGGAAGTGCCGGCAGTGGGCGGTAAAGACAGTATGTCCGGCACCTTCATGGACCTGCATGTGCCGCCCACTCTGGTTTCTTTTGCGGTGAATGTGATCGATGGTAACTATGCGGTATCCTCTGAAGCCAAAGCGGCAGGGGATAAGCTGGTATTTTTGAGCACACCTTTGTTGGAAGGCGATGTATTGGATTTTGCCGCGCTGCGCAAAAATTTGCGAAAAGTACATGAGCTGATCCTTGCAGGAAAGATCAAGGCCGCTGCGGCCGTGGAAGAAGGCGGTATTGCCGCCGGAATCAGCAAGATGATCCTGGGGAACGGGCTGGGCTTTACCTTTGTAAAACCTTTCCCTCATACAGAAAATCTCTTTACTCTGCAACCCGGCGGTCTGCTTCTGGAAGTAGCGGGGGATGCCGTTATAGACAATCTTTTTGAAGGACTGGATTGTCTGCCGCTGGGTACCCTTACCGAAAGCGGCGAGGTCCTGCTTAATGATGTGGTCCTCACCCAGACGGAACTGCGGCAGGCTTTTACCGAAACGCTGGAACCGATCTTCCCTTCTAAGGCGCCCGTATCTGCAACACCGGACGATTTACAAAAACAACCTCTCTATAAAAACGAACTGCCCCTGACGGCACCGGTCACACTGGCGAAACCGCGGGTCTTTATTCCGGTATTTCCGGGACAGAACTGCGAATATGATTCCGCCCGGGCCTTTACTAAAGCCGGAGCGGAAAGCGATATCTTCATTGTGCGCAATCTGACGGCACAGGCTATTGAAGAAACGATTCAGGCCATGGTAAAGGGGATCCGCAATGCCCAGATCATCATGCTGCCTGGCGGTTTCAGCGCCGGCGATGAACCGGATGGCAGCGGCAAATTTATTGCCACCATGTTCCGCAATCCCCGCATTGCGGAAGCCGTTAATGAACTAATGGAGCAAAGAGACGGCCTGATGCTGGGCATCTGCAACGGCTTCCAGGCCCTGATTAAATTGGGCTTAGTGCCTTATGGCGAGATTCGTCCTATGGAAGAAACGTCGCCGACCCTGACATTCAATACCATCGGCCGCCATATCTCGCAGATGGTTCGTACCCGGGTCACTTCGAATAAATCACCCTGGCTGAACCTGGCAGAACCCGGTGAGATACACACCATCGCAGTATCTCACGGAGAAGGACGTTTTTATGCGCCGGAAGCAACCATTCAGGAACTGTTCCGCAATGGTCAGATAGCTACCCAGTATGTGGATCTGCAGGGGAACCCCACGATGGAAAGCCCTTTCAATCCCAACGGATCGCTGTATGCTATCGAGGGCATCACCAGCCCCGATGGCCGTATCCTGGGCAAGATGGGCCACAGCGAACGCTTCAGCCCCGGTTTGATGCAGAACATCCACGGAGAGAAAGATCAGCATATCTTTGAAAGCGGCGTACAATACTTTAAATAAGCTTCGTAAATTTCTGAAAGCAAGCTGGGTGCTTCTCAAAGTCTGTGTGCAAGAGCTTCATTAAAATTGTATGAAAAATTATATGCTAAAAGGCGTCATCCAAATTCGGATGACGCCTTTTCTCTAAGTTTCTATGAGAACCTGCATAATGATAAGCTCTTTGTAATTTACAGCTAAGTATTTACGATACCTGCGCAAAAAATGGGCTCTTTGTCAAGAGTTGGGGCTTTAATACAGTTGAATATCTTTTTCAGAGGGAAGCGAGAATTCTCCGCTGTCCTTTTCTTTTACCATGTAAAAACAGGATTAATAAGAGAACATATATTATTTTAATTTAAAAAGCGCGGAACTGATGGGGCGGTTGCGCAGTTTGGCCTGTTCTTCCAATTTGCGCAGTTGTTCTTTATTCGTCCTGGTGCCGCGAAAACCGGGCTGATCCTGCTCATCCACATGGATGCGGCCGCGGCGATTTTCGTAATCATCAATGACCCACTTTAAAATCTGTTCAATTTCCTTATTCACGGAGCGTCCGTTGCTTTCGGCAATGTATTTCATTTTCTCCATAACCAGAGGATGGATACGCAAAGTAAAACGAGCTTGTTCCATAGCTGCCATCTTAAGACCTCCCATCTATTGTGATGTCAATTCAATGCCACTTTCTTTTATTATAAAGGGGGCATCCTGTTTCGTCAATAAGTTCCGCAGATTTCGATTCATTCAAGGAAGATTTGTGAAAAGTCTGTGTGGGATTACAAGTAAAGATAGTTGGAATGCCTGTTTTCGGTTTTGTTTACGCCGTATTTATGGTAAAATAAAAATGATTTTCCGCAGTTAAATTTTTACTGTGTCTGACAGACTGTTGTTTGCATTAAAGGATAAGAGAAGGAGTACAAGGTGGAAACAGGAAAAAACTACGCCGGATTTCGTGTAATAAAACACGAATTTGTCAAAGAAGTCAATGCCGATTCATTTTTAATGGAGCATGCGGTCAGCGGCGCGCGCTTATTATATTTGGCCAGTGAGGACGATAATAAAGTATTTACTATTGGGTTTCGTACACCGCCGGAAGACGACACCGGCGTCGCTCATATTCTGGAGCATTCCGTATTATGCGGTTCCCGGAAATATCGCTTAAAGGAACCTTTCGTGGAACTGGTCAAAGGCTCTTTGAACACGTTTTTAAACGCTATGACCTATCCGGATAAGACCGTATATCCGGTGGCCAGCCGCAACGATAAGGATTTCCGCAATTTGATGGATGTGTATCTGGATGCGGTGTTTTACCCCCTGATTTACGAAAATCCCTATACGCTGAAGCAGGAAGGCTGGCATTATGAACTGGCTGATGCAAGCGAACCGCTGCAATATAACGGCGTTGTCTATAATGAAATGAAAGGCGTTTATTCCGAGCCGGATTCCTACTTGGAATACCATGGCAAGCGTCTCTTATTCCCGGATACGACCTATCAGTTTGAATCCGGCGGTCTTCCGGAAGCCGTTCCCAATCTGACGCAGGAAAAATTCCTGGAATTTCATAAAACCTATTACACACCGGAAAATTCTTACATCTACTTATACGGAAACATGGATATTGCCGAGACCCTGAAAGATCTGGACGGGTATTTAAAAGAGTTTCCCAAAACCGGCACGGTACATTCTGAAATCGCCGTACAGGAGCCTTTCAGCAAGACGAAGGAGTTTGAGGGGACCTATCCTGTGCCGGAAGGGGCGGATGTGCAGGGGATGACTTTCCATGAACTGCAGATTGTAGCGGCGGATATGCGGGACCGGAAAAAGACTACGGCGATGCGCCTTTTGGAAAGTGTGTTGCTGGAGTCTGAATCGGCTCCGCTGCGTCGTGCGTTGCTGGATGCAGGTATCGCCAAAGATATTTCCGGCAGCTTCAGCGGCAGTATGCGGCAGAATCTTTTCTGTATCCGCGCCAACGGCAGTGAACCGGAGCAAAAGGACGCTTTTCTCAAAGCGCTGTATCATAATCTGCAAAAAATCACCCGGGAGGGCATTGATAAAGAGCTGTTGGAAGCCGCATTGAATGCTTCTGAATTTAAACTGCGGGAAGCGGACTTCGGCCCTTATCCCAGGGGACTGATTTATGGTCTGTCTGTCCTGGACAGCTGGATCTATGATTTGGACCCCATAGAGAGCCTGCGTTATGAAACGATGCTGAAGGAATTGCGGGCCGCAGCAAAAACACGCTATTTCGAGAACCTGATCGAAACGGATCTGTTGGATAATACTCACCGGGTACTGTTGACGTTGTCGCCGGAACCGGGAAAAGAAGAAAAAGAGCAGGCGGCGGCAGCGGCTAAACTGGCTGCAGTGAAGCAGCATATGCGTCCGGCGGCAGTGGAACAGGCGGTGGCCGAATGCCGGGAACTGCACAAAAGACAGGAGACCCTTGATTCTCCGGCAGCGCTGGCTTCGATTCCCTTGCTGGAACGCGAAGACATTCGTCGGGAAACGGAGCGACTGAACACGGAAAAAGAGCAGGTTGATGGGGGGATCCTGCTGTACCAGGCGCTGCCTGCAAATAAAGTAACCTATCTGAACTGGTATTTTGATCTTTCCGGATTGGACCCCGCTTTGCTTCCGTACTGCAATTTACTCAGCGACGTCTTGGGTAAATTGAATACGGAAGAATATACCTATGCGGAACTGGCAAAATATACGGATATGTATACCGGCGGCGTTTCGCTGCAGCTGGAAGCGTTGTCGAAAGAAGGGAATCCCGATCAGTATACGATTCAATTTGTGCTGCGGGCCAAGGCGCTGACGGAAAAACTGCCGGAGCTGTTTAAGATATTACGGGCGCTGACGCTGCACACCCGTTTTGACGACAAGGAGCGTTTACAGGAATTACTGGAACAGGTGAAAACCGACTGGGACAATACCTTCTTTGCCAAAGGGCAGACGGTGGCTACGGTCCGGCTGGCTTCGTATTTTTCGGCCAAAAGCCGGGTCACGGAGCAGGACTATTACAGCTATTATCAGTTTTTAAAAGAATTGACGGCGCATTTTGCGGAACGGGCGGAAGGGACCGTGGAGAAGCTGCAAAGGCTGCTGGGCTATTTCTTTACGAAAACGTCGTATGTGTTAAGCTACAGCTGTGATGCGGCGGATCGTGACAAGGTGCGCCGGATGGCGCTGGACTATGCGCAGCAACTGCCGGAAAGCCCGGTAGCAGGCAAGCCTGTGCAAGTGATGCCTGCGGCCGTTAAAAATGAGGCGATCCTCACTCCGGGTAAGGTACAATATGTGCTGGCAGGTGGCGATTTTTATAAACACGGTCAGGCTTTTACCGGCGCGATGTTGGTTTTGGCGACCTTGCTGCGGTACGAATATCTGTGGACGCGGATTCGTGTGCAGGGCGGGGCGTACGGCGCCAATGCCGTATTTGAAAGAAGCGGTGTGATGTACTTTTCCACTTATCGGGATCCCCAGTTGAAAAACAGCCTGACCGCGTTTCGGGAACTGCCGGCGTGGCTGAAAAAACTGGAGCTGACCGAACGGGAGATGACCAAATATGTGATCGGCACTATGAGCGGGGTCGATGTACCCCTGACCAACTCCGCCAAGGTGATCCAGGCGGGCTTGCGAGAGCTGATGGGAATCAGTGATGCCGCCCGCCAGCAGACCCGGAATGAAATACTGGATGTGACCCTGGCGGATATCAAGGCGTTGGCGGAGCCGATCGCCGCCGTGCTGCAGGATAATTACATCTGTGTCGTTGGCGGGCAGCAGGCAGTGGAAGAAGCGAAAGAAGAGTTTTCTTCCATTATTAAGCAATAAAGCAAATTTTTGTTGACCAACAGTGTAACAAACTTTATAATATACATGTTATGTTTGCGTTTCATGTTTTTATTTTTATAGTTTGCATAAGTTATGCAAAAGAACGAGAGAGTGTAAGAGTATAGGAGGAAATGGAATGAACAGTTACACAATGGACCTGGGCGGCAGACCGTTGACCCTGGAATTCGGGGAAGTCTGCAAGCAGGCAAGCGGCGGTGTATTGGTGCGGTATGGCGATACGGTAGTAGTGGTAGCGGCTACGGGTACGAAGACTCCCCGGGAAGGCGTGGATTTTTTCCCGCTGACCGTTGATTTTGAAGAAAAAATGTATGCAGTGGGGAAACTCCCCGGCGGTTTTATTAAAAGAGAAGGGCGCCCCAGCACCCACGCTATTTTGACCAGCCGTTTGATTGACCGTCCCATTCGTCCCATGTTCCCGGATGGGTACCATAATGATGTGCAGATCGTGGCGACGGCGGTTTCTGTAGACCCGGACAATGCGCCGGATATTCCTGCCATGATTGGCGCTTCTGCGGCTTTGTGCGTATCTGATATCCCCTTTGAAGGACCGATTGCCGGCGTGCGTGTCGGGCTCATTGACGGACAGTTTATTGTCAACCCTACACCGGCACAGTTTGAAGTTAGCCGTCTGAATCTGGCGGTAGCCGGCACGGATGATGCGATTTTAATGGTAGAAGCCGGTTCCAAAGAAATTTCCGAACAGGAAATGCTGGATGCCATCTTCTTTGCCCATGATAAAATCAAAACGATCTGCGCTTTTATCAGCAAAATCCGGGCGGAGATTGGCAAGACGAAAATGGAAGTGCCGGTATACAATCCGCCGGAAGAGCTGGCTAACGAAATCGAAGCTTACGGCTCGGAAAAATTAAAAGCCGCTTTGATGGATGCCAATAAACTGGAACGGGAAGAAAATGTAGATAAAGTCAAGAAAGAGATCGCCGAAGTATTCCTGGAAAAATATCCGGAAAACGGCACGGATGTAGCGTATATTACCCAGAAACTGGTTAAGAAAATCGTCCGCCGCACCATTGCGGTAGACAAGATCCGTCCGGACGGCCGTGCCCTGGATGAAGTGCGTCCGGTTACCTGCCGGGTGGGTTTGCTGCCCCGGGTACACGGTTCCTCTCTGTTCACCCGCGGTCAGACGCAGATCCTGAATGCCTGCACCCTGGCGCCGCTGCGTGATGCCCAGGTGATCGAAGGCTTGGGGCCGGAAGAGATGCAGCGCTATATTCATCACTACAATTTCCCGCCGTATTCAGTAGGTGAAACGAAACCGCTGCGCAGCCCCGGCCGTCGTGAGATCGGTCACGGCGCTCTGGCAGAACGGGCTCTTTTGCCGGTGATCCCCGGTGAGGACGTTTTCCCGTACACTCTGCGTCTGGTTTCTGAAGTATTGGAGTCCAACGGGTCTTCTTCCATGGGTTCCGTTTGCGCCAGCACCCTGTCTTTGATGGATGCCGGTGTGCCCATTAAAGCGCCGGTAGCCGGTGTGGCCATGGGTCTGGTAAAAGACGGTGACTTCTTCACGATCCTGACAGATATTCAGGGACTGGAAGATGCGCTGGGCGATATGGACTTTAAGGTAGCCGGTACGAAAGACGGTATTACCGCCATGCAGATGGATATGAAGATCGACGGCATTAATAAAGAGATTTTCCAGCAGGCGCTGGCGCAGGCCAAACGGGGCCGCGAATTCATCATGGGCAAAATGATGGAATGCATCAGCGAAAGCCGCAAAGAACTGTCTAAATGGGCGCCTAAGATCACCACGATTCAGGTGGATCCGGAAAAGATTGCCAAAATCATCGGACCCGGCGGCAAAACCATTAAGAAGATGGTGGACGAAACCGGTGCCAAAATTGATATTGATGACTCCGGTAAAGTGTATATTGCGTCTCCCGATTCGGATGCTATTGAACAGGTCATCCGCACCATTGACGGGATCACCGCGGAAGCCGAGGTAGGCAAGAGTTATACCGGTAAAGTGACCCGGATCATGAATTTCGGCGCCTTTGTTGAAATTTTGCCCGGCAAGGAAGGGCTGGTGCATATTTCTCAGCTGTCTACCGAGCATGTGGATAAGGTGGAAGACGTGGTCTCCGTCGGGGACGAAATTGCGGTGAAATGCGTGGAGATTGACAGCAAAGGCCGTATCAACCTGTCCCGGAAAGCCATCCTGCAAGGGAAATAATCGACTTTCTTTCCAATATAGTGACTTTATTACAAAACAGCATTGACGATTTTGTCAGTGCTGTTTTTTACTGTCGTCAAAGGCGAAAACATGGTAACAAAGGGAAAACAAGGTACTATATTGCATTGTGAAAGACATTGGAGTTACATTATTTATCAGCTTATATTTTACCAGGTAAAAGTCAGACGAAACTATTTTAAATTTAGCGATTCTATACTATAATATTAATAAAATAACAGCGAACAACAGGAGGCACTATGAGAGTACGCGGTTTTGAAAAAATTACAAAGTATCAGGATGTGACCTTTCCCATGCCGGTCAGAAAAACGACCACTTCTGCGGGATATGATATTTGTGTACCGGAAGACGTGGCGTTGTTGCCTAATCGTCTGGTGATGGTTCCTACCGGTATAAAGGCCTATATGCAGCCGGATGAATTTTTAGGTATCCATATCCGTTCCAGTATAGCGGTGAAAAAAAGTGTGCGGCTGGTGAATAACGTGGGTATTATCGACGCGGATTATTACAATAATCCGGATAACGAAGGGCACATCATGCTGGCTTTGCTAAATACCGGTGTGGAGCCTTTGCTTCTGAAAAAAGGGGAGCGGGTCGCCCAAGGTATCTTCTACAAATATCTTGTTACCGATGACGATGCTAAGACAGAAAAAGACGAACGGGCCGGCGGTTTTGGCAGTACCGGCACAGTGAAATAAACAATCTGGTTGCGGGGATTCCCGAGGCCATCTCAAAAACACCTTGGGGAGACGCCGAGTTACGTTCTCTGCCAGGGTGTTCCTTTTTTTTACAATACGTCTGGTACTATCGCAAAATCATAAAGTGGTTCTTGTCACATGCTCTATATTATGATAAAGTATACGCTATATCATGATTTAAATTGCAATTAAGCGCTACATTAGAGGAAGAGGGGATTTTTTATATGATATTGCCGGGTTTATTGGCAGGCTTCCCGCTATTGGCCGCCATCATTGTATTTTTTTTAAAGGGTGAGCGGGAACAGAATGTGGTAGTGAAGCTTTCCTCCGCTATTACGATCGTCCTCTCTTTAGCTGTGACGGCAGTGTATTTCGGACACCCCGGTCTTTTGCCTTTTATGGGCGCCGGAATGACCCATTTCATGTTGGCGATAGATATGGTAACAGCCGCCGCGATTTTATATTTTACCATTATTAAATATAAACGATATTGGATTGGCCTGTTGGCTGCTGTGCAGTCGGGCCTCATCTTATGGTTTGAGTACGTCAAGGGCGGGGAAATCTCTGTTTTCTCTAACTTTTCTGTGGATAATTTCACACTGATCATGGTTCTGATCGCAGGGATCATCGGCAGCCTGATTGCGGTGTTTTCACTGGGATATATGGAAGAATTCCATAAAGAACATCCCGATGTTGCGGATCGCCGTCCTTTCTTTTTCTTCGTGATCTTTTTGTTTCTGGCGGCGATGTTTGGGCTTGTTTTATCAAATAATCTGCTTTTCATGTATGCCTGTTGGGAAGTGACCAGTTTTTGTTCTTTCCTTCTCATTGGTTATACGGGAACGAAAGAGGCCATCCATAATTCTTTTGAGGCATTGTGGATGAATCTGCTGGGCGGCCTTGCCTTTGCTTTGGCCATTGTCTGGCTGGGCTTCCAATATGAGACGGTGGAGCTTTCCATGTTGTTGAATCTGGGGCGCAGCTCTCAGCCGGTGGAGTTGGCCGTGGCTCTGTTAGTATTCTGCGGTTTTACCAAAGCGGCGATGATGCCGTTTTCCGGTTGGCTTTTGGGTGCCATGGTGGCTCCGACGCCGACTTCGGCCTTACTGCATTCTTCGACGATGGTCAAGGCCGGTGTCTTTTTAATTATTAAACTCTGTCCGTTGCTGGGAAGCACCCATGCAGGCAGCATGACCTGTTTTGTGGGTGGCGCGACCTTTCTTTTTGCTTCTTTCGCCGCGATTTCTCAATCGGATGGGAAAAAGGTGTTAGCGTATTCTACCATATCAAATCTGGGGTTGATCGTCTGCTGCGCCGGTATCGGTACATATGCTTCCGCCTGGACAGCGATTATGATTGTAGTTTTCCATGCTGTGGCTAAAAGCCTTATGTTCGTGGCAGTGGGGACTGCGGAACAGCAGCTGGGCAGCCGGGACATAGAATCGTTCGATGGTATGTTCTGTTCCATGCCCCATTTGTCTTTGTGTATGACGGTCGGTATCTGCGGTATGTTTTTAGCGCCTTTCGGCATGCTTATTTCGAAATGGGCGGCGATGAAGGCGTTTGTGGATTCCGGGTACCCCTTATTACTTTTAATTCTGGTTTTCGGTTCTTCCTCCACCTTGTTTTACTGGACAAAGTGGCTGGGCAAGATTTCCGCCTATATTCCCGTGCAGAAAACAAGAGAGCAGGGGATACAGCCGGTGGAGTGGCTGACCTTAAAATCGCTGAGCGCCTTAACCATTATCGTTTGTATTTTATTTCCGCTGATTTCCCAATACGCGGTAGCGCCGTATCTGGAAGTCACGTATCGTACCACAGAAGATGTAATTGCCCGCAGCAATCTGATCATTATGTCTCTGATGGTCATTTTACTGGCTATTTTGCCGTTGCGTTACGGTAAGGGGCGAAAAAAGAAACTGGTGGTTACGAATCTGGCAGGGGAAAACCTGGGCAATAACCTGGCGTATCGAGGCGTTGCCGGTGCTGCCGTTCCGGTTACCCTGCGCAACTGGTATCTGGAAGAATGGTTTGGCGAACGCAAGATGAAACTCTTCGGTTTTACCTTGTGCCTCTTCTGCCTTTTGATCGAATTTGCGATGATCTTCGGAGGTGTTTTCCATGTCTGATCTCATGTACAGCATTCTTTCCGGATTGCTTTATGTGGTGTTGGCTCCTGTAGCAGGAGGGCTTCTGGCAGGGCTGGACCGTAAAATTACGGCCCGTATGCAGCGCCGGGTGGGACCGCCTCTTTTGCAACCGTTTTACGATGTTGGCAAGCTATGGGGCAAGCAGCCGATTGCTGTCAACGAAGCGCAAAGCTTTTATGTAGCCGGATTTGTTTTGTTTGTCATACTCAGCGGCATCTTCTTCTTTGCCCACGGGGACATCCTGCTGGTCGTCTTTACTTTGACCATCGCCAGCGTCTGCTTTATTGTCGCCGCCTATGCGTCGAATTCGCCGTACAGCCAGGCGGGGGCGGAACGGGAGTTGGTGCAGACCATGGCGTACGAGCCGATGCTGTTGTTAATGGCCCTGGGTTTTTATCTGACCTGCGGTACGTTCAGCCTCAATGGGATCATGCAGGCGCCGGTGATGAACTTCATTTATATGCCCGGTATTTTTATCGGTCTTTGTTATATCCTTCTGATCAAATTCCGCAAATCTCCCTTTGATTTATCCATGTCGCATGAAGCTCATCAGGAACTGATTCAGGGTGTATTGACCGAACTGTCGGGCCGTACGCTGGCTTTAGTAGAAATTGCCCATTGGTACGAGAATATTTTCCTGCTGGGATTTGTCTACCTGTTTTTTGCCTGGTCCGCGCCCTGGAGCCCGTTATTGGGACTGGCAATGTGCTTCTTTGTTTATTTCTCGGATATCCTTATCGATAACTGTTGCTCCCGGGTGAAATGGGAGCATATGCTTGCTTCTACCTGGTTGGTGACCTTAGTGGCAGGTTTTGTCAATGTGATGTTTTTGATGTATATTCGTTAATAGGGAAACTTTTTCGGCGTTACACTTTCCGGATTGTTTATGGAATGGTGTGTGTCGCGCTGAAGAAGATTCGGTCGGAAAGGATCTGAATCATGTCTTTTATCAGTAAATCTCCCTGGCTGATCCATTATGACGGTTCCAGCTGCAATGGCTGTGATATCGAGGTATTGGCCTGTCTGATGCCTTTATATGATGTGGAACGTTTCGGCATCGTCAATACAGGCAACCCCAAGCACGCGGACATTTTCCTGGTTACGGGCGGGGTAAATGCACAAAATTTGCCGGTCGTGCGTCAGATTTACGAACAGATGCCAGAACCGAGAGTGGTGATCGCAGTGGGGGCCTGCGCCTGTACCGGCGGGGGATTCCACGATTGTTACAATATGATGGGCGGCATGGATAAGGCGATTCCTGTGGACGTATATGTGCCGGGGTGCGCTGCCCGCCCGGAAGCGATTATTGACGGAGTTGTCAAAGGACTGGCCGTTTTGGAAGAAAAACAGAAGGCGCTGGCAGAGGGAAAGAGCAGGCTATCTTCTGCTCAGGCAGCAACATCGGCTACCGTGCCGTTCAAGGATGCAGTACAGGAGGCAGAGGATGCAGCAGCAAATCATTCAAATTGAACCGGCGGACCTGTTAAATCGTACGGCCCGTTTTAAGAAAGACGGTTGTCGTCTGGTACAGATCCTTTGTACCAGAATCGCGGAAGGGTTTGAGTTGACCTATAGTTTTGACAAGGATTATTTCCTGTATAATGTACGGCTGATCGTACCGTCGGAGGGCTCGATCATGAGCATTACCGGTCAGTATTGGTATGCCTTTGTCTGGGAAAATGAAATCCACGATCTTTTTGGCCTGCCGGTGGAGTTTATCGTGCCGGAGGTAGATTACGGCGGACAGTTTTTCCAACTGGCGGAAAAAATGCCCTGGCATGACTTGACGAATGCCAAACAACCCGCCGCTGCGATCAAAGTGAATCTGCGCAGCGGTTTGGGAATCGATGCCTCTATCCGACCGAAAACAGCAGATCCAGGGGCGGCCGCAGCAGGCGCGGAAGACGTGAAAAAGGCTTTGCCGGATGAGACGCAAGAAGGAGGAAAATGAAATGGATAAAACCACAGTAATTCCTTTCGGTCCTCAACATCCGGTCCTGCCGGAACCGATCCATGTGGATCTGGAGCTGCAAGATGAAAAAGTAGTGCGGGCGATCCCTTCCATCGGTTATATTCATCGCGGCCTGGAAAAACTGGTAGAAACACGCGGTTTTCAGGAATATGCTTTTGTGGCGGAGCGGGTCTGCGGCATTTGTTCTTTTGGTCATGGCTGGGGGTACTGCAAAGCCGTCGAAGGCCTGATGGGAATCGAGATCCCGGAAAGAGCCCAATATCTTCGTACCTTGTGGCACGAACTCTCCCGTATACACAGCCATTTGCTCTGGTTGGGTCTGGCGGCTGACGGGCTGGGCTTTGAAAGCATGTTTATGCATGCCTGGCGTTTGCGGGAAACGGTGCTGGATATTTTTGAACAGACTACTGGCGGCCGGGTCATCTTTTCCGTTTGCGAAGTCGGCGGTGTCCGTCGTGATATAAAGGGCGCTATGCTGAAAGAAATCGTTACGCGTCTGCAAACGCTTAAAAAAGAAATACAGGATACGGAATTTATCTTTTTAGGAGACGAAACCGTCCACTCCCGTTTAAAGGGCGTGGGAAAGCTTTCGGCGGAAGATGTCGTAAATCTGGGTTGCGTCGGTCCGTTGGCCAGAGCCAGCGGCGTACCGCTGGACTATCGCAGCGGTGAGGAAGGCGGCTCCTATAAAAAGTTGGGCTTCCGTCCGATCACGGCAACGGCAGGGGACTGCTTTGCCCGTTGTCAGGTCCGGTTCGGTGAATTGCTTCAGTCTATCGACATCATCCAGGGGTGTGTAGAAAATATGGCAGAGGGTCCTGTTACGATACCTGTAAAAGGCTTTCCTCCGGCAGAAGAATACTTTACCCGGGTGGAGCAGCCGCGTGGCGAAGCGTTCTATTATGTAAAGGGGAATAAGACGAAAAATCTGGAACGGTTCCGTCTGCGTACTCCTACCAACGTCAACATTCCGGCTTTGGTAAAGATGCTGCAGGGTTGCGATCTGGCGGATGTGCCTAACATTATCCTGACCCTTGATCCCTGCATCAGCTGCTGCGAACGTTAGGAGAGCCGCTTTGTTTTTCAGACAGTTTAACTTGCTGCAGATAACTTTGCTATCGGGCAAGAAAAGCAGATTGACGGCAGGCATCGATAATGTAGGAAAGCGTAGGAAGGATGTATCCTGAAAGAAAGAGGCGAGGGGAATGAGTTATCTGGCTTTTGCCCGTGAAATGTTGGGGAATCTTTTTAAACCCCCTGCAACGGTGGAATACCCATTAAAACCGAAAACTTTTCCGGAGATCAATCGGGGGAAAGTAGTCAATTCAATCGATGACTGCATTTTTTGCGGGATGTGCATGCGCGTTTGTCCGTCTGCGGCAATTACGGTCGACCGCGGGGCGCGTACCTGGTCTATCAACCGTTTTGCCTGTGTCCAGTGCAGGGGCTGTGTGGATCACTGCCCGAAAAAATGTCTGCGTATGGACGTGCAGTATACGGAACCGGCCAGGGAAAAAACCAGTGAAGTTTTGCAGGGTAAACCTCTGCCGCCGTCTGCGCCCGGGAAAGAGATCCCGGGGCATGGACCCGGTGCCGCCGCTGTTGCTTTTGCCAGGACTGCCGGTTCCGGAGCGCAGGTAAACAACGCTTCCGCTGCGGCTGCGCCAAAGGAAAAGACGACCGACCGGGAAGGTCTTTCCCATGCATGAATATCCTGTCACCGTCCGCATTGTAGAAATTGCGGAAGAAACGGCGGAAAAAAGAAAGGCGAAAGTGCGCCGTATCGACCTGGTGGTGGGAAAAGATTCCGGTTTTATCGGGGAGTCCATCCAGATGTATTTTGATATCGTAGCGGAAGGAACCCGCTGCGAGGGTGCTAAGCTGTTCATTGAAGGCGTGGAACCGCGTCTGCGCTGTACGCAATGCGGTGAACTTTTTGTCCGTCGATTGTATTCTTTTGCCTGCCCCTCTTGCGGAGGGGAAGGCGAACCTACGGCGATCGGTAAGGAATTTTATATCAAGAGTATGGAATTGGAAACAGAAGAGGATATAGCAAAAACAGAAGAGGATATAGCAGAAGCGGAAGAAGCTAATACAACAGGCACAGAAGAAACAGATACAGCAGGCAGAAAAGAAATCAATACAACAGACACCAAAAAAGCAGATGCCACAGGCGGAGATGCGTAAGCACAGACTTGTACTCACGGAGGGGAAAAAGATATGCACATGATAAAAGAAGATGTGATGATCAATATTCATGACAAAAATGACCATATTGCCGAGCATGTACACGAGCATCTGGCAGAACATGGCATCTTTGCCGTTAATCTGATGGGGGCTCCCGGCGTGGGAAAAACCTCTACGTTGGAGCATCTGTTGAAACAGCTGGAAAAACAGGGCGTGCCCGGCTATGTGATCGAAGGGGATATCGAATCGGATATCGATACGGAACGCCTGCGCAGGCAGCAGATACAGGCCAGCCAGATCAATACCTTTGGAGCCTGTCATCTGGATGCGCCGCAGCTGCATAACGCGATACATACGCTGCAGTTTGATAAACCCGGTATTTTGTTTATTGAAAATGTAGGTAACCTGGTTTGTCCCGCGGAATTTTCGATTGGCGAAGATATCAAGTTATTGCAGGTCAGTGTCACCGACGGCAGTGATAAACCTTATAAATATCCGCTGGCGTTTGAAAAGGCGGATGTGATCCTTTTAAACAAAGTGGACCTGTTGCCTTATCTGGACTTTGATGAGGAATTTTTTACGGCGGGGGTGCGCCATTTAAATAAGACCGCACCGATCTTTTCAGTGAGCGGCCGGACCGGAGAAGGCTACAAAGAAGTGGCTGACTGGCTGAAAAAACGCAGCGGATTATAAGGATAAAAGGCAGGCAACGAAGCTACTTTGACGGAGAAGGATCTGCCGGTAGGAGATAAGGATGGAAACTCCTGTTACTGCAACAATAACGATACATGGACGTGTGCAAGGGGTCGGTTTCCGGCCCCTGGTTTGTCGTTTGGCCCAAAAGCTCGGCCTGACAGGCAGAGTCTGCAATGCAGGGGATCATGTGCGCATCGACGCCTCAGGTACCGAAGCGGCGCTGCGGCAATTATGTGATTTATTACGCCGGGCGGAAGCGCCTGTCCGGGTACATGAACTGTTTTTTGAACCAAGGGAGTACACCGGCTACATTGGCTTTACTGCTTCGGACAGTGAAACCGGGCAGGAGAAAAAAATAATTCCCGCCGATTTGGGCATCTGTCCTGCCTGCCTGGCGGAAATGCGGGCAGCGGATGACCGGCGTCGGGGCTACCCTTATATTTCCTGTGCCCGGTGCGGTCCGCGTTATACGATCCTTCAGGATCTTCCTTATGACCGAGACAGAACTTCCATGGAAGTATTTTCTTTATGTGCTGACTGCCGGACAGAATATACTTCCATAGAAAACCGGCGCGGTCACGGCGAGACCATTTCCTGTTATGCTTGCGGCCCCCAGTTGCAAGGCTGTGTTAAAGCAGAAGAAGGAAACGTAACGCTTGTTCCGGCCTTTGGTTTTCCGGCAACGGAAACAACCGCTTTTGCTGCCGTTTCCGCTCCGGCTTCTGCTGCAGCGCCTCTGGCGGAGGCAAGCAGAATTAAAACCCATGAGCTGGTAAAAACGGCACAGAACTTGCTGCAGGCCGGTAAAATTATTATGGTGAAAGCGGTGGGCGGCTTTAACCTGGTTTGCAAGGCCGCTGACCGGGATACCGTAGCCCGTTTGCGGGACATGAAAAAAAGGCCGTCCAAACCGTTTGCCGTGATGGTACGGGATATGGCCGCGGCGGAAGCGCTCTGTTATGTTTCGCAGGCGGAAAAGGATCTGCTGTTGTCGCCGGCCCGTCCGATCGTTCTGTTGCAGAAAAAAGAAGAGCGCGACGCCGCCATCGCAGTCAATGTAACGGATGTATCGGCTCAACTGGGGCTTTTTTTGCCGCCGATGGGGCTGTATGAGCAACTGACGGAAGCCTTTCCGTTGATCGTTACCAGCTGTAATTATGCCGGCGAACCGATTCTTTACCGTGATGAGGAAGCCTTGCGTTTTTATGAAGCGCAGCCTGATATCGCCGGTTTCTTTACCTATAACAGGACGATTCTGCGTCCTGCGGATGATTCCGTCGCTCACGTTGTGAATCACAAACCGTTGCTTTTGCGGCGCGGGCGGGGCTATCTGCCGGAACCTGTTGTGACGGAGGCAGCTGCTATAAGCAAGAAGCTCCCTGCCGGCTTTTCTGCCGGTACGGTTCGGCAACGGCGGAAAGAAAAGGCGGCAGCTACAGTGTTGGCTGTGGGGGCCGAAATGGAACCGGGGTTTTGTCTGGGACACGAAGGGTATTTCTATCCGGGGATCGTTCCCGGGGACATTACACTGGAAAAAACAGCGGCGCATTACACGCAAACGATTCAGGACTGGCTGCGCCTGCTGCATCTGCAGCCGGACCGGATCATAGGCGATCTGCATCCAGCTTATGCCGGGACTTTATGGGGGAAGGCTTTTGCCCGGGAGAAAGGGCTCTCTTTTGATCAGGTGCAGCATCATCAGGCGCATGCCTTGTCGGTCATGGCCGAACATGACCTAAGGGGTCCGGTACTGGCGGTTTGTTTTGATGGAACCGGGTATGGGACGGACGGTACCGTCTGGGGCGGCGAATTTTTGCGTTGTGAAGGGACTGCTTTTCAGCGGGTCGGGCATATACAGGCGACAGGTATGTTGGGCGGCGATGTTTCCATGCAGCAGGCCTGGAAGACGGCTTTATGTTATCTCGCGGCGGCGGGTGAGGTCTATCCTGACCCTCGGCTTTGTATTATAAAAGCGGCGTTGGAGCAGAAAATAAACGTCATTAAAAGTTCCAGTGTGGGGCGCCTGTTTGATGCGGCGGCATTTCTCCTGGGGCTGGCAGATTTTAACTCCCATCAGGGCCGCTGCGCCATGGCGCTGGAAAGCGCGGCTCGCCGTGCATTGAAGTTGCAGAGCGAGCCTCTGGTCATGTCTTTCCGCCAGAAAGAAGCGCAGGAAGCCGGCAGGCATGTGACGTTGTTTGATCCCGCACCTTTATGGAGCGTTCTTTGTCAGGCAGGGAAGAGGGGCGCGGCAGGGACTTTCTCAGACAAAGTAAGCGCCGCTGCGTTAGGCTTTCATGAGGCGCTGGCGCAAATGGTGGCTGCGATGGCGGAAAAAGTCGGCATGGCACAGGTAGTATTAGGCGGCGGCTGTTTCGCCAATGCGATTTTGCTGCAAAGATGTTGTACCCTTTTGCAAAAAAAAGGCTTCCGCGTGTATTATAATGAAAAGGTATCTCCGGGGGATGGAGGAATTTCCCTGGGACAGGCCTATTATGGTGTGTTAAAAGATTCTGAGCAGTGATTGGGGCGGTGGAAACGCTTGAGCCCGGAGAAATTTAGCATGGTTGCGAGGTAATATTATGTGTGTGGCGTATCCCGGAAAAGTAGTTTCCGTTAAGGAGAAATATGCGCAGGTCGATTTCAGCGGTTCCGTGGTAGAGGTAAATATATCTATGGTGCCGGTTCTGCCGGGGGACTATGTCTTAGTTCATGCCGGTATGGCGATTCAAAAGGTGGAGCCGGAGGAAGCACAAGACTGGATCGCCTTGTTTCAGGATCTGAGGGAGGTTGTCGGGGAGGACGATGCCCATGTATGAAACGGAGCTGGCCACATTTTTAAAAAATTATCAGGGGCCGCCGCTGCGGTTGATGGAAGTGTGCGGTACACATACTTCGGCATTGTATCGTACCGGCTTGCGGCAGTTGTTGCCGTCTGCTATTACGCTGCTGTCCGGTCCGGGTTGTCCGGTGTGCGTGACACCTACGGCATTTATTGATCGTTTAACGGAATATGCCCTGCAGCCGGGCTGCAAGGTGATGACGTTTGGCGATATGCTGTCAGTGCCGGGCAGTAATATGTCCCTGGCTCAGGCCCGGGATAAAGGGGGCAGCGTGGATTTCTTCTATGCGCCGGAAAGCGCGCTGGACAAAGCAATCGCGGATCCGGATACCCTGTATATATTGGCGGCTGTAGGTTTTGAAACCACCGCTCCCGTATGGGCGACCTTGGTACAACGGGCGGCCCGGGAAAAAATCGGCAATATTAAATTTCTTACAGCGCTTAAAACTATGCCGCCGGCGTTGCATGCGCTTTGCGGGTCGGATAAAACAGACGGTTTTCTTTGTCCCGGACATGTGGCGGTGATTACCGGCAGCGATCCTTTTGCGCGTTTGGCGGAGCGTTATGAGAAAGCCATGGTCATCGGCGGCTTCGCGCGCTCGGAATTACTGCGGGCCATGACCCGGCTGGTACTGGTAGCCGGCTGCAAAAAAACGGGTCTGTGGAATGAATATGCCACAGTGGTTAAACCGGAAGGAAATCTCTTAGCGCAGCAGGCGATGGACGAAGTGTTCGAAGCCGGATCGGCCACCTGGCGCGGTCTGGGGAGCCTGCCCGGTTCCGGGCTCTATATCCGGGAAGAGTACGGCGCCTGGGATGCAGGCAGTCGGGGGCTGGATCTGGACAGGGTGCCTCCCGGTTGTTTGTGCAATCGGATTATTTTAGGGGATGCCTTGCCGCAGCAATGCCCTTTTTTTGGGAAAAAATGCACGCCGCAGCATCCGGTAGGCGCTTGTATGGTCAGCAGCGAAGGAAGCTGCTGCATTACCTGGCGGGAAGGCAGGGCCGGAGCGCGGGAAGAATAAATACTGAACAGTGCTTTGAATAAAGGGTAATGTTTTGAAGGAATACAGCGCAATGCTTAAAAAGTGAAGAACAACGCTTTAAAGAAGTGCAGAGCATGCTTTGCAGATACGAGAGAAAGAGGCGAGTGTGGATGAAGATCGAGTTGCGGCACGGCAGCGGCGGGGAAGAATCAGAAACCCTTATCCGGGGAATTTTTGCCCGGCATTTTCAGAATGAAATACTTTCCCGAATGGAAGACGGGGCCGTGTTGCCGCAGTTAAACGGCAACCCTGTGTTTACTTCGGACAGCTTTGTGGTGCAGCCTTTATTTTTCCCCGGCGGGGATATCGGCAGATTGGCGGTCTGCGGTACGGTTAATGACCTGTGTTCCATGGGAGCCCGGCCTTTATACCTGACGGCATCCTTTATTCTGGAAACCGGTCTGGAGGAAGCGGTGTTGGAAAAAGTCGTGCAGTCCATGGCCGCCACCGCCCGGGAAGCCGGTGTGCAGATTGTAGCCGGCGACACGAAAGTGATTGAGGGCCAAGGCGGTTTGTATATTAATACGGCCGGCATCGGCGTGCGTTCTGTTACCTGCGCCGTTTCCGCCGCGGCCATCCGTCCGGGGGACGCTCTTCTGGTTACAGGCACTCTGGGAGATCATCACGGTACGATTCTGACCCAACGGTTAGGGATGCAAAGCTCTCTTTGCAGTGACTGTGCCCCGTTAAATCATTTGGTGGAGACACTGCTTGAGGCGCAGATCCCTGTCCATGCGATCCGGGATATTACCCGGGGAGGGCTGGCTACAGTGGCCAACGAACTGGCGCGGGCTTCCGGCTGTCGGCTCAATCTGGACGAGGTCAAACTGCCGGTCAGCGAAAGTATTCTTGGCCTGAGCGGGATCCTGGGTCTGGATCCGTTGACGATGGGCAATGAAGGGAAGCTGTTTCTGGCTGTTTCTGCGGAGGGAGCGGCAAAGGCACTGCAGCTTTTAAAGAGTTGTAAATACGGAGAAAACTCCGCCATCCTGGGTGAAGCTCAGGAAGGAGCAGGGGTCTATCTGCTGACGGAACTGGGCAGTTACCGAAAACTGCTGCCGTTACAGGGGGAAGGGCTGCCCCGTATCTGCTGACGGAGCCGGGTAGCAGCCGAAAACTGCTGCCGTTGCAGGGGGAAGGGCTGACCCGTATCTGTCGAGGGCAGCGAATCAACGATTTAAGTCAGGAGCGGCGTTCAAGGTTGCTCCAAATTTGTGAAAGCGATACAGAAGACAAGGCCTGTCTGTAACATACGTTGCATAAATGACGAATTAAAATCTGATAATTTAAAAATAACAAGCTCTTTTCTTCTTTTGTTTGACAAAGGTAAACGGGCATTTTATACTGATAATAATAATGATAGAGGCGCGGTGACTATGAGTAACTCACAGAGAGGCATCGAAGAAGTGGGGGAAAGGATTTACCGCCGAAGGGCCGGGTTCGGCAGAAACCGGCAACTGGGCCTGGGGTGAATAACCACAGGACTGTCGTTGCATGGTGACACGCCAGAGCGACGGAGAGCTATTTCAACCATGGTGGTATACTACTGACCGTTGGGAAAACTCTCAACGGTTTTTCTTTTGGCAGCATTTGAACGGAATGAAATACAATTATAAGAACGAGAAGCGGAGGGAGAAGGTATGATCAAGGTTTTAGTCAACGGGGCGTTTGGCAGAGTAGGCAGCGAGGTAGTCCGGACTGTAATCGCCGAACCGGAATTGGAATTGGCCGGCGGCGTGGATATTCATGGTGACGGCAAAACCTTGCCCAACGGACGGACAGTGTATACGGAGCTCAGCACCGCACTGGCGGAAACCCGGCCGGATGTGGTGGTGGATTTTACCCGCCCGGACGCAGTGATGCAGTCCTTGCGGATTATTCTGGGTCAGGGGATTCGCGCTGTAGTGGGAACGACCGGTTTTACACCGGAACGACTGGCGGAAGTAAAAACATTGGCGGAAGCGAATCAAACAGCGGCCCTGATTGTGCCAAATTTCGCTTTAGGCGCTGTGGTTATGATCAAACTGGCGGCGGAAGCGGCGAAGTATTTTCCCGATGTGGAGATCATTGAAAAGCACCACGACCAAAAATTAGATGCGCCCAGCGGTACCGCCATCCTGACCGCGCAAAAAATCGCTGCCGTAAGAGCCGCGCATAAACAGGGTCATCCGGAGGAGCGGGAAACGATGCCGGGCGCCCGGGGCGGTGATTTTGAAGGGATTCGGATCCACAGTATGCGGCTGCCGGGGTATGTGGCTTCCCAGGAAGTGGTGTTTGGCAGTCGGGGCGAGACGCTGAAGATCATCAACGACCCTGTGAACAGAGAATGCTATATGCCGGGTGTGGTTTTAGCCTGTAAAAAGATTGGCTCATTGCAGGGCTTGATTTACGGTCTGGATCAGATTTTATAAATACAGCGGAGCAGCGTTAGCTTAAAGGAGGATGTACTGCCATGAAAAAATATAACGTAGCTATTTTAGGAGCTACCGGCGCAGTAGGGGCCGAGTTCTTACGTTTAATGGAAGAACGTGATTTCCCGGTAGCGGAACTGCGTCTTTTGGCCTCGGCTCGCAGCAGTGGCAAAGAGATTCAGTATAAGGGACAGACCTATATTGTTCAGGAAGCGACAGAACACTCCTTTGACGGGATTGATATCGCCTTGTTTGCCGGGGGCAGCGTTTCTAAAACCTTTGCTCCCGCGGCAGTAAAGGCAGGGGCCGTGGTAATCGATAATTCCAGCACTTTCCGGATGGACCCGGATGTGCCCCTGGTGGTACCGGAAATTAATCCTCAGGACATTTTGAAGCACAAGGGTATCATTGCCAACCCCAATTGTTCTACCATCATTATGGTGATGGCTTTAAAACCTTTGTATGATCTGGCTCGTATCAAACGGGTAGTGGTTTCTACTTACCAGGCGGTCAGCGGCGCTGGAAAAGAAGGGATCGACGAATTAACGGATGAGACCAAAGCCTATGCTGAAGGCAGAGAAATGGTGCCGCACATCCTTCCTTCCGCTTCTCTGGCCAGGCATTATCCCATTGCGTTTAATTTAATTCCTCAGATCGATGTGTTCCTGGACAATCTTTATTCCAAAGAAGAGATGAAGATGGTCAACGAAACACAGAAAATTTTCGGCGATCCGGAAATGCGGATCACGGCAACGACGGTTCGTGTGCCTGTGTACCGCAGTCATTCCGAGTCCGTGAACGTTGAATTTGAAAAAAATCTGGAACTGGAAGAGATGCGGCAGGCGTTGGCTGCGTTCCCCGGTGTACAACTGTTGGATGACCCGGAGAAACAGATTTATCCTATGCCGTTGTATGCGTCCGGGACAGATGATTGTTATGTGGGGCGGCTGCGGCGCGATTTTTCGAATCCCAATACATTTAACTTCTGGGTAGTGGGCGACCAGATCCGTAAAGGCGCCGCTTTGAATACGTTGCAAATTGCTGAAACCATGATCCGAAACGAATGGCTCTAAGCGTTTTTACCAAAACATCAGGCAAAATAGCTATAAGCGTTTTACCGGAATAGCAAGCAAAAGGATACAGCAGCAAAACAAAGAGAAAAGGAGAAAAAAATGAAAACCCCTTACTTTGGCAGAGTTCTGACAGCGATGATAACCCCCTTTAATCCGGATGGCAGCGTCAATCTGGCAGCCACTAAGGCGTTAGTGGAATGGTGGCTGGATCACGGCAGTGACGGGCTGGTAGTCACCGGTTCCACGGGAGAGGCTGCGACCATGAACGCGGAAGAAAAACAGGCTCTTTGGAAGACCGTAGTGCAGCAGGTAAATGGGAGAGTGCCTGTGCTTGCCGGTACCGGTTCCAACAACACGGCCGGCAGCATCGAAGCGACACAAATGGCGGATGCCTGTGGTGTAGACGGTTTCCTGGTGGTGGGCCCGTACTACAATAAGCCGACGGCGGAAGGGTATTACCGGCACTTTAAAGCCATTGCCGCCTGCACGGAAAAACCCCTCATGCTTTACAATGTGCCGGGTCGGACGGCGGCCAATATCGCGCCTGCGGTCATTGCCCGTGTAGCGAAAGACTGCCCGAACGTGGTAGCGTTAAAAGAAGCAGCCGGCAACGTGGCGCAGGTGGCCGAATTATATCGGATCCTGCCGGAAGATTTTTCTATCTACAGCGGTGATGATGCGTTGATTCTGCCCTTTATGTCAGTAGGCGCCACGGGTCTGGTTTCCGTATTGTCAAATATTGGCGGAGAGATCCTTCAGGATTTGATGCAGGCTTATGAAGAAGGACGCGTTAAAGAAGCTGCCCAGCTGAATAAACGGATGGTTCCGTTAGCGCAGGCCATGTTTATTGAAACTAATCCCATCCCGGTCAAGGCTGCGGTTACCCTGGTGACAGGCATTGACGCCGGTGCCCCCAGATTACCATTGACGCCTATGAGCGACGCCGCCTTAATTAAAATGAAAGCGGTTCTGAGAGAATACGGGCTGGTCAGATAAAGAGAAGTACTACTTTAGTCCCTATCCTCTGTACAGCGTATTTTCCCGGAAAAAGTGTGTAAAAACAAAAAAAGTTTGCAATTATTTCAAAGTTGGTTTATAATTTGGTCACAAACTGAAACGGACATCCGTCTCACCTGTTTAGGGAGAACTCAGGCAAGGCGGGTGCCGGTATCAGATAAATTAAGCGTATTCTCGGCCCGATCGGGTTATGGAATACGTTTTTTTTATATGCTATAATTGAATCAGAGTCACTGCTTTAGCTTAGCTAAAGAGCTCGTATTGATCAGCTAAAGAATCCGTTTTGTTTAGTGAAAGAGTCGTGAAAGGTAGGTTTGATGCGTATTATCCGGGTTTTGCTTTGTTGGCTTCTGTTTGTGCCTTTAGTGGCTTCAGCCGGTTTTGTCGAGAACGGTCCTTTGCTTCAGCCGGATTTTTGGACGAACAGGAATCCGCAAGGGGAAACGTTGCTTTTGCAGGGAAAGGAACTGGAGCTTTACCAGGAAAGCATCCGCCGTTCCGGCTTAGGAGTCAGGGATCTATGGCAGTATCCCGCCGAGATAGCTTCGGCTCAGATTATCTCCGATTTAGCCGATCCCTGGGTACTGAAACAAAAATTATATCGTAAAGGAAAGCTCCTTACGGAGCAGGAAAAATTACAGCTGCAGGAAAATTGTAATCTGGAGGCGCTGATGGGCAAACCGCGAACACAGGCGGTCCGTTATGGTGTTACAGTACAGCATGCTTCTGTGAGAAATCTGCCTTCGGGAGAGGGCCTCTTTCCGGACCCGGAAGACCGGCACTACGATCAGGTACAGGATTCTACCCTGGAAGCAGGGGAACCGGTCCTTATTCTGCATGAATCCCGTGACGGTTCTTTTTATTATGTGCAGCTGTACAATTTGACCGGCTGGATAGAAAAAACAGAGATTGCCTTATGTTCAAGAAAAAAATGGGAAGAATATGTAGCGCCTTCTGCTTTTCTTGTGGTGACGGGCCGGTCGTTTACGCTCAGAAACTGTGCCCATGATGTATTTTATCTGATGGGGGCCAGATTGCCCTTGTTGCAGGAAAAACAAAATTTCTGGCAGGTAACAGTGCCCGGCCGGGATCAGGCTACCGGAGCCTTAGAAGAGGCCGCTGTCTGGCTGCCTAAAAATGCTGCGTTGCATAAAGGATTTTTGCCTTATACAACGAATCACATCATACGGCAGGCTTTTAAATTTTACGGTGCGGTATACGGCTGGGGCGGCGCAGATCAAAGTGTGGATTGCTCGTCTTTGGTTGGCGCGGTATATCGCACGCTGGGGCTGACGTTGCCGCGGAACAGTGCCGCGCTGCGGACGACGCCGGGCGTTTCAATGGATTTTCAAGGGCTTGACCGACGGGAAAGACTGACCGCCCTGGCCCACCTTTCTCCCGGAACGGTGCTGCATTTAAAGGGGCACACGATGCTTTATCTGGGCATGTATGGCGGCAGACCGTATGTGCTCCATGCGGTTAGCAGTTATTATGAAAACGGCAGGAAAATTTATGTCAGAAAGGTCGCTGTCAGCGATTTGGATCTGGGAAGGGAAAATGGCAGTACGTTTTTAGATGCTTTGGTAAAAGGTGTGGAATATCGTTCCCTGCAGTAAGAGGAACTTTCTGAAAAACAGATTGCAGTAAAAATAAATTACGCTGAAAACAGATTGAAGTAAAAACTGATTGAAGTAAAAACTGATTGCAGTAAAGATAGAATGCAGTAAAAACTGATTGCTATAACTGTAGTTTAAAGCGCAGTTTTGGAGGAAATGTGTTGCTGTCATTAGTTGTGGAGAAAGGAACGGGTATGTCAGAGAAAATCGTGTTACGCAGTGGTGGGCTGAATGAAACCTTGTATGAAAAGGCGCAGGCTGTGGTCCTGTTCCTCTGCAGGGAATGTGTGCCCGGAGTCGGGAAACTGGGACTGCCGGAGTCGATTTGTGCTGCGGTACGTTACACAGAACAACAGGATCCGCATTTTACGGATACCGGTAAAATCACCCGCCTGGTCCTGGAAGATAAGGGTACCTATCGCCCGGTTATCTTAGCCGGAGTCGGCGTAGGCAAAGGCTGTACGCCCAATCATTTACGGATTGCGGCCGGCAACGCTGTGCGGGAATTAAAACATTGCCGGATCCGGACTGCAGTTACAGCGGCGCCTTTGCTCCGCAACCCGACTCGCCCGCACTATGTGAAGGCTTTGGCTGAGGGACTGCTGTTGGGAAGCTATGCCTTTACGAAATATAAAAGTGATGCGGAAGCGACGGAGCCCATGACGATTACCATTGGCAACGAAGTACCGGCGGCGGAAGCCGTCATCCAAGAAGCAACGCTGATTGCGCAGGCGGTGTGCCATGCGAGAGACCTGGCCAACGAACCGGGCAATGTATTGACGCCGGAAATGTTGGCGCATGAGGCAGAGCAGGTTGCCAAAGACTACGGTCTGAAAATAGAAGTGTTGGATGAAAAAGCAATGCGGCGTCTGGGGATGGAAGCGCTGCTGGCAGTAGGCGCAGGCAGTGTCCATCCACCCCGTCTGGTCTGTCTGCGGTATGCCCGTGGGGGCGACTTGCCTTTCACCGCTTTTGTAGGCAAAGGAATTACCTTTGACAGCGGCGGCATTTCGCTTAAACCCGGCGAGGGGATGGGGGAAATGAAAGATGATATGACCGGCGCGGCAGCCGTTTTAGGCGCTATCCAGGCTATCGCGGCCCTGGATTTAAAGGTAAATATACTGGGAATCCTGGCCTGTGCGGAAAATATGCCTTCCGGCAGCGCCCAAAGGCCCGGGGATATTGTTCGCTCCGCTGCGGGGAAAACGATCGAAGTGGTAAATACAGACGCGGAAGGACGCATGGTCCTGGCCGATGCGGTCTGGTATGCGGGCGAACAGGGCGCGGAACGGATTATTGACATTGCGACCCTTACCGGCGCGGTGATCATCGCCCTGGGAGAACATACTTCCGGTATTATCGCCAATGATGATGCGTTAGCGGAAACGATTAAGAAGGCCGGCCACCGGGTTGGTGAAGAATGGTGGCAGCTGCCGTTGGTGGAAGAAGCGCCGGAAATGATCAAGAGCACTTGCGCCGATGTAAAAAACAGCGCGGGTCGTCCCGGCGGTTGTATCACCGGGGGCGCTTTTATCGGCGCTTTCGTCAAACAGGGGCTGCCTTGGGCTCACTTGGACATCGGGGGGACGTCTTCCGCCAAGAAAACAGAGGGGTATATTCCGGAAGGCTGTTCCGCCTTTGGCACCGCCACGTTGATCGAATTTGCGAAAAGCTTGCAGAAATGAGGTAAGAGAACTGATGTGGGCTGATTTACATATGCACAGTACCTACTCTGACGGGGTGTTTACACCGGCAGAATTAATGGAACAAATTGTGAAAGCCGGTATTACAGTATTTTCCCTTACCGATCATGATACGCTGAAAGGTCTGGGGGAAATGGCGGGACTGGCCAAAAAAAATGGCCTGGATTTTATCCCCGGCGTGGAGCTGAGCACGCAGATGGAAGGTCATCAGGTCCATGTACTGGGGTATGGAATCCGACAGGATGACGCAGTGTTAGCTTCGCGTTTGGCGCAGATCCGCGCTGCAAGAAGGATCCGCCTGGAAGAGATCAGAGAAAAGCTCCGTCAATTGGGAATCGATGTAAAAGTACCTGTACCGCCGGAAGGGACCCGTGCGGTAGGTCGGCCCCACGTAGCCAGAGCGCTGGCGGAGCAGGGCTTTGTTACATCTGTCGAAGAGGCTTTCGAACTTTATATCGGTGAGGGGAAACCGGCGTATGTGCCGCAGCCGAAATTGACCCCCGCCGAGGCGCTGGAGCTGATTCATCAGGCCGGAGGACTGGCGGTGATTGCCCATCCGGAAGAAATCAAAAGCAGGGAACTGGCCTCCCGGTTGCTGCGAACACTGCCTTTTGACGGTTTGGAAATTTTTCATCCTTCAGTAAGAACAAATGCGCTGCACGAATATTGGCTGACCTTAGCCCGGAAGCTGAATCTGAAAATTACCGGCGGCAGCGATTTTCACGGCCTGACGGACCGTTTTCCCGGCAGTCTGGGAGAATGGCGGATCAAAAGGGATATCGTGCAGGATTTTTTAGCGGAATTTGGCTTTTAATCATAGTAAGACGAAGCGGAGAGCGATGATGAGATGGAAGTAATTGCATTTGTAGGCCCCAGCGGGTCCGGCAAAAGCCACAGAGCGATAGGGATCGCCCATCAATACGGCTGTGATGCGATTATCGATGACGGTTTATTGATCAAGGGAGCGAAAATCTTAGGCGGTACCTCGGCGAAAAGCGAACAAAACCGGGTACAGGCGGTAAAGCGTGCGGTATTTTATGAAGACGGGCATGCTTCGGAAGTACGGGAAGCGCTGGCCCGTTCCGGCATTCGACGCCTTTTGATCCTGGCGACCTCTGACCGTATGATTGATAAAATTGCCGCGCGTCTGGCGTTGCCTTCCCCTTTAAAAACCGTATATATTTCGGACATTGCGACGAAGCAGGAAATCAAAAAAGCCCACGAAGCACGCCTGCGGTATGGCAAACATATCGTTCCCGTGCCTACGGTGGAGTTAAAACAGCACTTCGGCGGTTTTTTTGCCAATCTTCCGTACAATATCTTTTCTAAAAATAAGCGCAGCCGTCGGGAAAGCCGTTCTATTGTACGTCCTGCCTTCAGCTATTACGGGGCCATATTGATTTCCGATTATGTGATCGACGATATCGTCAATCTCATTGTGGAACGGATGCTGGGCGTGGCCCGGATCAATTATATCCATGTGCGCAGAAGAACCGATAATAAAGGTTTGTCTGTACATGTAGAGGTTAATCTGTATTATGGGGTGAAGGTGTTTGAGGTGTCGCGCCTGTTGCAGAGAAAGATCAAGAACCGGGTGGAAGCCATGACCGGCATGCAGGTACAACGGGTCAACATCTCGGTGCGGAGCCTGGAATTACAGGCCTGAATTTATCCTTTCCACCTTATAAACCATTTGACATCTGCTGTAAAACATACGATAATATTAGTAAGGCAAAACGCCGTGCGTAACACGAGATACGTGCGGTAATTTTTTTAGAAACCATGTTTGTGAGTCAGGTAGTAACAGGGCAGTTCATCTATCCAGATAAGGGGCAGAGGAGGGAGTATATCTTGAAAATTCATGAATATCAGTCTAAGCAGATCATGAAGTGGTTCGGTATAGACGTTCCTAATGGTCAGGCGGCTTTCAGTCCGGAAGAAGCGGCTCGTATCGCCAAAGACCTTGGGACACCGTTAGCTGTAGTAAAGGCGCAGATTTATGCCGGCGGCAGGGGTAAGGCCGGCGGTGTGAAAGTCGCCCATAATATCGATGAGGTAAAATATTTTGCCTCTCAGCTGTTAGGGAAAAAACTAGTTACTCCGCAGACCGGGCCGGAAGGGAAGGTTGTCAATCGTTTGTTGATTGAAGAAGGGATCAATATTGCCAAGGAATATTATCTGGGGATGGTAATCGACCGGGAAACCGCCAATGTAGTCATGATGGGCAGCGCCGAAGGCGGTATGGACATTGAAAAAGTGGCCAGGGAGATGCCGGGGCGGATTTACTATGAATATGTCGATCCGGCGATCGGTTTGATGCCTTTCCAGGCGAAACGAATGGCGTATAAAATGCAGTTCCCGGATTATGCGATTAATAAAGTAGCGAAGTTGATGGAGAATCTTTATCAGTTGTTTGTCGAAAAGGATTGTTCTTTGGCGGAAATCAATCCGCTGGTATTGACTTCCGAAGGAAAAGTGATTGCCGCCGATGCGAAATTGAACTTTGATGACAGCGCAATCTATCGTCATCCGGAAATTGAAGCGCTGCGGGACGAAACGGAAGAAGATCCCAAAGAACGGGATGCGGCCAAAGCGTCCCTGTCCTATGTCAATCTGGGGGGCGATGTGGCCTGTATGGTAAACGGAGCAGGTCTGGCGATGGCGACAGTAGATATCATCAAGTTTTATGGCGGGGAACCGGCCAACTTTTTGGATGTCGGCGGTGACTCAACGGTAGAAAAGATTGCGGAGGCGTTTCGTATCATGCAGTCCGATGACCAGGTACACAGCGTGTTTGTAAATATTTTCGGCGGTATCAATAAGTGCGACGTGATTGCCGGTGGCATTGTGGAAGCGGCCCGGCTCGTAGGCCTGAAAGTGCCGGTGGTAGCCCGTCTGGACGGTACCAATGTGGAAGAAGGCCGCAGAATCCTGAAAGAAGCAAAACTGCCGATGGTTCATCTGGCACCTAAAATGGAAGACGGCGCCAAACTGGCGGTAGAATTGGCAGCGAAAACAGCAGCAGGGAAGGAGGCATAATCATGTCCGTATTTGTTAATAAAGACACGAAAGTAATCGTACAAGGCATTACCGGGCATCAGGCAACCTTCCACACCAAGATTGCGCTGGATTACGGCACCAACATCGTAGCGGGCGTAACGCCCGGTCGCGGCGGCGAAAAAGTGTTGGGGGTACCGGTGTTTAACACGGTAGCAGAGGCGGTAGAAGCAACAGGGGCGAATGCATCGATTATTTATGTACCGGCCCGTTTTGCGGCGGACTCCATTTGTGAAGGGATTGATGCAGGTCTTGATTTTGTCTGCTGCATCACGGAACATATCCCGGTGCTGGATATGATCCGGGTCCGGTCGTATCTGAAAGGGAAAAAGACCCATTTCCTGGGACCAAACTGTCCGGGTATCCTGACGGTGGATGAATGCCGCTTAGGATTACTTCCGACCTATATTCATAAAAAAGGCCATGTAGGCGTTATCAGCCGGAGCGGCACCTTAACCTATGAAGCCACCTACCAGCTGACCATGGCGGGGATCGGACAGACCACCTGCGTAGGCCTGGGCGGCGATCCGGTCAAGGGCATGGACTTTATTGACGCGCTGAAAGCCTTTAACGAAGACGATGACACCTATGCGATCATCATGATCGGTGAGATCGGCGGCAACGCGGAAGAAGAAGCGGCGGCCTGGATCAAGGCGAATATGAAGAAACCGGTAATCGGGTTTATCGCCGGACGTCAGGCGCCTCCCGGCAAACGGATGGGTCATGCCGGCGCGATCATCAGCGGCGGCGTCGGCACGGCGGACGATAAGATCAAAGCGTTGAACGCGGCGGGCATTGAAGTGGCGGATACCGTAGCGCATATCGGCGAAACTGCGGTCAAGGTCTTGAAAGAAGCCGGCATTTATGATAAATGCCATACCTGCTGAATCTCTCAAACTTTTTGTAATCAGGGAACCGGATACCTTGGCCGGTCGCAGAGTTAACTCTGAACTGATGTTACAATATGTCGATATAACGATGTTCCGGAAGCTTTGTCGTTTGCTGTAAGAGCATGCTAACGCCGGATCAATACGAAACCGCTTTATCTCTGAAACACGGAAAGTTAAAAATTCATAACAGTAAAGCACAGAAAACGTAGCGTTTGTAACAATACATTTTCTGTGCTTTCTTATATTTTTAAAAGAGTGTGAAAAGAAGGCAGGGGAACTGGAAGATCCTACTTTTTTATTTTATAATATAGAAAATATAGAAAAATATTATGATTAAATTATAATTTTTAATAAGGAGGAAAAATGAAACGCATTTTCTTATTGGTCATGCTGTTGGTTGCTATGGCGACGATGTTCATAGCAATAGGAAACGGGGCAAAGAAAGAGGCTGGCAAAATGGAAAATTATAAAAGCGAAAAAGCGATCAACGTATTACCGGGCAACAAAAGAACGATTTACCTGGCGGGCGGTTGTTTTTGGGGTGTGGAAGGGTATTTCCAGCGTATTAACGGTGTAGTGGATACGGACACCGGCTATGCCAACGGAAAGACGAAAAAAACGAATTACGAACAGATTCATGCGACAGATCATGCGGAAACCGTCAAAATTGACTATGACAAGTCAAAGATTTCCCTGGAGGAGATCTTGCTGCATTATTTCCGTATTATTGATCCTACCTCCGTCAATAAACAGGGGAATGACATAGGACGGCAGTATCGTACGGGCATCTATTACGAAAAAGAAGAAGACCGTCCGGCAATCGAAAAAATCATGCGGTATGAAAAGGAAAAATACGGCGCTGTTGCCGTGGAGGTAGAGCCGCTGAAGAATTTTGTCCGGGCAGAAGAGTACCATCAGGATTATCTGGAAAAAAATCCCATGGGCTATTGTCACATCAACTTGAATCTGGCGGAAAAGCCGTTAGTTGAAAAGGATCCGAACCTGGTACAAGAAAAGCAGCAATCGGAATTGGATGAACTGTCCCGGGCCGTTATGTTCGAGTCGGCTACGGAGCGTCCTTTTTCCAGTCCGTTAAATCAGGAATATCGCAAAGGGATTTATGTAGATAAGTTGACCGGAGAACCTTTGTTCGCCTCGAAAGATAAATTTGACGCAGGCTGCGGCTGGCCCAGCTTTTCCAAACCGATTTTGAGCGATTTAATTACGGAAAAAACAGACCAAAGCCACGGGATGATCCGTACGGAAGTCCGCAGCAAAAGCTCCGATACGCATCTGGGACACGTATTTGATGATGGGCCGATAGAAAAAGGCGGGCTGCGTTATTGTATTAACGGAGCCAGCCTGGAATTTATTCCCTTTGAGGAGATGGATGCCAAAGGGTATGGAAAATATAAGGTTTTGTGTGAATGATTAAGCGCGTATCTCTTACTCTTCTTCCTGCGCGAAGTAGAAAGCAGGGGAAGGGTAGTAAAATTCACAGTGATCGAAGGCAACGGTCTCGGTGGTGAATTTGCCCAATACGGCCCGGGAGACACCTTCTTCAAAAGCGACTACATTATCTTTATTAATGTCGGCATCTTCTACGATAACCAAAAGATAGGGTTTTGCTTCCGGCGCATTTTCCGGCAATTGGCTGCGGTCCAGGGGCAAACCGGGGACGATCAATAACTGACCGGCATCCTGACCATTCTCATCTTTCAGGCGGGCGCGGTAAAAATTATTATACAGAGTCCGTGCTAAACGCAAATTGTAAAGAGAAATATTGTTCATATTGTTACACATCCTTTAATTTAATATTTATTACATTTTACCATAAACTTGCGGCCCGGGAAAGGGTGCAGGGCAATAATGTATTTTGTATACATTATTCTTTTTGCGATTTTTGTTTGTGCAGGCAGGATTTTTTAAGAAAACAGCGAAAGTTACCCTTAGATACGTTATGCGGGGTAGTTTGTATCAAAAAAAATTGTATCAGCGGAAGAGGAGGGTTCTTATGAAAAAGTTATTAGCATTTTTGATGGCCTTTATGATGTTGGGCGCATTGGTCGCAGGTTGTGGCGGCGGTGAGAAGAAAGAGGCTGCTAAACCAGCGGCAGGCGCCAAGAAATTCATTAATATCGCTACCGGCGGCACAGCAGGAACGTATTATCCGCTGGGTGGAGCGTTGGCTGATATTTTGAACAAGAATGTTCCCAATGCGAATGCCTCTGCGCAGTCTACCGGCGCTTCTGTGGCCAATGTGAACCTGCTGAAAGAGGGTAAGGTGGATATTGCCTTTATCCAAAATGATATTGCTTATTATGCAGTCAACGGAGCAGAAATGTTCAAGGATAAAAAAGTAGGCAATTTATTTGGTCTGGCCACTTTATACCCGGAAACGGTACAGATCGTGACCACGGCGAAGACCGGTATTAAAACGCTGGCTGATGTGAAGGGTAAGAGAGTAGCGGTAGGCGCGGCCGGCTCCGGCACGGAAGCCAATGCCCGTCAGATTATGGAAATGGCCGGTATCACCTATAAAGACATTAAACCGCAATATCTGTCTTTCGGCGAAGCTTCTTCTGCGTTAAAAGATGGTAATGTTGATGTAGCGTTTGTTACGGCCGGCCATCCTACGGCTGCTATTCAGGACCTGTCCACCCAGCATGATGTTGTGCTGGTTGCGGTAGATGCCGCTATGGCAGATAAGCTCATTGCTAAATATCCTTATTATACAAAAATTACCATCCCCGGCAAGACCTATAATAAAGTGGACGCAGATACCCCTGCAGTAGCTGTTAAATGCATGCTGGCTGTAACGGATAAAATGGATGCGGATACCGGTTATGCTGTTGTAAAAGCGTTATACGGCAATCTGGATCGTATGAAAGCTGCTCATAACGTAGCGAAGAATATTACCAAGGCTTCTGCAAAAGACGGTATGTCCATTAAATTAAATGCCGGCGCTGAGAAATTCTTTGGTGAAAAATAAGTTAGATGCTAAGTCGATGAAAATGCTTAATTCCGACCGGACTCCGGCTTGTTCCGGGGCCCGGTTTTTTTTCAGACGTTCATTCTTCTTGGGATTTCTATTTGCTTTTTTGGCTGCGCTGGTTTGGTACGGCAACCAATTGCAGGTCGTATTGATTCCGGAAGGAAACGCTCCTTCTCAGGCTTTTACAGTAGAAAAAGGCGAAGAATGGCACTATCATTATACTCATTCCGTGCAGAAAACGCCGGTGGATGAGTTCTTCCGGATAGAGGGTGCGGGGCGTCTTACGATGACTCATACGACCTATGAATCGTTAGGCGTCGGTCTGCCGTATGCTCCATCGGAAGGGCGCTTTACCAGCTTAAAAGAAAAGGGCAAGTTTGACGTAGAGATGAATCGGCCGTATCGTTCTTTACAATTCAGAACTGCCAGTCAGGCCATGCCTAAAATCGTTTATAAAGATAAAATCTACGATCTGTATGGTTTATATGGGCAGGGTGTTTTAGTTGAAGTAAGAGTTATGAAGAGATATGAACGTTGGTTACTGTAGCGGTCAAAAGAACAGAAAAGAAGGATGTGAAGCCTATGGCTGATAAAGAAAAAATACCTGGCGGATCTCCTGCAGAGATGTCAGCAGAAGAGGTATTACAGAAGTTTGATAAAGAATCAGATAAGCGGGAGATGGACGGCCTGTGGGGGCATCTGATCTCCGGTATCTGTATCCTTTTTGCTGTGTTCCAGCTATATACTGCGATATTTGGTGTACTGGACGCGCATCTGCAGCGCACTGTGCATTTATGTTTTGGTTTGAGTTTGATTTATTTGCTGTACCCGGCGCGCGCTAAATGGTCCCGTAAAGCGATGCATCCGGCAGATGTTATTTTTGCTCTTTTAAGCGTGTTTGCGACCATGTATCTTGTTGTCGAATACGACCAGCTTGTGTTGCGAGCCGGTATGAACACGGGAACTGATATTGTCATAGGATTATTGGGTGTGGTTCTGGTTTTTGAAGCGGCAAGGCGTACTGTCGGCTGGCCTATGATCACGGTGGCGCTGGTCTTCTTGGCTTATGCTTTTGCCGGTCCTTATATGCCCGGTATTATGGCGCACCGGGGTGTAGGTTTTGATGAACTGGTCAGTCACCTGTATTTTACGACGGAAGGCATTTTTGGTGTGCCGATGGGAGTATCTTCTACTTTCATTTACTTATTTATTCTTTTCGGCGCTTATCTGGAAGCGACCGGTTTGGGAAAATTCTTTATTGACCTGGCTAATGCATTAGCAGGCTGGGCGGTAGGGGGCCCTGCAAAAGTGGCAGTCCTTTCGTCCGGTTTAATGGGTACCGTCTCCGGTTCTTCTGTTGCCAACGTAGCAGGTACCGGTTCGTTCACCATTCCCATGATGAAAAAATTAGGGTATCGGCCTTCCTTTGCCGGTGCGGTAGAAGCTGCCGCGTCAACCGGCGGTCAACTGATGCCGCCTGTTATGGGGGCTGCCGCTTTTTTGATGGCGGAATTCGTCGGCGTTCCTTATATCAATGTCGTAAAAGCCGCCGTAATTCCTGCGATTTTGTACTATACCGGTATTTGGATCGGAGTTCATTATGAAGCCAGAAAGTATGGTTTAAAAGGTACCCCCCGGGAAGAATTGCCGAAGTTTGGCAGACTGTTGGCGGAAAAAGGCCATCTGGCGATTCCTCTGATTATTATCGTTTACCTGTTGGTAACCGGTTATACACCGATGCGCGCTGCCTTATATGCTATCGCTCTTACTATTGTATGCGCCTGTCTGCGAAAAAGTACGCGCATTACTTTCAAGGATTTTGTCAATGGGCTGATCAATGGTTCCAAAGGCGTGTTGGGCGTATTGATCGCCTGTGCTACGGCGGGAATCATCATCGGAGTCGTCACAAAGACCGGTGTGGGCCTGAAACTGGCTACCGCGTTGCTGGATCTGGCGGGCGGAAAATTGCTGCCGGCCATGTTCTTTACCATGATCACCTCCCTAATCCTGGGTATGGGCGTTCCTACTACGGCCAACTACGTTATTACATCGACGATTGCGGCTCCGGCTCTGGTGCAGATGAATGTACCTGTACTGGCCGCCCATATGTTCGCTTTTTATTTCGGCATTGTGGCTGACGTAACGCCGCCTGTCGCGTTGGCAGCGTATGCCGGTTCGGGTATTGCCGGAGCAAATCCCATGAAAACGGGTGTTAATGCCGCGAAACTGGCGATCGCGGCCTTTATCGTGCCCTATATCTTCGTTCTGGCGCCGGAACTTTTGATGATCAATGCAACGGCGTTATCCGTAGTTGTAGCCATGATCACGGCCATTTTAGGCATGTGGGGCCTGTCTCTGGCTATGATCGGTTTCTGTCAGCATCCCTTGAATGTGGCGCAGCGCCTGGTCTTCTTCGTAGGCGGGTTATGCCTGATCATCCCCGGTCTGATGACGGATGCCGTCGGAATCGCAATCTTAGTGGTTGCGTTCTTCTGGCAGAGCAGAAATCAGGGCGGTCCGCTGGAGAATCCTGTGGATAAGAACTGATTGCCTTTGCGGATGCAGGGAAATTGAATGATAAAATAGTTACAGGGCGGGGCTTTTTAAAGAAAAGTAATTCCTGATTCGCTGCTTCTTACAATTAAAAAAATGATTCATTGAAATCCGCAGTCTGAAAAAGATTGCGGATTTTTACTATGGATTTTACATATATTTCACAATTGCGAACGGCATAAACAGCTAAACAATTGTTTTTCTCTTTTAATTGCGGTATAATATCCTCAGAGTTAATTTGAACGGAGCGTATTTTTGTTTGACCTTGCAAATGAAAAACCGTTTAGGATTGGTTTTTGCATTTTATAATTTTATTAATAATGTGCGGAAATATAATAAGTTGGAGGTGTGATTTTGGAAAAAACACAAAAAAAATTAAATATTATTCCTTTAGGCGGTCTGGGGGAAGTGGGTAAAAACATGACCGCGTTTCGGTATGGAAATGATATCATTTTAATTGATGCCGGCCTGATGTTCCCGGAAGACGATATGCTGGGGATCGATCTGGTCATTCCCGATATTACGTATTTAGTGGAGAATCAGGATAAGCTAAAAGGAATTTTTCTGACGCATGGTCACGAAGACCATATCGGCGCCTTGCCGTATATTTTACGGCAGTTGGATGTGCCTGTCTATGGTACCGCATTAACTCTCGGTATTTTAGAAGGGCGTCTGAAAGAAGCCGGCGTGTCTACCGCTTCTTTAAACGTGATTAAATCAGGAGACAGGGTACGGGCCGGTTCCTTTAAGCTGGAATTTATGCGGGTCAACCACAGTATTCCTGATGCGATCGGCATGGCGATTCATACGCCGGTGGGACTGCTCATCCATACCGGTGACTTTAAGATCGACCAGACTCCGGTTGACGGACAGGTCATGGAGCTGAACCGGTTTGCCGAGTACGGGGATAAAGGCGTTCTGCTTTTAATGGCGGACAGTACCAATGCGGAGCGTCCCGGTTACACACAAAGTGAAAAATTTGTCGGGGAAACCTTCGATAACGAGTTCCGTTATGCCAGGAACCGTATTATCGTGGCCACATTCTCGTCCAACGTACACCGTATTCAGCAGATTTTTGACGCTGCTGTAAAGTACAAACGCAAGGTAGCGGTCATGGGCCGCAGCATGGTCAATGTAGTCAGTATCTCTTTGGAGATGGGGTATCTTAAGGTACCTGACGGAGTCCTGATCGATATTGACGAGATTCGCAACTATACAAATGACAAGGTGGTAGTGGTCTGCACCGGCAGCCAGGGCGAGCCCATGTCGGCTTTGACACGCATGTCCATGGGGGATAATCGGAAGGTTCAGATCGTTCCGGGCGATACCGTCATTATTTCTGCTACGCCGATTCCGGGCAATGAAAAACTGGTATCGAATACGATCAACCACCTGTATATGTTGGGCGCTGAGGTTATTTATGAAAAGGCCAACGGCGTTCATGTGTCCGGTCACGCCAGTCAGGAAGAATTGAAAATCATGCATAATTTGGTGCGGCCGAAGTTCTTTATGCCGGTGCACGGCGAATACCGGCACCTGATGAAGCATGCCAAAATTGCCGAAAGTCTGGGCATGGACAAGAAAAATATCCTGCTCACGGAAAATGGCTCTGTGGTAGAATTAACCAAAGATAAAATCGCGGTGACCGGCAAAGTCACTTCCGGCATCGTTCTTATTGACGGGCTGGGCGTCGGCGATGTGGGGAACATCGTCCTGCGGGATCGCCGGCAGCTGTCACAGGACGGCATTATGATCGTGGTTCTGGGCATTGATAAAGCCAATAACGAGATCACTGCCGGTCCGGATATCGTATCCCGCGGTTTTGTGTATGTCCGGGAAGCGGAAATATTGATGGATGAGGCCAAAGAGCGTGTCCAGGCCGCTTTGGATAAGTGTGAGGAAAACAACACACGAGAGTGGTCTGCGATCAAGAGCGCGATTCGCGATGCATTAGGACGTTTTCTTTTTGAAAAAACGAGAAGACGCCCCATGATCCTGCCGATTATTTTGGAAGTTTGAGATACGAGGACGGGCCTTTCTTCTAAGGCTCGTCCCTCCTGCGTACTATTATGTGGCTTGAGAGGCAATCAGTTTGAAAAAGCAAACGACAAAACAAAATGACAATGAAATAAAACAAGCTGGTCAGAAGTATGCGTTAAAAGGTCTGGCAGCACTGCTGTGCGGAATTTTCCTGCTGGTGTCCTATGCCGGTTTTCCCACAGGTTCGCTGGGGAAATTAGCGGATGAAATTTTGCGCTACGGCTTGGGTATGGGGGCTTTTTTCGTACCGGCGATGCTGGTTGTGCTGGGCTATGGCTTTTTCCGTTTCCATCGCAATCTGCTTTGGACGCGGGGGTTTGCTGTATTTTTGCTTTTTTATTTTTGCTTATCAGGTTTTTTACATCACTTTTTTGTACCGGCAGGAGAAGAGTTGACTCCTTCTTTGTTGCCGGAGGGCGGCGGCCTTTTGGGCGGTCTGATCAGTCGGGCGCTGCATCAGGCGCTGGGTACTGTGGGCGCGATGCTGCTGTTGCTGGGCGGTATGCTTGGCAGTCTTATTTTGACAGGCAAATTTTCTTTTGGTCAGCACACAGGGGAGCCTGAAGCCGAAGAAGCTGCGGCAGAGGTTTTGTCCTGTTCTGGGAAGACGGCGGATGAACCAATATTGTCTGCCGGATATGCCGGCGAACAGGGACGCAGCGCGGAACCGCTGCCGGGCAACAGAGATGTGCTTTCCGTCTATAATGACGAAGAATTTGCAGGCTTTAATGACGATGTCCGCAAACCGTCCCCCTTTAAAAAAATCCTTGATTTTGGTCATAAAATCGCCGGTTCAGGCGAACAGGGTCTTTCCTATGATCAGACTTCAGACACGGCAAGTTACGAGCCTGCTTCCATTGAGAAGGTAGCCAATCGTCAGGCAACACAAGGTGAGAAAAAAGAACTGACCCGCATTTATCCTGAGGAACAGGAAACTGTGATTTTACAGCCGTCAGGATTTTCTGCGGACAGTCGCCCGCTGTACGGCGGTACAGGTGAGCCGGAAGAGGGCGAAGAATGCGTTGCTCCCTGGGAGGCCGACCGTCTGATCCCGGGCAATGAGGAGCCGGGAACCTCAAACCGAAGCCGGGCTTCTGTAGCGGATCCTGTCGCTCCTGTGAGCGACACAGCTACGGCAAAAGCTTCCCGTTTTAAATTAACGCCCCATGGGATGCAGATGGTAGAGGCAGAGTCGGAGCAGACAGAGAAAGATACGCCCGGAAAACCGGTGGAAAACGCCTATAAACTGCCGCCTTTGTCTTTGCTAAAGAATGTGAAAAAAACAGATAAACGACAATTCGATGCTGACGTACGGGAACAGTGCAAAGTGCTGGAAAAAACACTGGCGGATTTTCGTGTCAACGCCCGAGTCATCGGGGTGACGCGCGGCCCTGCCGTAACTCGGTTTGAACTGGAGCCGGCCCCCGGCGTCAAGGTAAGTTCGGTGGTCAATCTGGCAGATGATATCGCATTGCGTCTGGCGGCGCCCGGTGTCCGGGTAGAGGCCCCCATCCCGGGGAAAGCGGCCATCGGCATCGAAGCGCCGAACCTGCGCAACGAAATGGTGGGGTTTAAAGAAGTCGTAGACTGCGCTGTGGTAAAAGAAGATGCGTCAAAACTTTGCGTCGGTCTGGGAAAAGACATCAGCGGCAATGTGATCACCATTGACCTGTCTAAGATGCCGCACCTTTTGGTCGCCGGTTCCACCGGCAGCGGTAAGTCGGTTTGTGTCAATACCTTACTGGCGGGTATTCTGTATAAAGCCCGTCCGGATGAAGTAAAACTGATCCTGGTGGACCCCAAGGTAGTAGAACTGACGAATTATAACGGGATCCCGCATTTGCTGGTGCCGGTAGTCACCGATGCCAAGAAGGCCGCTTCCGCTTTACATTGGGCCGTCGCGGAGATGGAGCGGCGTTATCAGTCTTTCGCCGACACCCGGGTCCGGGATATTAAATCCTACAATGCCCAGGCTGTGGAGAAAATGCCTTTTATTGTGATCGTGATTGATGAGATGAGCGATCTGATGATGGTGGCGAAAGCGGACGTGGAAGATGCGATCCTGCGTCTGGCACAGAAGGCAAGGGCCTGCGGCATCCATTTGGTGTTGGCTACCCAGCGCCCTTCGGTGGATGTAATCACGGGCATTGTCAAAGCCAATATCCCTTCCCGTATTGCCTTTGCCGTATCTTCTCAGACCGACTCCCGGACAATTTTGGATATGGGCGGCGCGGAAAAGCTTCTCGGCAAAGGGGATATGCTGTTTTATCCCATCGGTTCCAATAAACCGCTGCGTGTGCAGGGCGCTTTTGTCAGCGATGAAGAGCTGAACAAAGTGACGGATTTTATTAAGGAACAGGCGATCCCGGTGGAATACAGTGAGGAAGTGACGAATGTAGCGCTTCCCAGCGACAGCCGTAAGAATGAACTGACTGACGGGGATACGGAAGCTGTCGATACGGGGCAGGATGAATTGCTGACAGATGCCATCCGGCTGGTGTTGGAGTTGGGACAGGCTTCTGCTTCCATGCTGCAGCGCCGTTTCCGCATCGGTTACAACCGGGCGGCGCGCCTGGTAGATACCATGGAAGAAATGGGAATCGTGGGACCGGCCACAGGCAGTAAGCCCCGGGAATTGAAGATGTCAAGGGCCGAGGTGGAACGCCTCTTTTTACATACCCCTTCCGACAGGGAAGAGACGCAAAACTGAAAGTCGGGAAAATGATCGGGGATAAAAATCAAATTGTCATCGTGACGTAAATGTTTTTTGCAGATTCTGTTTCCGTGTTTTTGTGAATAGGAGTGTAAAGATTATGTCTGATATCGGCAGCGTGTTGCGTACGGCAAGAGAAGAAAAGAATATTACGTTGGAAATGGTGGAAAAGGAGACCAGTATTCGCAAAACCTACCTTGAAGCCATTGAAACGAACAATTTTTCTGTGATTCCCGGCGAAGTCTTTGTTAAAGGAATTATTCGTACCTATGGCAACTATCTTGGTTTGGACGGCCTTAAATTAGTCGAGGACTACAAAGCGGCGGCCGGTATACAGACAGGCAATGTACCCGCGCCGGAAGATCATACGATCCGGGAAACGACCAAAGTAAAAGTACATCCCTGTTTTCATTCCAATCGCGATATCGGTTCCGGTAACGGCAACGGACATAAGAAATGGCTGGGCATGATCGGAGCTTTGTTGGCTGTGGCGGCAATCGGCGCAGCCAGTTATTATTATTTCTTCGGGCCTTTACAGGATAACGACGTTGTTGTCAAACAAGGACCCGCTGCGTCTTCGGCAACAGCGGGAACTTCTTCTTCCGCTTCGGCACCGGGAAAATCCTCTGCACCGGATGCTGCCTCAGAGGCCACGACTATCGGGGAAGGAGATAACTCTTTGAAAATCACTTCCAAAGGACGCTGCTGGGTGCGTGTGACCAATGCGGAAAACCGCGTTTTATATGAAGGGACGCTGCTGGAAGGACAAACGCAGCAGTTCCGGGACAAGTCCTGGCTGCGGGTCAACATTGGCAATCTGCAGGATCTGTCTATTGAGCATAACGGGACGGTGCTGCCGCCCGAAATTACGAATGAACCGGTAATCAGGATCTATGGGCCTGCCGGAAAGGATATGAAATGATTGAAGAATTTTTGCCGGTCTGCCGGGAAGATATGGATGAGAGAGGCTGGGCCCAGCTGGATTTTTTGTTTGTCAGCGGCGATGCCTATGTGGACCATCCTTCCTTTGCGCCGGCTGTGATCGGACGCGTACTGGAAGCCGCCGGTTATAAAGTCGCCATCCTGGCTCAGCCGGATTGGCGGGATGAACAGGCCTTTCAGGTAATGGGCAAACCCCGGTTAGGCGTCCTGGTCTGCGGCGGAAATCTGGATTCCATGCTGTGCCATTATACGGCAGCCAGAAAACCGCGCAAAGAAGATAAATATTCACCGGGGAAAGCGATGGGGAAACGCCCGGATCACGCTACCGCAGTCTATACAAAAAAAATAAAGGAAATCTGGCCGGAACTGCCGGTCATTATCGGAGGCATCGAAGCCAGTTTACGCCGTTTTGCCCACTATGATTATTGGGAAAATAAACTTCTCCCTTCTATTCTGACTGAATGCGGCGCCGATCTGCTGGTGTGCGGCATGGGGGAGCAGTCCGTCAAAGAGATTGCGGATTATCTGGCCGGCGGTGCTTCCGGCGAAGATCTGCATTATATCCGCGGCACCGAATATGCCGTTCCTGCCTTAGACGGTCTGGAAGACTATGTGGAATTGCCGGGCTATGAGGCTATCCTCTCGGATAAAAAATTAATGGCGGAAGCGTATCGCCTGCAAAGCGAAAATATCGACCCCTTTTATGGAAAAACGGTAGTCCAAAAAAACAGCAACGGGCTGTATGTTGTGCAGAATCCATCCGCTATGCCTCTGACAGAAGAAGAAATGGATAGCATTTACGATCTGCCCTATACCCGTCAGTGGCATCCCATGTATGATAAAGTTGGCGGCGTGGCCGCGCTGGAAGAAGTGAAATTCAGTCTTGTCAGCAGCCGCGGTTGTTTCGGCAGTTGCTCTTTCTGCGCGATTCATGCGCATGAGGGGCGTATTATCCAGGCTCGCAGTCACACTTCCATCCTGAAAGAAGCGAAAAACATGATCCGCCTGCCGGATTTTAAAGGATATATTAATGATGTAGGGGGGCCTACGGCGAATTTTCGCCATCCGTCCTGCCAAAAGCAATTAAAGGTAGGGACCTGCAAGCACCGTCAGTGCTTGTTTCCCAGGCCCTGTCCCCGGATCGATGCGGATCACAGCGATTATATCGCGCTTTTACGCAAGCTGCGTGCTTTGCCCGGGGTAAAGAAAGTATTTATCCGTTCGGGGATCCGGTATGACTATCTGATGGAAGAAAAAGACGGCAAGTTCCTGGATGAATTGTGCCGCTATCATGTAAGCGGCCAGTTAAAAATCGCGCCGGAACACATTGCGGAACCGGTACTGCGGCACATGGGAAAACCGGGCAAAGATGTGTATTTAAAATTTGTCCGGGCGTTTGCCAAAAAGAATAAAGAGATCGGCAAAGAGCAATATCTGGTGCCGTATTTTATCTCCAGCCATCCCGGCTGTACATTGACCTATGCCATTGAACTGGCGGAATTTTTACGGGACACGGGACGCAATCCGGAACAGGTGCAGGACTTTATTCCTACGCCCGGCAGCGCGTCCACCGCTATGTATTATTCCGGCTATGACCCCTTTACAGGGAAAAAGGTATATACGGTGCAGAACCCTCACCAGAAGGCCATGCAGCGGGCGTTAATGCAATATCGCAATCCGCGGAACCGGGCACTGGTGAGAGAGGCACTGAAAGAAGGCGGACGGACCGATCTGATCGGCGAGGACTCCCGCTGCCTAATCAGAGAAAGCAACTACCGTTCGCGCCCTCAGACGATAAGGCGAAGTAAAAACAAATGAGACGAATCCTACTTGGTGTACTTTTCTGGCTATGTTTGTTTACTGTTGGCTGTGATATGGTGAAAAACGCTTCCCCGGGAGAGGGATTGCGGATTTATACCACACTGGATCCTGCATTGGTCCAGGCGCTGACCGAACAATATAATGCCACTCCGGAACAAAAGAAAAAAATACAGTTTTCCATCAGTCAGGCGGCAAAAGATCTGCCGGACGCAGATTTGGTCTTAAGCGATGCGGCGACTTTAAAAAGACTGGCTGCCGCAGGAGATCTGGCGCCGGTTAAGTCGGAGTATGCGGATTTACTGCCGCGCCAGTTTAAAGACGCGGAAGACCGCTGGGCCGGTGTCTTTTATGATCCGGCCGTATTGTTGATCAATCAGGCTTATTCCCGCAGAGTGGGGCAGGAAAAGATCCTGCACTGGTATGACCTGTTGCAGCAGCCGGAAGCCCGGATTATTCTGGAAAACCTCAGTGACAATGAGTCGACCCGCGGCTTTCTGGCCGCTATGTCTTCGCGGATGGGTCAAAACGAGTTTATGGCCTGGTTTCGCCAAATCAATCCCCTCATCATCCAATATGCGAAATTCCCGATCACGCCGGTGCGGATGGCGGCTACGGGCGATGCGGATATTGCCATTACAAGACGCAGTCATGTGTTTAAATACCTGCAAAATGATTTTCCGGCCTATATCCTGATGCCGGAAGAAGGCACGCCGATCCGCTTATTTGGCGTTGCCGGCCTGAAAAACAGTAAGAAACAAAAAGAAAATGCCGCTTTTATAGATTGGTTGTTGCAGGATCCCGGCGTCCGTACTACGCTGATCACCACACGCAGCGGTTTCCTTTCGGTCCTGCCGTTGGGCAGCGCGGGAAAAGCGGCCAATACAGAGATCTTATGGATGAATACGTTTTATAAAGACGAACCGGCAATCGAAAAACTGACTGATCTCTGGATCAAAGAATTTCGTATCGCCGCAAACAGGGAGGAAAAAAATTGAAGTTAGGACTTGTCAGTCTGGGATGCCCCAAAAATCTGGTAGATTCCGAGGTGATGCTGGGCATCATCGACGCCTGTCAAATAGAAATCGTCAACGATCCTGCGGAAGCAGAGATCATCATTGTCAATACCTGTGGGTTTATTGAGTCCGCCAAGCAGGAATCCATCGATACGATCCTGTCGATGGCGGAATATAAGAAGACAGGGAAATGCCGTTATCTTGTAGTAACGGGCTGTTTAGCGCAGCGCTATGCGGAGGATCTGTTCCGGGACATGCCGGAAGTAGATGCCATTGTGGGTACAAACGTGTACAAGGACATTGCCCTGGTATTGGAAAAGGTACTTGCCGGGCAGCGCCTGATCCATATGACAGCCGCAGACTGGGAAGCGAAGCAGAAGGCTTCGGCCGCAGGTGAGGCGCAGGCCGGTCGGGAGGGGGACACCGCTTTGTCCTTGCCGCCCAACAAAACGGAACCGGTCGCTGCTGGTATGGAGGAACAACGCAGGACGGCCCTGGCCGATCCCCGCTTTTTGACTACGGCGCCTTATACGGCTTATTTGAAAATTGCCGAGGGCTGCGATAATTTCTGTTCGTTCTGTGCCATCCCTTTGATCCGGGGACGGTATATCAGCAAGCCCTATGAACAGATCCTGGCGGAGGCGCGCAGCCTGGTCGTACAGGGCGTTAAAGAGCTGGTCGTCGTAGCACAGGACACCACCCGTTACGGCAGCGATTTGTATGGCAAGCTGCGCCTGGCGGAATTATTAAAAGATTTAAATGATCTGCCGGGGATCAAATGGATCCGTGTTTTGTATTCGTATCCGAACACCTTTACGGAAGAGCTGATCGAAGCCTTTGCCACCTTGCCCAAGGTATGTCATTATGTGGATCTGCCTTTACAGCATGCCAGTGACCGCTTATTAAAAGCGATGAACCGGCATGATCGTCTGGAGCATACCCGAACACTCTTGGCAGAGCTGCGCCGGCGCATTCCGGACATTGTCATCCGGACAACTTTTATTGTGGGTTTTCCGGGGGAAACGGCTGAGGATTTTGCCATTTTAAAACAGTTTGTGGCAGAACAACGCTTTGAAAATGCAGGGGTGTTTCAATATTCCCGGGAAGAAAATACCGTGGCGGCAAGACTGGCTGACCAGGTACCGCCGGAAGTGATGCAGGAACGGTATGACGAACTGATGTCCATACAGGCAGGCATTTCCGAGGAGCTCCATAAAGAACTGGAAGGGCGGGAGCTGGAAGTGGTCATTGAAGGGTATGCGGCAGAGGAGGCGGCTGATCTGGCGGTGGCCCGCAGTTACCGGGAAGCGCCGGATATTGACGGCAACATTTTCGTAGAAAATGCGCCGGGACTGCACCCCGGTGACTTTATCAAGGTCAGAGTGGATCAGGGCTTTGCTTATGAGGTAGTGGCAAATCGTGTGGAGTAGGCAGGAGGGAACGCCTATGAAGGTTGAGGTTATTACCACCGGAACAGAGCTTCTTCTGGGAGAAATTCTGAATACGAATTTCACCTATCTGGCCCGGGAACTAAACCAACGTGGTTTTGATGTTTTGTATCAGACAACGGTGGGTGATAATCCGGGACGTTTAAGAGAAGTTCTGGCGACCGCGGCAAACCGGGCGGATATTGTGATCATCAGCGGCGGACTGGGGCCGACGCGGGGTGATATTACCAAAGAACTGGTAGCGGAATATTGCGGTACGGATCTGTATATGGATCTGGAGGTATGGAATCATATTCATACCTTTTTAAGCAAACGCAATGTCTGCATTTCGGGCAATAATGATAAACAGGCCATGGTGCCCAGCGGCGCGCTGGTTTTAAAAAATGAAGTGGGGACGGCTCCTGCTCTTGTTCTGGAACACGGCAACACACTTTTTATTCTGTTGCCCGGACCACCCTTTGAATTAAAGTATACATGCATCCATGAGGTTTTCCCATATCTGGAAAAACGCTATGAAGATCTGGGAATCATCAAATCTCATACCTTGAAGTTACGGGGTATCGGGGAAGCTTCCGTCGCCGAATTGTTAGACGGGGTGATTACCCGCCAGTCAAATCCTACCATCGCCTTATACGCGCGGCAGGGAGAGGTCCTGGTACGCCTTACCGCCAAGGCGCCTTCGGCAGCAGAAGCGGACGCTTTGATCGCCCGTACGCAATTTGAAGTAGAAGCCATCGTAGGAAGCTATGTCTACGGGTATGACGAAGATAATCTGTCCGAGGTATTGGGCAAAGAACTGCTGGCCCGGAATAAGACCATCGCCTTCGCGGAGTCCTGCACAGGCGGGCTGGTCTCCAGCCTGATGACAGATATACCGGGCAGCTCAGAATATGTAAAGGGCTCGGTCATATCGTATACCAATGAAGTAAAAAATCAGGTGATCCATGTCAGCAAAAGCAGTCTGGATAAAAAAGGTGCGGTCAGCCCCGAAGTGGCGATTGAAATGGCGCAGGGGGTACGAGAGTTGATCGGCGCCGATCTGGGAGTCAGTATTACCGGTCTGGCCGGCCCCGGCGGCGGTACACGCAAAAAACCGGTGGGGCTGGTGTACGTAGCGCTAGCGGACGAAGCAGGTACGGTGTGCCGGAAACTGAATTTCTCCGGCGCCCGGGCACAGATCAAGCTGCGGGCGGCTATGGCGGCACTGGGCTTAGCATATGACAGAATAAAAGGAAATCTAACAGAAAAGGATGAAGGAGAAACGAATGACAACGATGCAAACAGATAATTTTGGGGATTTAGTATTAGAAAAGCGGGTAGTTGCTGCCTTAAAGGACATGGGGTTTGAAGAGCCTTCACCGATCCAGCAGCAGGCCGTACCACCTCTTTTGGAAGGGAAGGATATTATCGGGCAGGCCCAGACGGGGACCGGTAAGACAGCCGCTTTTGGTATTCCTATTGTGCAGGGGATCGAAGAGCATCGTCATATCCAGGCGTTGATCATGAGTCCTACCCGTGAACTGGCCATCCAGGTAGCGGAAGAAATCGGCAAAATAGGCCGGACGAAACGGATCCGTGCCGTGCCTGTCTATGGCGGTCAGCCTATCGACCGTCAGATCCGCGCGTTAAAAAGCGGTGTACAGGTGGTCATCGGTACGCCGGGGCGTTTATTGGACCACATTCATCGCGGTACCATCAAGTTGGATCATGTGCGGTATCTGGTTCTGGACGAAGCGGATGAAATGCTGGACATGGGTTTCATTGAAGATATGGAAGAAATCCTGCTGCATGTTCCTGCCGAACGCCAGACTATGTTGTTCTCCGCTACCATGCCGCGTCCTATCCTGAGCCTGACAAAAAAATATATGCGGGCGCCTCAGATGGTAACGGTAAGTAAAGGGGATATTACGGTTCCCCTGATTGATCAGTACTATTTTGAGACCCGGGATAAAGTAGAAGGGGTCTCCCGGCTTTTGGATGCCGGTATTGAAGGAAAGTGCATTATCTTCTGCCGGACGAAACGCGGCGTAGATGATCTGGCGGCGTCTTTGTGCAGCCGGGGCTATATTGCTGAAGGACTGCACGGCGATTTGAGCCAGACCCAGCGTGACCGGGTCATGAAAAAGTTCAAACAGGGTCGTTTGGACATTCTGATTGCGACCGATGTGGCAGCCCGCGGTCTGGATATCGATAATGTGCAGTATGTCATCAACTTTGACGTGCCGCAGGATCCGGAAAGCTACGTACATCGTATCGGCCGTACCGGCCGCGCCGGCAACAGCGGTGTGGCTCTGACCTTTATCCTGCCCCGCGAATTCCGTCAGTTAAAACTGATCGAACGGGTCGCCAAGACGCGGATCCGGCGGCGGGAATTACCCACCACCAGCGACGTGTTGGAACATCAGCGGGAGCAGATCATCTCTAAGATGCAGGCCCTTTTAGAGATGGCTAACTTCTCGGACTATATGCCGGTGGTAACTGCTTTAAGCAAAGAATACGAAGTGGAAGAAATTGCCGCAGCGGCTTTAAAATTAATGCAGGAAGGAAACAAGGCTCTGGAGATCCAGGAAGAAAAAAATACCATCAGTGACCTGACCAGCCAAAGCCTGGTCAATACCGGCGGCCGTCCGGGCATGGTCCGTTTCTTCCTGAATATCGGCCGCAGCCAGAAGATCACCGTACCGGAGCTGGTGCGTACCATTGCTAAAGAGGCGGATATTCCGGCCCGCTCTATCGGCCTGATCAATATTTTTGATAAATTTTCTTTTGTGGAAGTGCCGGAACAATATGCGGAGCGGGTTATGGGCGTAATGCACAAAAACAGCATCCGCGGTTATAAAGTCAATATGGAGCCGGCCCGTTCCCGGGACTGAAGGGAAAAGAGGGAAAATGAGAGAGATTCTGGGGAACAAAGAAGGGTTAAAAAGTAATATCATTACCTCTCTGGAAAAATTATACGATCTGCCGGTTCCTTCCTGGCAGTTGCTGTCCGCAGAAATGGCCGTGGAAATGGCCCGGATCACGTCACTGATCCACCGTGAGATCAATGTGTTTCTGGATCGCAAAGGGAAAGTGCTGGCCGTCGTGGTAGGTGACAATCATACGGTCGCGCTGCCGGATCTGCAGGGACGCCGGGGTAGCGGGCGCTTAAGCGGTATCCGCTGCATTCATACCCATCCGGCCGGCAATCCTCAGTTAAGCGGCGTGGATATGTCCGCTTTGCGTAACAATAAATATGATGTGATGGCGGCCATTGGCGTAAATGAAGAAAAGCCGGAAACTTCCGTTTTGAATTTCGCTGTTTTAACAGGGCGCAACAGTGACGGACAGTATGCGGTGCAGGAATTCGGCTCACTTAAGCCGTCGGATCTGGAAAATTTATTTCTGCCGAATATCATCAGCTCTGCCGAAAAGTTACTGGCGCCTGTAGACGATGACAAGACGCTGGAACAAAGACCGGAATGGGCCATGCTGATCAGCCTGGATTACGGTAAATCGGATACCTTATGGACCCAGGAAGACTCTTTGGAAGAACTGCGGCAATTAGCTGAAACGGCAGGAGCGGTGGTGAAAGCCAAATTCTTTCAAAAGCGGCCAAAGCCGGACCCCGGCTATTTTATCGGCCGGGGAAAGGTACAGGAGCTGGCTCTTTTTGCACAGCAGGAAGATATCGACGTCTGTATCTTCGACGAGGAGCTTTCACCGGCACAGCAGCGTAATCTGGAACAGGCGCTGGGGATAAAGGTCTTAGACAGGACGGCGCTGATTCTGGATATTTTCGCGCAGCGGGCCCGCACCAATGAAGGAACGCTTCAGGTAGAACTGGCGCAAATGCAGTATACGCTGCCCCGGATCATGGGGCAGGGGTTAAGCCTTTCCCGTCTGGGGGGCGGCATCGGTACCAGGGGCCCAGGCGAAACGAAGCTGGAAACCGATCGCCGGACGATTCGGGACCGTATCGCCTATATTAAAGATTCTATCGATAAAATGCAGAATGTGCGTAAATTGCACCGGGCGAAACGCAGTAAAAACCAGATTCCTTCCATCAGTCTGGTGGGCTATACTAATGCCGGTAAATCTACCTTATTGAATGTGCTGACCCGGTCCGAAGTCTATGCCCAGGATCAGCTGTTCGCCACGTTGGATCCTACCACTCGGCAGCTGAGCCTGCCGGATAAACGCCAGGCCATCCTGACGGATACCGTAGGCTTTATTCAGCGTTTGCCCCATCAACTGGTAGCTGCTTTTAAATCTACCCTGGAAGAAACGCTGGATGCAGATCTCTTATTACACATTGTTGATGTAAGCCATCCTTTATATAAGGAGCAAAGCGAGGCCGTTTACAAAGTATTGGCGGAGATCGGCGCCCAGGACAAACCTGTTTTATGCGTCTACAATAAAATTGATAAACTGGGGCCCGAAAGCAGCGGATTGCTGGAGCAACTGCAACACCGGCAGGACACAATCTGTATTTCCGCTAAGCAACAAATCGGCCTGGAAGAATTGCTGACAGCGATCACCAGCCATCTGAAATTAAAATCCATCGAATTAAAGCTGCTGATCCCTTACAGCGATTCCGCGGCGGCGGCCAGAATGCATGTGATCGGCACGGTCCTGTCCGAGGAATATAATAATCAGGGTACCGTTATGCTTGTCAGGGTTGATACGGCGGACGCAGGACAATGTGAAAAATATCTAATCAAAGGACAAAATAATGAAGTATGATTCCATCTTTTCCTCTGCGATGAGAGCTGTTCGCGCACAGGAACATCTTTATAATGAAATTGCTTTAAAAAATACGGAAAAAGTAATCAGCGCTTTTCGCAAACACCAGGTCTCGGATTACTATATGAAACCCACCACCGGTTATGCCTATGCTGATATGGGGCGCGACAAGCTGGATGATATTTATGCGGATATCTTTCATACGGAAGCGGCCTTGGTGCGGTCCCAATTTGTTTCCGGTACGCATGCGCTGGCGGTAGCGATGCTGGGCAATCTGCGGCCGGGGGACGAAGTGATCGGCGCAACGGGAACGCCTTATGATACTATGCAGACGATTATCGGATATCCTGTGAAAACGCCGGGGTCACTGGTAGATCTGGGTATTGTTTACAAAGAGATCCCGATGACAGAGCGTTACATTGACAGTAAGGCGGTTTGCCAGGCCATCACGCCGGCGACAAAGATGGTCCATATCCAGCGTTCCTGCGGTTATAGCGCATTACGGGATACTCTGGATGTTGCTTCCATCGGCGATTTGATTCAAGCAGTACATACTATCCGTCCGGATATTATCTGCTTTGTTGACAACTGTTACGGAGAATTTACCGAACTTCTTGAACCCACCGATGTAGGGGCTGACCTGATGGCCGGTTCGCTGATTAAAAATCCGGGTGGGGGACTGGCCCCCACCGGCGGTTATATAGTGGGGAAGGAAGCCTGTGTGTATAATGCCGCCTGTCGCCTGACGGCGCCCGGCCTGGCCGGTGAAATGGGCGCCACGCTGGGAGATACCGCCCGGGAGTTTTATCAGGGGCTTTTTATGGCGCCGCATGTGGTCATGCAGGCCGTAAAGACAGCGATTTATGCTGCCGCGGTATTTTCTAAGTTAGGGTATGAAGTAAAACCTGCCCCGGATCAGATCCGTCACGATATTATTCAGGCAATTACATTAAATTCGAGTAAAAATTTGGAAAATTTTTGTGTGGCCATTCAAGTAAATTCCCCGGTGGACGCGTATGTAGTGCCGGAGCCTGCCAATATACCGGGCTATCAGGATAAGATTATCATGGCTGCCGGAACATTTGTTCAGGGCGCCTCCATCGAACTGAGCGCTGACGGACCCATGCGTGAGCCGTATAACGTTTTTATGCAGGGCGGGCTTACCTTTGAACACGGACAGCTGGCCATCAATGCTGCCGCCCGTATGATAGGTCCGGCGTCTAAATCGAAAAAGCTAAAAGGGGATGTCGTTATAAAAAATGAAAAAGACCCGGAAATCATAGCTTCCGTTGAGAAAATAGTCAAAAAATATAACCTGGAAACGGAAGATATTTAGGGAAAAATAAAGAAGATATATAATATACTCCATGGCTTCTTAAAAAGTAATCGAATAAAACAGAATATAATAAGCAATAGTAAATAAATAACCTGATATTCCTCTTAAATAAAAGATGTATTATCAGGCTATTTTTATATCTATAAAGCATAAATGATGTCGTAATAATATCTAAATAATGTCAATAATATTTTTAACGTCATTATGACGTCTATAAAACGATGAAGAAACGATAAAATAAAAAAGCGTTGCCGCTCATATAGAGAAGAACAGCAACGCTTTGGATAAAATTCATACCAATAAATAAAGATTTTTGACTATTGTTTTTGATACGCTAACTAAGAGATAAGATACTCAAAACATCCGGAATAAAGCAATGACTTTGCCCATGACTTGGATATTATCACCGCCGATAATGGGAGCATAGGCATCATTTTCCGGCTGCAGGCGAATGGAACGAAGATCTTTAAAATAACGTTTTACCGTGGTTTCTTCGCCATCGATCAAGGCGACCACGATATCGCCGTTATTCGCATAATTTTGTTTGCGAACCACTATATAGTCACCATCCAGAATGCCGGCGTTGATCATACTGTCACCGTGTACGGCAAGCATAAATACATCCTCTTCCGTACCGATAAGATCCAGGGGAATGGGGTAGGTTTCCTCGATGTTTTCTACGGCTAAGATTGGCTGACCAGCCGTTACATTGCCCACTAAAGGTACCGGTACCACAGCTTTATTGCGCCAGGGCTCGTTGTCCTGGGTCAGTTCGATAGCACGGGGTTTGGCCGAATCACGTTGAATAAAACCCATATCCTGCAGTTTATGCAGATGATTGTGGACACTGGCCGTAGAAGAAAGACCGACACCTTTGCAGATCTCTCGCACGGACGGCGGATAACCCTTGGACTTGGCATAGTCACGGATCATGTCCAAAACTTGTTTCTGCCTTTCTGTCAGCATATCTTCCGTATATTGACCATCGAAATCCCGGGGGATAAGGTTTTTGTGTCGGGCCATAACATTCCTCCTGTAAACGCAAGCTAATCCATAACATGAAGCCACATCGAATTACATTGTATATACGATTTAACTTATTTTTAATATTATACCAAATCAGGAGGTGAGTGTCAAACGTTTGTTCAAATGCGTTTGCTTATTTTGTATTATCCGTAAGCATACAGATGTTTGCTTTTTCATGGGATATATCTATTCTTATTTTACGTCCGATAATATATATTATGTAAAATCTAAAAGTGAAAAATAGCAATATATATAACTACCGGCAGGATATTGCGCTCTGATGATTTTTTCGTGATATTTTGGCCTTATATAAAGATAATATCCGGAAGGATTTATGGTAAATTATGCTTTCCCCCTATAAATGCCTCTTATTTTCGTTTTTGAGCGTTCTTGCTCCTTTTCGTGACTCTTTAATAGAACGGCCGCCTTAAAATCGATTACAGACGATTTTAGACGGCCGTTTTTTTAGAAATTTCCTTTATTTAAAATTTCCCTATTTTTTTAATGCCGGCAGTTTTATAGAATCTAATATGGCATCAATATTTTTTAACTCTGATGTAAATTCGTTTTTATCTCTGGCAAAATAACTTGCCATTCTTACATCTTGTCTTGTGAAAGCTGCCTGCAAATTTAACCGGAATGGCATTTCTTCCTTTACACTGCCATTTTTAGAATACAGGGTTCCGTTGCCGTTAAGTTTTACAGTACCGAAATCAGATGTAAAATCCGCCGAGGTTTTATAATCTTTAAAGTCGATCACTTCTTTAACTTTAGGATTATCCAATACGCTTTTGATCAGACGTTCGACGACATACCCTGACAGGAGCGGTTCTGCAAAAAACTGAGCCATTTCATCCTTCTTGTCCGTTCGGGCTGACGCAAATAATAAAGCTTCATTGATTTTCGTTTGTCCCTGTCCGATGGACGGAATAGGAGGAACCATTTCACCTGACCTGGTCGTTTCCTGCCCATTACGCATAAGGGCCGCAATACCGGGCCACGGAACAGAAAACGTTACATGTAAAGAGCCATGATTTTCCTTATCTTCTTTACTGGCCTGAAAATAAGCCCAACGGTCCGGCAGTGCGATCCGCCTGCCTGACAAAGCGTCATCGAAGCCAAACGGCTGCGTATCTTTCACAGGCGCAAAATACGTCAATCCCTTTAAAAAATTTTCCCGCAGGGCCATATGGCTCTTAAATTCACTTTTATTTCCTTCGTTGATCTTCGTCCGGATTTTTTCCTGGGAAAAAGGCGTTGCTTCCTCTACCCTGCCTTTCTGCTTTTTTAAATCGGGCAGAGGGAAGGCGGAAAGAACCGTATATAACCGGTCATTTTGAGAAGTGATGGCCAGTTGGATATCCATGGGCCGCAAGCTTCCGTCCGGCAACGAGTCCCGTTCTCCTTTATCCACAAAATGGAGATAGACATACGGTACATTTTTTCTTTTCCCGGTAGAAATACCCACCGAAGCGTTTTTCAGCATTCCTTTTGGCAGTAATGCCAGGGCGGCGCGGTCCGGGGCATTCGCTTGCCCTGCTCCTCCGGCGACAGACAGAGCCGTTTCCTTATCTGCGAAGTTTTTATCCGTGGCGTTTAACATGCTATTTTCCTCATCCGCCCCGGAAAAATCCTTTTTCTCAGGCAGTTGGAAAGCGGGATTACCCTCATTGTCATCCTGGGGGATCTCATAGGTTTCCGGCTTAAATAAAGCGTACTCCACTTTTTCCGGTGAAATCTCGTTGCGTTCCAGCAACTGCAGTTCTTTAAACTTTTGTAAAAACTGCTCTGTGGTAAATTTCTCCCCGATCGCGGCTTCCACTTTGTCAGCAGGAACAGAGCAGACCAGGTTCAGAACCGTGTCCTTTCCTTCCCCTTTATGGGTTAAACCGTAGAAGTCTTTGCCACCCAATTTCAGCCAGGCCGCTTCTGTTTTTAAGCGAAAGCCTGAATCTAAATCGGTGTATGTGCTCTTCGCCGCAAAGCCCGAAGCAGCACCGGAAAGAAGTGCGGCAGCCACAGCGCAGCAGAGTAGTTTTTTCATAAATACCCCCTCATGATAAAAAGCTGATTGTCATACGCATAATTTATTACCTGGTTTATCGTCCAATGGCATCCCCGCTATTATTCGTATCTCACGTCAATCAGAAATCACTTTTGTAGATATTCGTCGATGGCCGCCGCTGCTTTCTTGCCTGCGCCCATGGCAGAAATAACAGTGGCTGCGCCGGTTACGATATCGCCGCCGGCATATACGCCGGGAATACTGGTAGCCCCGTTTTCATCAGCCACGATATTGCCGTGCTTATTGATATTGAGCTCCGGCGTGGTGGAGGAAATCAACGGATTGGCGCTTTGTCCGATGGCCATGATTACCTCATCCACCGCCAGAATATGATTGCTGTCTTTGACTGCAATCGGCGAACGGCGTCCGGAAGCGTCCGGTTCACCTAATTCCATTTTTATACATTCTAAACCGGTGACCCAGCCTTGTTCATTGGCATGGATCTGCACAGGATTATTTAAAAGATAGAACGTGATCCCTTCTTCTTTCGCATGCCCTACTTCTTCCTGTCGGGCCGGCAGTTCTTCTTCGCTCCTGCGATACACGATATAGACTTTTTCCGCACCCAGACGCAAGGCGGTTCGGGCGGCGTCCATAGCTACGTTGCCGCCCCCCACTACCGCTACGCTTTTGCCTACATAAACAGGGGTAGCCGCCTGAGGGAACGTATAGGCTTTCATCAGGTTGACCCGGGTCAGGAATTCATTGGCGGAATAGACTCCGTTATACTGTTCGCCGGGAATATGCATAAAATGAGGCAATCCTGCACCGGTAGCAATATAGACCGCAGCAAAGCCTTCTTCTTTCATTAATTCATCGATCGTAAAAATACGTCCGATGACCATATTGGTTTTCACATGGACACCTAACTGCTTTAAACCTTCAATTTCGTGCTGCACGATTTCTTTCGGAAGGCGGAACTGCGGAATTCCGTACATCAATACACCGCCGGCCACATGGAAAGCTTCAAAAATAGTCACATCATAGCCTTTTTGCGCTAAAACGCCGGCACAGGCCAGGCCGGAAGGACCGGAGCCGATGATCGCCACTTTTTTCCCGTTCTTTTTCGTTTCAGGAATCGGTTCCGCCGTATCTAAGCCATGTTCTCTGGCATAATCCGCGACAAAACGCTCCAAACGCCCGATGGCGACAGGTTCTCCTTTGATTCCCAGTACGCAACGGGCTTCGCATTGCTTTTCCTGGGGGCAGACACGCCCGCAGACAGCCGGCAAGCTGCTGCGTTCCTTAATAATTTGGATCGCGGCAGCAAAATCCCCTTCCGCTACGGCGTGGATAAATTTAGGAATGGTGATGTTTACAGGACAACCTTCTACACAACGGGGTTTCGGGCAATTTAAGCAGCGTTTTGCTTCTTCGATCGCGGTGGCTTCCTCATAGCCTAAAGCAACTTCATAAAAATTATGACGGCGTACTTCCGCCGGTTGTTCCGGCATCGCATGACGGTTTACTTTAAGCATTTGCAGTCACCTCCGCAACCCCATTCGACAGACTCCTGCCCTTTATACATATTCTGCCGGGCCATCAGATTGGCAAAATCCACTTTGTGAGCATTGAATTCCGGACCATCCACACAGGCAAATTTGTTTTCGCCGTCCACCAGGACACGGCAACCGCCGCACATGCCGGTTCCGTCTACCATAATCGTGTTCAGGCTGACCGCAGTATAGACGCCGAAAGGCTCGGTGGTGCGCGCTACATTCTTCATCATGATCACGGGGCCGATGGCGATAACATAATCGACCTTCTCCCCTTTTTCCAGCATTTCTTTTAACGGATCGGTAACAAAGCCTTTACGGCCGTAGCTTCCGTCATCGGTGCAGACGATCAGTTCATCACTGACAGCCCGCATCTTGTCCTCCCACAAAACCAGGTCTTTGTTGCGGCCGCCGATGATAGAAATCACTTTGTTGCCCAATTCCTTGTACGCTCTGGCAATAGGATACACCGGCGCCACGCCGATACCGCCGCCCACGCAGACCACCGTGCCGAAATTTTTCATTTCGGATGGCTGCCCCAAAGGGCCCACTACGTTTGTTAAATCGTCGCCTGCATCAAAATCTTCGCAGATATGCCGGGAAGTATTCCCGACCACCTGGATAATCATGGTGAGAGTCCCCGCTTCCCTGTCAAAATCGGCTATGGTAAAAGGAACCCGCTCGCTGTCCGGATCGGACAACAGGATCACAAATTGCCCCGGCTGACATTTACGGGCAATCAGGGGCGCCTCGACAACCAATTCATAAACGGAAGGGGAAATCAGTGTTTTGCTTAGAATTTTTGCCATGATAGATCACTCTTTCTTTGATTTTATCCTCTTTTGTTTCTGTAATTTTATTTTTGTAACCGCTTGTTACTTCCAAACTTTATTGTTTCCTGTCTGTTTTGCGACTTACCGTAGCTGCATTTATTTCAGTACAATTTGTTTTCGTTCAACAGGATTTCCTTTACACCAGCAGCACATGATTTGCCGGGTTTGCTGCGTTATTTCCCTGTCAGACGCCGGGCGATGGCATCGGCTTCCGCGTAAATTTTTTCCGCATCCAGTGTTTTTACTTCTTTCTTTTCCATTATGACTTTGCCATTAATAATGGCAGTATCCGCATCCCCCGCATTGGCGGCATAGACCAGCAGGCTCAGCCTGTCGTGGCGAGGATGCCAGTACGGTTTATTCATATCGTAAAGGACGATATCGGCCAGAAAGCCTTCTTCCAGTTTTCCCAGATTTTCATAACCGATGCAGCGCGCTCCCTGATAAGTGGCCATATCCCAGGCTGCGGCGGCCGGGATCGCCAAAGGATCGTAAGCAACCGTTTTATGCAGCATGGCGGTCAGACGGGTCTCTTCCAGCATATCCAGATTGTTGTTGCTGGTAGCGCCATCGGTTCCCAAACCGACCACGACGCCCTTTTGCCGCATTTTTTCTACCGGAGCGATGCCGCTGGCTAATTTCAGATTGCTCTGAGGGTTGTGAGCCACCCGGGCTTTTTTAGCCACCAGCAAGCTGATCTCTTCTTCGGTGGCCCAAACACCGTGAGCTACGAGACAGCCTGCATCCAAGATTCCCAGACTGTCGACAAACTGAATCGGGGTCATGCCGTTTTTCGCCACACAGTCCTTGACCTCCTGTTGGGTTTCCGCCAGGTGGATGTGAATGCCGCAGCCCAGTTCTTTTGCGGTATCCGCCGTCAAACGCAGGTAGTCCGCCGAACAGGTATACGGCGCATGAGGTCCTAACATGACGGTAATACGGCCATTTGCCTGCCCGTTCCAGTCATGGAACAGCTTTATATTTTCCTTTAACCGTTCGTCTTCCTTATCGTACTTTTCCCCCATTAAACCCCGGGCCAGACAAGCACGGATGCCGGTTTCCGCAGAGACTTTAGCGGTTTCTTCCATAAAAAAGTACATATCCGCATAAGCGGTAGTCCCGCTTTGCAGCATTTCCAAAATGCCCAGTTGGGTACCGACCGTACAGTCCCCTTCTTTGAGACCCGCTTCTGCAGGCCAGACCTTGTTTTGCAACCAGTCCATCAGAGCCATATCATCAGCGTAACTGCGCAGTAAGGTCATGGCAATATGCGTGTGCGCATTCACCATGCCGGCGGCAGCGACTTTGCCTGTGCCGTCGATCAGATAGGCATCTTCGTAGCCTTCCGGTTTGGCTTCCCCGATATAGGTGATTTTCTGATCGGTGATACCGATATACTTCTTCGGATAATCCGGACCGTCCGTGACGATCTCTACATTTTGGATCAAGATTTTAGCCATATTTTCTCCTTAGTACGCTTAACTATAGCTTGTGCCGGCAACCTTAACTTTGTTTTGGCGTCGCTTATTTTCCGTTGATTCAGATTCCTTTATTCTTTTCTTTCTATTATTCCTCTATGCCCTATTCTTCGCCCCGCTGCCTTTTACTATAATGTTCTTCGTAAAAATCGCGGAGTTTTTTTGCCTGTTTTTCTTCTAAACGAAAAGGTGTACCGAACCCATGTGCAATACAATAAATGTGCGCTCCTTTTTCTAAAACCACAGCGGCATTCAACGCTTCGTACATGGTCCTGCCCCAGCAAACTGCACCGTGGTTGGCCAATAAAGCGGCGTGTCGGTCTTCCAGGGCCGCTACTGCCGCTTTGCCCAGCGCTTCCGTGCCGGGACTTTCGTATTCCGCACAACGGACGGAGCCACCGGTCAGCTGCGTTAAATCTTCTACGATCGGCGGCAGATCTTTATGGGCCACCGCCAGCGCGGTAGCGTACAGGCTATGGGTATGTACGACAGACTGCGCCTCCGGAATATTCTTATAAATCTCTAAATGGAGATAAAGCTCGGAAGAAGGCAGCCAACGCCCCTCCGTCTTTTCGCCGGCAAGGTTGATCACCACCATATCTTCCGCCTGTAAAGCCGCATATTCCTTACCGGAAGGGGTGATCGCCACATGCGTGTCATCCAGCCGGCAACTGAGATTCCCATATGTACCGACAGACAGGCCGCTGCCGATCAGAGCCCGTCCCAGATCCGCTAAAGCCTGCCTTTCTGCCTGCCATGCCAGTTTATCCATAGTATACAGCGCCTCGGTTCCTTTCCTATTTTACTGTTTCCCACACGAATTACGCCTGATGCAGATACGCATCCTGCTCCGGCGTCAGGGTATCTACGTCAAAACCCATCGCTTTCAGCTTGATGCCTGCCACTTCCTGATCCAGCTCGGCAGGCAGCACATATAATTTATTCTCCAGTCTGCCCTTGTTTTCCAGAAGATGGCGCATAGCCAAAAACTGCATGGCAAAGCTTAAGTCCATGACTTCTGTGGGATGCCCATCGCCACAGGCCAGATTGACCAGCCGTCCTTCCCCTAATAAATTCAGCTGATGCCCGTTGGCCAAGGTGTAGGCCGTAATGTTTTTCCGGGCTTCAAAGGGCGGTTTTACACTGAGTGCCGCTAAATCCGGTTTATTGATTTCTACATCAAAATGGCCGGCATTGGCTAACAATACGCCATCTTTCATCACTTCCATATGCTCTTTGCGAATGACATCTTTACAGCCGGTGACCGTGATGAAAATATCACCTTTTGCTGCCGCTTCTGCCATAGGCAATGTTTCAAAGCCGTCAAATACGGCTTCAATGCCTTTAATGGGGTCGATTTCCGTGACGATGACCCGGGCGCCTAATCCTTTGGCGCGCATAGCGACCCCTTTGCCGCACCAGCCGTAGCCCGCCACTACCACCGTTTTACCGGCCACAGACAGATTTGAGGTCCGCATAATGCCGTCCCAGGAGCTTTGCCCGGTACCATAGCGATTGTCAAAAAGATATTTGCAGTTGGAGTCATTCACCGCCACCATAGGAAACGCAAGCTTGCCGCTTTCAGCTAAAGCCCGCAGACGAATTACACCGGTGGTAGTTTCTTCGCTGCCGCCCCACAGTCCGTCGATCAGCTCCCGGTGGGTGGTATGCAGCTTATTTACCAGATCGCCCCCATCGTCTACGATCAATTGGGGTTTTGAATCCAACGCTTTGCCCAGATAGAGATCGTATTCTTCGTTGGTGCAGCCGTGGGTCGCAAATACGGTGATGCCGTTGGCGACTAAAGCGGCCGCCACATCATCCTGGGTAGACAACGGGTTGCTGCCCGTCACTACCACATTAGCGCCGCAATTTTTTAAGGTCAGCGCCAGATAGGCGGTTTTGGCTTCCAGATGAACGGTAACGATCATATTGATACCTTTGAATAACTGGAGCGGCGCATATTTCTCATTAAAGTAATGCAATAAGGGCATATGGCCTTTGACCCAGTTAATTTTTGCCTGACCGCTTTCTGCCAGGTGTATATCTCGGATTATGCTTTCCATTTAAAGGGTTCCTCCTTAGCTAACACAGTTTTTAATTTTGCAATAGACTGGGTAAAGGGCGGTCGTAAAATACCGTACTCCGTAATAATACCCGCAATATATTTCGCCGGCGTGACATCAAAGGCCGGATTGAATACCGGGACAGTGGGCGGCGCCGAAGCGCTCCCCTGAAAAGAACGTACCTCCTGCGGAGCCCGTTCCTCAATGGGAATGCCGCTGCCGTCCGGCAGAGAAAAATCAAACGTACCTGCAGGCGCCGCTACATAAAAAGGAATGCCATGGGCCTGCGCGGCCAATGCAACACCGTAGGTACCAATCTTATTGGCCGTATCACCGTTAGCCGCAATCCGATCCGCGCCGGTAATGACCAGATTGACCCCTTTGGTCTGCATGACCCAGGCAGCCATATTGTCCGTGATCGTCGTCACGGGAATGCCGTCTTCCAGCAACTCCCAGGCCGTCAGACGGGAGCCCTGCAATAAAGGGCGGGTCTCGTCGGAATAGACCATCTTTACTTTGCCTTCCCGACAGGCGGAGCGAATGACGCCCAAAGCCGTCCCCCAACCGCAGGTTGCCAACGCTCCGGCATTGCAGTGGGTCAGGATCACAGCATTGGCGGGAACGATGGCCGCGCCGTAATTTCCCATGCGCTTATTCTGCGCAATATCTTTTTCGTAAATGGAACAGGCAACCTTTTCCAACTCTGCTACGATCGCCTGCACAGGCATTTGCTTTGCTTCCATGGAGACCGCCGCTTCCCACAGGATGCCGGTGGCCCAGGACAGATTGACCGCGGTGGGACGCGCTCCATTCAGCTCCTTGCGGGCAGTTGCCAGCGTCGTCATAAACGAAAAGGTATCCCCCGCCGCTTCCTGCGCCGCCAACACCATGGCAAACGCGGCGGCCGCCCCGATGGCAGGAGCGCCTCTCACCTCCAGTTTTTTGATGGCCGTGACCACCCGCCGATACTCTCGACAAACGATCCACGCAACTTGCAGCGGCAGCTTGGTTTGATCTAATAAAACCAGACGATTCCGCTCCCATTTCATGGTTTCAACCATGCTCTTCTTCCTTCCCTTTTACAGTTTAAACCCGCCGAAATCTTTCATGCAATGTTTGCAAAGGCAGACATCTTCTACTTTTTCGTTATAAGCGATGAAGCCTAAAATTAATTTTTCCATATTTTTGATGCTTAAATTCATGGCTTCCACCACTTCCTTATGCGATAAGGGCGTTTTCGAGATGCCGGCGCCCATATTGGTAACAATGGCGACGTTGGTATAGCACATTTCCGCTTCCCGGGCCAGCGCCGCTTCCTGGGCATTTGTCATACCGATTACATCGCCCCCCAGCATAGCAAAGGCACGTACTTCTGCCGCCGTTTCAAAGCGGGGTCCTTCAGTGCATACATAACAACCGCTCGGATGGAAGGGAATATCCGTTTTTTCTAAAATAGCAATGACCTTGCGGCGCAGCGTTTCACAATAAGGATTGGTGAAATCCGCATGAGCTACACCACGGATCGGGTTATCATAAAAAGTACTGATCCGGTTTTTGGTAAAATCCATCAACTGGTCGCAGACAACAAAATGACCCGCCGTCATGTTCGGATTCAAAGAACCGGTAGCCGACGTGGAAAAAATCTCTTCCGTACCCAGACTTTTCAGGGCCCAGATATTCGCCCTGTAATTTATTTTATGAGGCGCGACGGAATGATCCACCCCGTGACGTGAAAAAAAAGCCACCTGATTGCCGTTCATTTCGCCAATCGAACAGAAGGCTTTCCCATAAGGAGTTTCCAAAATTTTACTTTCAAAACCTTTTAACGTATCGGGATTCTCAATACCGGTACCGCCTACCACACCAATTTTACGCATAACAAATCGCCTTTCTCCAACTTTTTAGTCTTATTCGTTCAATGTTTTCAGCAGAGGAAGCAACGCCGGCATATCCGGCAGCCAATGTTCCGGAATAATTTGCTGCAAAAATTTTTCTTTCCCGAACTCCGTATATTCCACTGCCGCCGTATGACACCCTGCGCCTTTGCCGCTTAATAAGTCATAAGGAGTATCTCCCACGATCAGGACCTGTTCCCCCGGTAGCCCCAGGCGCTCCAACGCCTTGCGGGAAGGCTCCGGATCCGGCTTCGGTTTCGTTACCGCATCGGCCCCGATAATGCCGTCAATATAAGGTTCCAGACCTAAGCAGCGAATCCCGCGCAAACAGGTAGCGGAAAACTTGCTGGTCACGATCATCAAAGGCAGCCCCTGCGCCTTCAAGGCGGCCAGCGTTTCTTTAACCCCCGGAAAAGGACGAATCAGCTCATCGTGGTGCACTTCCTGAAAGTCCCGATAAATCCGGCAAATCCGCTCGCCGGCTTCTTCCCCGTACAAACGGGTTAAAGACGGCTGTAACGGCTGTCCAAAAGTTTCTATAAAGGGAGCGCGGTCCACCGTATGGCCAAACACCTTTTCCGTCGCATAATCAAAGCTGGCAAATATGACGGGCAGCGTATTGGCGAGGGTTCCGTCAAAGTCAAAAATCAGTCCTTTTATCATGAATATAAATCCTTTATGAAGCAGCTTTTTTAATTAAGTCCTACTATTTATTTTACCATAAATCCCTTTCTTTATCCACTGTCAGTGGATAAAACAGAGCGGAGTATTATTCGTTTACCGGTACCATATACTGCCAGGCGTACTTGCCGGAAGAAACAGTAAAGTCAGGCGAGTAAAGCACTGCCCATAAGCTTCTGCAGCATTTCATATACAGCCGTTATGGGCAGCCCCACCACATTGTCATAATTACCGCTGATACTTTCCACCAGAAAAGTGCCTTTCCCCTGAATACCATAGGCCCCCGCCTTATCCATCGGTTCGCCGGTGGCAATATACCAGGCAATCTCTTCTTCTGTAAGTGATCTGAATTTTACGGTTGTCGTTACTGCCCGCAGGTCGATTTTTCCCTGATAAAAAATGGCCACCGCGGTTTTTACCAGATGCGTCTTTCCGGAAAGGATGCGCAGCATCTTTTTTGCCTCGGCTTCACTTTGCGGTTTTCCCAGGATCTCTTCCCGGACCAGCACCACCGTATCCGCACCGATGACAGGCTTTGCATCCCCTGTGACACAGGCAGTTGCTTTTGCCTTGCCCAACGCATTATAGGCAGGTACCGCTTCCGTTCCCCGGTAGTTTTTAAGTAAAGATAACTCTTTTTCGGTAAAAATTAAACGATTGTTTTTGCCTGACATTTCCAGCGTTGTTTCAGCAATCGCTTTGACGGATCCATCGATTGAAGCTTCTGTTGATGCTGCAGGAAGATTCCGTTTTGTATCAGTAACGGTTGTTGCCTCGACTCCTGCACCAACCGCCTCTGCTTCTGCCACCGTTTTTGCCTCGTTAAAAGGCATAGGAAAAACTTCCGCCTCCCAGCCCAGCTGGTGCAGAAGATCCAACCGTCTGGGGGAAGAAGAAGCAAGTATGACTTTCATGCTAAGTCCTTTCGTTCGACTCTCGTATAAGTTGTTTTGAATAAACCGTTATAAATGATTAATTATAATACGTCGTTATTAATGATAGTTAAAAAAAGATAATTATAAAAGTTCCCGCAGCGTTTTTAATAACTGCGCCCGCTTCTCCCCCTCTAACGTAAAATAGCGTCTTAGCTCTTCCCTTTTTTCAATCCATAACAGGCTTCATAAATATCCCGGATACATTCCACCATAAACTGGGAAGAAGAAAGCATATGTTTATCCGGAATCACATACAGGCGGTTATTCTTTACCGCTTTTACATTTTGCAGAACAGGATCCTGACGAATCTCTTTTTTGTACGCTTCCAAATCGATTTTTCCTGTATAATCCCAGGTTGGCAGAAGAAACACATCCGGATTTGTATGAACGATCTGTTCTAAAGGCATGAGCTGCGTACCCCAGAATTTCATTTCCGCCGCCGCATTTTTGACGCCGGCTAAACGGCAGACATCGTTGTAATAGGTGTTCTTTCCGCCATTGCCGCCGCTGACTGAAAAGCGGTAGACCGTAAGTCTCTCATTTTCCGGTATGGAGGCAACCTTTTTCTGAATATCCCGGACAACATCCTCCATATCCTGAACCATCTGCGTCGCCTTTTGTTCCGCCATCAGCACCTGGCCCAGATCAAGGATCATTTTTTGCGTATCCTTTACCGTCCTGGCAAGGGGACAGACATATACCGGGATATTCAGGCTGCGCAGGTGAAAAATCAAATCATAAGGTTGGGACTGTGTGGTGATCACAAAGTCCGGATGCATGGAAAGAATAAACTCTTCGGTAATTTGGGAGCGTACCGGAACCTGTCCGGCTTCTTTCACTACGTTGGAGATCAGCGGGTCATCAGCCCATTTACTCAAAGCGCAGATTCGGGAAGGTTCCACCATACCCAATAAGATTTCATCGGAACGCAGAGACAAGGATACGATCCTTTGCGGGGGGCTTTTTAAACGAAAAGAACGTCCCGACGCATCTTTTAATCCTATAGAATTGACTTTTTTAACCGGTACCGGCGGCTCCTTTTTATGATGCAGAGAGCAACCGGCCAAACAAAGGATCAGCGAACAAAAAAGCACTACGAAAATTATTCTTTTTTCCTTAACACTCATTGCGGGTTATCACCTTTTCTGTCAGCTTTTGTATTTGGAATTAATGATCCGAACCGTAATTTCCGCCGCTTGCTGCCGATCGGCTAAGATACGTATGGTGCCCTGCTGTACCGCATATTGGCTGACTTTTTCCCGGGGGAAATGCAGTTCCAGAAACAAAGGTTTATAGCCTCTGCTCCTTGACTTCAATGTATCTCCGGGCATGATCGGCCGCCAGATACTTTTTTTGCTGGCCTGGGTAACAACGCCGTCCAGATTTTCCATTTGATACGTTAGGGTCTTATTCTTAGGCGTGTCTTGGATCCGTAGATACAGTGACATCACATTAGGCTCCAGATAATACTTTAAAGAACCCATTTCTGCCAAGTCGACCACCCATTCCATCTTCTCCGTTTTGGCTAAAGAAATGGCTTTGATGGAGGAATCTCCCCGGTTTTCGCTTTCGTAAAAATGCAGTCCCAGCATAATCAGAAGGCCGGCCACAATATACAATGCGTGCTTAACATGACGATTCTGCATGATGCCCTCTCTTTCCTACCCACTGTTTCAACTTTGCGTAGCCCACTTTGCATCCTAACAGCAAAAGCACCGCTAACGAAGGCAGACAAGTTCCCTGACAGCTGCCGCAAAGACCGGTGCAGCCTGACCCTGCCGTGTAAGAAAAAGACAGAGGCAGGCCTGCCGCAATAAGAAAGAGAAGCAAGCGACGTTTCAAAGCGGTTAACGTAGATTGAAAGGCCGACATTTTCTGCCGGATCCCGACCATTTGACTCCTCATACGCCCTCGCCCTCCTTCTTTCTGCCGTAATGAATCGCGTCTACCGGGCAAACTTCCGTACAAACGCCGCAGAGAATACAATTATGGACATTGTATGCCGCTTTCTTGTCCTGTATCTTCATGGAACGCATCGGACAGGAACGGGCGCATTTGCCGCAGCCGATGCAGCGTTGTCGGTCGATCTGCAGCGCAGAAACAAAAGGAAGCTTTCGGCCGAGCCAATACACCAGATTTTGGACGGCGCCTACCGGGCATAAAAAATTACAATATCCTCTTCCGCCCCGGGTGAATAGACCGAAAACCACGATCATCAGAAAGGCGGTCAACAGCATACTGGAAGATAAAGAAACCAAATATCCCCGCGAAACAAAATTGAGTAGCAGATCGAAGATATAAAAATTGCAGTAAGCGCAGGCCAACATCGCTCCCAGGAAAGGGAGCAGTACATAGCCGGCCAACATACCGTACCGCAACGGCGCGATCTCCACGTAGTTTTCCCACTGTATCTGCCAGCGAGGCGGCAGCAGTTTACTCAGATACTCGGTCAAAGCCCCCGCCGGACACAGTCTGCCGCAGAAAAAAGGGCCGCAAAGAAAGGCTGCTGCAAGAAGCAGGAGTAAAAACGACGTGGAGATAAAAGCCGCGTCCAGAATACTTCTGTCCAGAATATGCTCCAATTGGATGCGAAGGCAAAAATGATGCACTGTCCATTCGGACCATTTTCCCGTATAGAGGTAGTACACTACTTTCTGAAAGAATGCGAAAGGAGCGTAAAAAAGCATAAATCCGGCTATATAGCCAACCAGTCGTTTGTATTGAAACCGCATTTTTTCTTCACCTGCCGGATTGTTTTTGATTCTGTACATCTCATCTGTTTTTATTTAACTAACCTGCTTGTTTTATTTCTCTAGCCTGCTTTTTATTTATAACTATATTATTTATAACTATAACTTATTGTATCACATTATCACTTATGATTCATGTTATTTATTTGTCAATATTATTTCTGTACCGGCAGCCATAAGACGTAGACAATGGAAGATATATAGAAGATATACGGATGTATACAAAAACCGCGGAGCGCATTTCTGCTATCCGCGGTTTTCCATATCAAATTAAATTTTTCTTCAAACCCTTCACTCACTTATTTTTTTCGGAAAGCCACCTGCTTCGGCCCCACTTTGACCACATTCTCCGGAATAATCACATCGCTGAAGCTGATGCTCCGGGTGTGAAGCGTGTGGTTCCATTCATGCTCATTGCGATGGAGCCAACCCAGAAAGGTGATAGGGATCCAACTGTAGATGAATACCGGGTAAATTAAAAGATACAGCCAGGATTTTAAAGAAGCTCTGATTTTCAGCAATACGGCCACGGGAAAAATATACTGACCGATACCGATGATCTGCCATACCTGAATCGGTAATACATCATATAAAATATTGGTATAAAAAGGCACAAAAGTATAGATATAGGTGCAAATGACAAACGCCGTAGAAACCAGCAGGAAATAAGGCTGAATCAGATTGATCATGCCATCCAGCACCGTAATATTCCGTTCGGTAATGCCTTTCCAGAGCATCTTGGGAATATAGCGGTTAGCTACGTCAAAATGCCCCTGCGCCCAGCGTTTCCGCTGATTCCAGGCCGCTTTGAAAGTCAAAGGTTTTTCATCGTAGATCACAGCATCGTGGGCCCAGGTCGTAGGAATATTTTCCATCAGCGCTTTCATGGTAAATTCCATATCCTCCGTCAGACAGGTAGCGCCCCAGCCGTAACGTTTTAAAATCTGTGCGTCGATACACATACCGGTCCCCCCCAGGACACAGGAAAGTCCCAGATTGTATTTCGCCAGATGCCAGACATGGTTGACGATCCAGAAAGAAATGGAAAACATACCGGAAACCCAGGAATCTTCCGGATTTTTGACGTCCAGATACCCCTGGATCAGACGTTCGCCGCTGCACAGACGGTTATTCATAATTTTGAGGAAGTCAGGATGTACCAGATTATCCGCATCGAAGATACAAACCCCGTCGTACTGACGGTTCAGACCAAACAGACGGCGGAACATCCAGTCCATGGCAAAGCCCTTACCCTTACCGGTTTCACTGAACCGTTCATAGACGATGGCGCCGGCCTTACGGGCCACTTCGGCGGTCCGGTCCTCACAGTTGTCTGCCACAACAAAAATGTCATAAAGATCACGGCTGTAATGCAAATTTTTAAGATTTTCTACCAGCTGCGCAATCACCTGCTGTTCGTTATGGGCGCAGACAATCAGCGCAAAGCTTTTGGTTTCAGGAAACTGTTTGGTTTCTTTCATTTTCCCAAAAAGACCGAACCAGGAAATGACAAAGTAGTAAATCGTAAAAAACACGATCAGGAGCTGCAGCGGTATCATGATAAGATCAAAATACGAAGTCACGTAGCACCTTCACCTTTCTGTTGTTTCACAAACAACAAACAATATACTTCGTTAAGTACGCCGGCGACAAAATAAGTAAACATGCAGACAAACGGCCAGCCGGAAGGTCGCTGCCATAACATATATAAGCCAATGAAGATAGCCAGGATTACCGGATAACGATACATAGGATTCCCTTTGCCTTTAAAGTCAGGGAATTTTACGTTACTGTATAAAATCAGGGCGATCGCCAGCGTCATAACGGCCGCCGTAAGCGGCGCAAAATGAAATCCGGAAACCACATAGGTGGCAATGCAGCAGGCGCCGGCAGGAATCGGCATCCCCTGAAAATAACCGTGCACGGTGGCGGTATTCACATTAAAACGGGCCAGCCGCATAGCGCCGAAAAAGGTATACAGCCCGGCGATTATTTTACCCCACCACCCTAAGTCTGTCAAGGCAAACTGATAGATTAAAATAGCCGGAGCTACGCCGAAGGCACCCAAATCACAAAGGGAATCCATTTCCACGCCAAACGGTCCGGACACGCCCAGCGCACGGGCCGCTCTGCCATCCAGCGAATCCGCTGCCACAGACAGGACGATGCAGACCGCCGCCAGAAAATAGTTTTGTTCCAGGGTATAGAAGATTGATACGACGCCCAGCACCAAACTGATACCGCTGATGGTATTCGGAACAATTCGTCTGTAATTCACTCCCGGATCCTCCCCACAATCGTAATGCCGCCCTTTACCTTATCACCTTTTTTACAAAGGATCTCTACATCTTCAGGTACTACAAGCTCTGTGCAGGAACCGAATTTGATCATTCCGTAGACTTCTCCCTGTTTCAGGGAAGCGCCCAGATTCACCCAATTGTCAATACGGCGGGCTAAAAGACCGGCAATCTGAATCACCAGCATCTTCATTTTGTCATTCTCTATGCCCATGGCAAAACGTTCATTTTCAAAGGCCGCCTTTTTATCAAAGGCCGGTAGGTAATGGCCCACCGTATAGCGTTGAAATTTAATTTCGCCTGCCGCAGGGCTGCGGTTTACATGTACATTGAACACAGACAGAAAAATCGTCACCTTTTTCGCGTCCGCATTCAAAAATTCATCATCATAAAACTCCGTTACATCCATGACCGTGCCGTCCGCCGGCGAATATAAGACCGAAGTGTCCGGGGCTACGTGCCTGTCAGGATTGCGGAAAAAATACGCGAAGTAACAGGCGAATACCAGCGGGATGACAGCCCAATGGATGCCCCAAAACGCAAAAACAACTGCGGCCAGCGCCAAGGCGCCGCCGATAAACGGATAGCCTTGTTTCACAACAGACATCTGTGAGCCCTCCTTTCCCAATAGTTTCCCGGGTTTGCGACCACAATGCGCGCGGTGAAAAAGCGCAAGCAAAAGTTGCCTTCAACTATGCTTCTTCACATAGCAAGAAACGAAAAGCGGTTTCAGCTGCGTTTTTCCGCGGAAATTGTGATGTGAACCGTGATAAATCAAGGTTCCTTAACTAATATATTATACTATAATTCTGGCCTTTTGTCTATTCGGGCAATTTTTAAGTTGGTGTTTCCGAAGACAGTATGGCGTGAATTCATAAAAGAAAATGCGCCAGAGACCGGCGTTTTTGCGCCTCACAGATGTTTTTTCTCCGAGCGCACGGCCAGGACAAACTTTGGCAAGGCCAACATACGGACAAACCGACAGGGCTGTTTTAAAAGCCGATAGAACCATTCCAACCGGGCATCCTGCATCCATTTGGGCGCCCGCTGTACCTTACCGGCCAGCACATCAAAGCTGCCGCCGATGCCCATTAAAAGAGAAGGCTGCAATACTTCAGCATAGTTACTCAACCACTTTTCCTGCCTGGGCGCGCCTAATGCCACAAACAGCATTTTGGCGCCGCTCCCGTTGATCGATTCTACAATAGAAGCTTCTTCTTCCGGCTTAAAATAGCCGTTGCGGCAACCGACTACCTGTAACTCCGGCCAACGGCGTTTCCCTTCTTCTGCCGCCGCCTCCGCTACACCGGGGCTGCCCCCGAAAAAATAGACAGGAATATCTTTGACCGCGGCCTCTGCCAAAAGGCGCAGATACAGATCATAGCCGGCCACACGTTCCGGGATCGTATAGCCTAAATAATTGCCGGCCCAGACAGTACCGGCTCCATCCGGCAGAATCAGATCCGCTTCTTCCAACAACAGCTTTTTGTAAGCTGCATCCTCCTGCGCCAACATGATAATCTCCGCATTGGCTGTAACCACAAAACACCGCTTCCCCTGCTGCACAGAAGCCGTCAGCGCTTGCACCGCTTCCTCCATCGTATAAGGGGTAACGGGAATCCCTAAAATTTCAGCCGTTTGCTTTTTTTCAACGCCTTGTTTTTTCTCCATACGCAATACCTGTTAAAACAATGACCTGTAAAATACACACGCTACCATTTGCTGCCAAAATGTATCCTGCACACAGGTTACAATCAGACACGGGCCTTATCCGGCGGAACCGTCAAAAATTCCAGACCCTGGTTACGCTGTAAAATCCAATTCAACGCCCACTCATTATTGACTAAAATCACAGGCCGGTCATTCTTGTCATAGACCAGCATGCCGTTGTCCAATCCCCGCAGGCTCTCGATGGCCCGGGGATCTTCCGCATAGACCCAGCGAGCCACGGTGAAGGGCAACGCCGTCATGATTAGCTGGGCATTATATTCGTTTTGCAGGCGATATTCCAGCACTTCCAGCTGCAACTGCCCTACGACGCCTACAACAAAGCTTTCTAAGCCCACATGTTTCTGATTAAAGATTTGAATGGCCCCTTCCTGCGAAAGCTGCAGGATGCCTTTTTCAAACTGTTTACGCTTCAAAGAATCCCTGGGCTGCACCCGGGCAAAGATTTCCGGCGGGAACACAGGAAAATCTTCAAAGGTCAGTTTCAGCTTTTCATCACTGAGACTGTCACCGATACCAAAAATACCGGGGTCAAATAAACCGATGATGTCACCCGGATAGGCCTTTTCCACAATGGTACGTTCCTGGGCAAGAAACTGCTGCGGTTGAGCCAGTTTTACCATTTTGCCGCTTTGTGTATGGTAGACGCTCATCCCTTTGTCAAACACGCCGGAACAGATGCGCATAAAGGCAATACGATCCCGGTGGGACGGATTCATGTTGGCCTGGATCTTAAAGACAAAAGCGCTGAAAAGGTCGTTGTCCGGTTCGATCAGGTCACCGTTTAACAGGGTACGGGGCTGCGGCTGAGGGGACATTTCCAGAAACTTTTCCAAAAATTCCTGCACGCCGAAGTTGGTCATGGCGCTGCCGAAAAACATAGGGGTCAGTTCGCCTTTATTCACTTCTTCCATGCTGAAAGCTTCACCGGCCATATCCAGCAGCTCGATATCATTCAGCAGCGCTTCAAAAATTTCGTCCCCCACGGTTTCCCGAATGACGGGGTCGTGAATATCGGCGGTAAATTCTTCCCGCTGCCTGCTGCCGTGGCTGGCATCCGTCTTAAATAAGGAGACTTTGTGCGTCACCCGGTTATAGACGCCTTTGTAGCGCCCGTCGATGCCCACCGGCCAGGTGATGGGATAGACCCTGATCTGAAGAATCTTTTCCACTTCTTCCATTAAATCCAACGGCGCCCGGCCGTACCGGTCCAGCTTGTTAATGAAGGTAAAGATGGGCAGATGGCGGCGGTGGCAGACCCAGAACAGCTTTTTCGTCTGGGGTTCCACGCCCTTGGCCGCATCGATCAGCATGACGGCGCTGTCGGCTGCCATCAGCGTCCGATAGGTATCTTCGGAGAAGTCCTGGTGCCCGGGGGTATCCAATATATTGACGCGAAAGCCCTGGTAATCGAATTGCAGAACCGAAGAGGTAACGGAAATACCGCGCTGCTTTTCAATTTCCATCCAGTCGGAAACAGCGTGTTTATTGGCTTTTCTGGCTTTTACACTGCCTGCCAAATGAATCGCTCCCCCATACAGCAGCAACTTTTCGGTCAGTGTGGTTTTGCCGGCGTCCGGATGCGAAATGATCGCAAAGGTACGTCGTTTTTCGATTTTTTCTTTTAACGCTTCCATAACTTCTCCCATTTTCTCAAGTTTATCCGGTAATACGATAGTTAGCTTTTTATACAAGTGTATACTATAGCACCAGATGGGTTCTCTGGCAAGCCCTTATTTGCCCGGCTTACCAAACTCCTGCATCTGTCCGTAGAGGCCGGTTTTCCGGCCGCGTCCGCTGCGCTCTTCCTGTTTCCGAAAGCCTCCTGCACGGGGCCTGGGGGCCGCAGTCGGGGAAATCATAGCTTCCTGAGCGGCATAGGCCTTTAAAGCGATGACCAGTTCTTTCATTATATAGGAAGGTACATCCTGCTCTGTTTGCAGGTAACCGTCTTCCGTGATCCGCAGGTCCAGCTTTTCATAATGCTCTCCCCCCACCGTGGTCAGGGTCGCCTGCAGGTTTCCCTCGGCATCCCGTTGGAAGAAGCAGTCTTTTAATTTATGGCTCTCCTGTTCTGCCTTCCATGTTTTATAAAATTCATACAAGGTCCGCTGGGCTTTTTCCGGAATGTCTTCCCCCGTTACCACCGTTTCCGTTTCTTCCAGGGCGGTACAGTCCAGATCGTTATAGACGCTGCCGTCCGCCAGGGTGATCGTTACTGTAAGCACATAGTTTTCTTCCTGAAAAAGGGCGTCCGCGATCTGCCATTTTTGTTCCCATTGGGCAAGGCAATCCGGGCAGATCAGCTTTAAGTTCCGCGCGTCCTGTAAAAGCGGATCGTGCTTGTAATACAGTTGCGGCCCGGGCGTAAACGCAGCGCCGCAGACGGAGCAGACAAGGGGTAAGGAACGGATCATGGTAACGCCTCCTGAAGTAGTCGTGGATATAAAAAAGCCATTACGCGTTGTGTTTCGTAATGGCTTGCATGGATTTTACGGTTGAAGCGCAGAAGAACATATCTGCTTTGTCGACAGGTTTTCTGCAGTCGAGGTTCCATTACAATATAGTATTATACCATATTTTTTAAGATCCCCCAATATGTTACAGACAACGATTTTGCCTTGTCCGGTCGGGCAGCCTGCGGGGAGCGCTGGCGCTCTGTCCTCACGCAGCGGTACTAAGCTCCCACGGCGCTGCGCTTGTGCTCGCTAAGGGCCGGCGTTGCGGATTGTTGTTCCCGCAGGCATCCGAACCGGATGTATGATGTATATTATATTGTATAAGGATCGCCGTAAAGCGAATTTACCCAGAATTTACATCGGTTATATATGGCTTTGACAGCCGTCCCATATAATAAAAACAGCAACAGTAACTGGCTCAAACGGTTACCGAATTAAAAGGAGGAAAAAATAATTGAACAAGACGTTGCGAAAAGTATTGGCTTTGGGATGCACATCGCTGGCTATTTTTGGCCTGGTAGGCTGTGGCGGCAGCGGCGAGAAAAAAGAAGCGGCCAAAGACAGCGGGAAAAAAGTACAGATCGAGTATTGGCATGTAGCCGCAGAAAGCTTTGGCGGTGGTACGGTAAAAGAACTCGTGGCGGATTTCAACAAAAAGCATCCGAACATTGAGGTGGTGGCAAAGTATAATCCGGATATGTACAAAGGCCTGACGCAGAATCTGCAGGCCGCCATGGCTTCCGGCAAAAGCCCTGACGTAGTGCAGATGGGCTATTCGTTTTTAAACTATGCAGCGGAAAATTTTAAGTACACGGATTTGAACGAGGCGTTTAAAAACGCAGGCGATGCCAATTTTATGAAAGACAATTTCCTGCCCAACGTCTTAAATCTGGCGCAGACGGAAGACGGGAAACAGGTGGGGCTGCCCTATTCTGTCAGCGTACCGGTTTTGTATTACAATCCGGAGCTGTTCAAGCTGGCGGGCTTAGACCCGGAAAATCCCCCCAGAACCTGGGAGGAAGTCCACAAAGCCTCGAAAGCGATCAAGGAAAAAACCGGCAACATGGGTTTCTTTATGCAGGAATATGCGGATAACTGGGCACAGCAGGCGCTGATCGAATCCAACGGCGGGGCGATGCTGAAAAAGGTGAACGGTAAGGTACAGGCCGGCTTTGATACGCCGGAAGCGGCCGAAGCGTATCAGTTGTTAGCGGACATGGTCAAAGAGGGCAATGGGCTGCATGCCACTAACGAAGAAGGGTTCCAGGCCTACCTGAGCGGTAAGCTGGGCATGGTCTGCACCACCATCGGCAAACGGGCCAATTTTGAAAAATCCGCTAAATTCCCGGTCAAGGCAGCGCCGTTTCCCACCTTTGGCAGCAAACCTATGAAAGTGCCTGCCGGCGGTAACTTCCTCATGTGCTTCTCGAAAGATGCGGAAAAACAAAAGGCGGCCATCGAGTTTATCAAATATCTGGAATCCCCTGCTTCTTTGGCAAAATGGAGCACCGGCACCGGTTATCTGCCGCCCCGTAAAGGCGTAGCGGAAGACCCCAACGGATTTAAGAAAATCGTCGATGAAAACAAAAATATTCAAATGGCTTTAAAAATGATGCCCAACGCCAGCAAATGGGCCAGCTTCCCCGGCGCCAACGGCTTGCAGGCGGAACAGCTGCTGATCGACGTACGGGATATTATCCTGAGCGGTAAAATGAGCGCGAAAGACGCGTTGCACCAGACGGCGGAAAAAATCAATACGCTGTTATAACAGCGTACGCCGATGTTTCTTCTGACAAAAGCGCAGGTGCTTGTTGAATGGATAATGCCGCGTCCTGCGGCATTATTCATCTTTTACTTTCAGCAGGGGTGAAACTATGAGTCACAATATCCGTCAGGCAGTGTGGTATCTGCTGCCGTCCTCTCTTATTTTTCTGATTTTCTATTACTGGCCGCTATTGCAGAATATCTATCTCAGCTTTTTTTCCTGGAATATGGTCTCCCCTACCATGAAATATGTAGGAGTGGAAAACTATTGGAAAATACTGAACAGCGCGGAGCTGGGGAAAATTATCCTCAACACCGTCCTGTTCGTGGTCATATTGCTTGTGTTTAACTTTATTCTTCCTTATTTATACTCGTACATCTTAGGGCACCTCATTCAAAGGGGACGCGCTTTTTACCGCTCCGCCTTATTCGTGCCCGCCACCTTATCTCTGGCCGTCGCCAGCATTCTTTTCTTATGGATCTACAACCCCCTGGCCGGCCCCTTAAGCATCATTTTCGGCTGGTTCGGCGTTGCTTCGCCCCGGTGGTTTAAAGAAGACTATCTGGTGATTTTTGCCATCTGTACCATTATCGGCTGGAAAGTATTCGGCTATAACCTGATTGTCATGCTGGCGGCCATGGTTTCCGTTCCCAGGGAAATGCTGGAAGCGGCCCGTCTGGAGAACGCCTCAAACTGGGTCATTTTCAAAAAAATCATCCTGCCCATGACTTCTTCTACGGCGCTGTACGTCTTTACCATTACCGTGGTCTTCGGCCTGCAATATGTGCTGGTGCCGGTCAATATGCTGACGCAGGGCGGGCCGGATCAGGGCAGCTCCAATCTGGTGTACATCATTTATCAGTATGCCTTTACTTTTTTTCAGACCGGCAGTTCCGCCGCCTATGCGGTGGTGACGCTGCTCCTGTATTTTGTGTTCCTGTTTGTGAAATATAAATACCTGGACAGGAAGGTGTACTATGAAAACTAACTGGCGTGATGAATTACCCTGGCAGATACTACTCCTTCTCATGGTCTTTTTAATGCTGTGGCCGATTATTTTCATGCTCTCCACTTCGTTGAAGGATCTGAATCAGGTCTTTGAATCCACCTTAAACCCCCTGCCCCTTCCCCCCACGTTGGCAAACTACCGGCTGGTGTTAGAGGACTTCCCCATTTTCACCTATATCTGGAATACCTTTTTCATCGCGGCCTTTGTCACCGTCAGTAAAATCGCTACCGGTGTCCTGGCAGCGTTTGCCTTTGTGTACTACCGGTTTAAAGGTAAGGAATTTATTTTTAACAGCATGCTGCTGACTTTTTTCATTCCCATTACCGTGCTGATCATGCCCAACTACCTGCTGGTTTCCAGATTAGGGCTGCTGGATACGCCCTGGGGCGTCATGCTGCCCGGTCTGGTAGACGGCATGGGGATCTTCCTCATGCGCCAGACCATGCGGGGCGTGCCGAAAGCGTTGTTGGAAGCGGCGATTTTAGACGGAGCCAGGCCTCATCAGGTTTTGTGTAAAGTGATTTTACCTCTGATCAAGCCCTCGGTCATCGCCATCGCCATTTTATTTTTTATTAATTCCTGGAATGAATACTTCTGGCCCTTGCTTATTTTGCAGGATAAAAATCATCTCACCCTCCCTCTGGCCCTGCAGATGTTTATCAGCGCAGAGGGCGGCAGCGAATGGGGCGTAGCCATGGCCGTCGCCACGCTGACCAGTTTACCGCCTTTGCTGCTTTATATTTTCTTCCAGAAATTTATTATCAACACCTTTATGCAGGCAGGAGTGAAAGGATAATTATGACGCAGGAAAATCATATTGAGTTAAAACAGGAAAGCAATATTGGCTTTGCGCAGGAAAATAGTACGGACTTGAAAACAGAAAACAGAATTGAACTTGCGCAGGAAAACAGTATTGTGTTTAAAAATGTAACAAAAGCTTACGGTAAAAACGTAGTTATTAAAGATTTGGATCTGGAGATCAAAAAAGGCGAACGCCTGATTTTATTAGGGCCGTCGGGCTGCGGAAAAACCACCACGCTACGGATGATCGCCGGTTTTGAAGAAATCAGCGGCGGCGAAATTTATCTAAACGGCAAAGTGGTCAATGACCTGCCGCCCGGCGAACGAAACATTGCGATGGTTTTCCAGAGCTATGCCCTGTTTCCCCACCTTTCGGTCTGGGATAATATTACCTTCGGTCTGCAGTTGCAGAAATTACCCAAAGAAGAAATTACCAGACGGGCCAATCAGGCCTTGCAGATTTTGCATTTAACAGGCTATGAAACTAAAAAAACGCATGAGTTAAGCGGCGGGCAAAAACAGCGTGTCGCTTTGGCGCGGGCCATTGTCAAACACTCTCCCTACTTTTTGTTGGACGAACCCTTAAGCAACCTGGACGCCCGGCTGCGGCAAAAAGCGCGGACGGAACTGGTAAAGCTGCATGAAATGTTTCAGCCGACGATGATTTATGTGACCCATGACCAGATCGAAGCCATGACCGTAGCCACCCGGATTGCCGTGATGAACCAGGGGAAGATACAGCAAATCGACACGCCCCATACGATTTACCACCACCCGGCCAATACCTTTGTCGCCTCGTTTATCGGCTCCCCTGCCATGAATCTCGTGCAGGGAACCTATGAAAACGGCGTCTTGCAGGTAGGACATACGAAACTCGCCGTGCCCGAACCGCAGCAGGCCCTTATCGGTCACCGAAAAGAAATCATTTTTGGGCTGCGTCCGGAAGCCATGCAGCCCAACTTTACCGCCGGCACGCTCTGCGGCACCGTGGAGTTTATTGAAAACACCGGCAATCTGAAAACCGTGACGCTGCGCATTGGGGATCATAACGTGGTGTATGTGCAGGCCAGCCACTCCCGGCAGCCTCTGGAAACAATCACAGGCGTTGATTTTTCCTGGTCAGACGTGTGTTTGTTCGATTCGGAAAGCGGCGAAAACCTGGATTTGTTTAGTTAAATGAGGAAAGGAAGAAAGGAAAATGAAGTTTTCTGTCAGTGATTTATTGTTCCCCGGTTTTCAAAAAGAAGCTTTGCCGCAGCTATCTACCCGGTATGGCATAGAGTTTTTTTATGAATTTGGGAAAAACTATTACTGGGATAAGGAAATTCTGCTCTGGAAGAACCGTACCTTTTCCATTCATGCTCCCTGTGTGGCGGTAAACCTGGCCGACCCTTCTGATAAAGAAGCGTATCTGTCCATATTTGAAAAGACCTTCGCCTATGCCAAAAAATGCCGGGCTGCTTTTGTTGTCATTCATACGAATGAAGCGATTCCCGGCGATCTGGAAGAGACTAAAAAACGGGTACGGGCCAAGCTGAAGCAGCTCTGTAAACTTGCCAAAGAGTATGGCGTGCAGATCGCAATAGAAAATGTGGGACTGGGTCCCAAAAATAATGATCTTTTTTCCCTGCCGGACTACCTGCAGCTGTTTGAGGAATTTCCTGATGCAAAGTCCCTGCTGGACACCGGTCATGCCCATGTAAATGGTTGGGATCCGGCGCAGGTGGCCGAAGCGTTGGGCTCCAGGCTCATCGCCTGCCATGTACACGATAATGATGGCAGCAGCGATCAGCATCTGCCTGTCGGACAGGGTACTATCGAATGGGAACCTTTTTTTGCCGCTCTGAAAAAGCTGCCGACGCCGCCGGTCTTAGTTCTGGAATACGCACAGGGTTTTGCCGATGCAAAAAGCCTGGAGCAACATATCCGGGCTTTAAAGAAGATGTATCGAATCTAAGTGTGCTTACGAAACAGAGAATCTGCAAGTAAGCAGTTATCAGCGTCCTTTGCTTTCTGTTCGCCCGGCCGGGCAGCCTGCGGGGAGCGCTGTCGCTCTGTCCTCACGCAACGGCACTAAGCTCCCGCGGCACTGCGTTTGTGCATACTTTTTGGATTCTATTCCAAAAGCTTTTTAACGAAGAAAAACCAGGAACCGCTGTATTATGCGATTCCTGGTTTTTTACTTCCTAATTCCCAGTCCGGCGGCCTGCGGGGAACGTTGGCGTTTTCCCCTTTATTTCATTTTCGCTTCCAGACGGGCCAGCGCTGCCTTCAGAGCGCCGATCTCGGTATCCTGCGCGGCTAATTTTTCCTTCATGGCCGCATTTTCATCGGTCAGTGCATTGATCTTCTTCGCCATGGCTGCTTTGCTGACTCGGACGCCTTCCCCTTTATCCAGCGCAAAGGTTACGCCTACGTTCACCATATTTTCGCCGTTGCCCATTGCTCCACCGGCGCTGAGCATCACATTTTCTGCAGGCCGGTAGAAGACACCCAGAGCCAGTGCGTTGGCATTACGGTAATTGCCGAAGCCGGCGGCTACATCAAACTTGTTGTCCATATCCAGCGGATGCAGCGCAGCTAAGGCGGCCGCTCCCGCTCCTACCTTGTTGACCTTGCTGTCCATGCGGGTAATACGGGTATTGGCGGCTTTCAGATTCGCATCAATAGTATTCACGTCAAACCCTGCGACTTTATTTAACTGACGTACGGTTACGGCATCCGAATCAGCAGTGCCATCCGCTACGTTTTTAATCTGCCGTTCGTTGCCTTTCGCGCCGACGGACACCGCGTTCTCCACACCTTCGGAATTATTCCCTAAGACAACGGCGTTGTTGGCGGTTGTATTTACATTATTGCCCAGTACGAAAGTATTGTCACCGCCAATGGTATTATTATTACCTACAGAATAGCTGCCGCTGCCGGTGATCGTGGTGGGATCGCCGAAGGCGCCGCTGCCCTTGCCTTTTACTTGATTACCGAAGCCAATGGCGATGGAATTCATGCCTGTCGCTGTACTGCCTTTGCCCAAGGCAATGGTGTCGCCGTGGAGATAATCATAGACAGCAGTTCCTCTCACAAATTCATCTGCCTTTGCCGTTCCCGTGGAAGCAACCACGCCGTTTTGCGCCTTAATACCACTGATGGCCGCTTGGTTGGCAGCAATACCGGCTTTATTGGTAGCAATATCGGCTTTATTGGCAGCGATGGCGTTAGTATTGCCAGTCATTTTCTTATCCAGGTTTTTCAACTGCTTAACGTTTACTGCATCGCTATCTGCGGTTCCGTCCTTGACTCCCGTAATTTTTCCGGCGGCATCAATTTTCACGCCGCTCTCGGTGGTGAGACTGGAAATGCCCGTAATGTCCTTGGCGAGCTTGATCTTTAAGGCGCCGCTCTCCGATGCCACACCGATATTGTTCTCCGACAAGGTGGCCGGAGAAGCCCCGCCGAGGATTTCCAACGTATTTCCGTCCGTTTTCGTGATTGTCGGACCGTCGTCCCCGGCAAACTTCAGGGAAGACATACCGCCGCCACCTGCTCCGCCGGCGCCTGACAGTGAAGATAAATCTACATCAAAAGCTTTTGTGAAAGCATTCGTGTAAAACTCTAATTTGCTGCCGTTTAAACTTGCGGATTTTAGTAGCTGTCCGAAATTAGCCGCATCCGTTTCAGATGTGCCGGCAGACACATACATCAGCCGCCGGGTCGCACCGGAGCTGCCAAAGGAAACGGAGTTCGCCGCGCCTACCGAAGAATTATAGCCGATGGCCACACTATTCTCCAGATGCGCTGCCGCATTGTATCCGAGCGCCAGTGCATTCTTCCCTCTGGCTGTCGCCTTGTATCCCAAAGCCGTTGCGTTTTCTTCCTCAGCGCGTGAGTCGCTCCCGATGGCAATGGCCCCTTTCTTCTGCGCCTTTGCCGAGTAGCCGATGGCGATGGCCTCAGTTCCATCTGCGGGAGTGCTATCCGTCCCTGTTTGTGCTTCAAATCCGAAAGCTACACTGTAGTCTCCCCGGGCGTACGCAAAATGTCCCAAAGCAGATCCTCCAAGAGTCGCATAGGCGCCGTGACCTACGGCCGTAGCGTTCACGCCCTTCGCCTTTGCCGCATTTCCCAAGGCTGTGCTGGTCTGCCCTGTGGCCTCTGCATCCGCTCCAATAGCAGTAGCAAGGTTCCCGGTAGCCTTTGCGTCCTTTCCCAGAGCCGTCTGCCCGGGAGCCGTAGCTGTGCCGCTGAGGGTGATTTCGACCGACCCGCTGTTGGTATCTACGCTGATGTTTCCATTATCAGGATTGGTAGTCAAGGTGGCAACATCGGCGCTTACCGGCTGATGTCCTCCCAACAGGCAGGTGCCTAACAACAGCGCGCAGAAAATACGCATAGCTAATTGTTTTCGATTCCTTTTGTACATTGTCATGTTAAATCCCCCCTGGTAGAATATTGTGACAGAAAACATCTTTTATTGTATTCTGATTATACTATAAATTCAAAAATATTTGTAGAATTATTTTTAATAAACAAATTATAATTACAGTTTTAATTTAGTTAACCGTAAATAATTCAATAAAATTACAGAATTTCATATCTCGCTGCCTTTCATCCGTCGTTCCTGCCGGGTCGAAGCACCCAGCGGGGACAATCCGCAACGCCGGCCCTTAGCGAACACAAGCAGAGCGCCGTGAGAGCTTAGTGCCGCTGCGTGAGGACAGAGCGACAGCGCTCCCCGCAGGGTGCCCGGCCGGCAAACCCAAGTGCACTTTGTAGGGCCTCGCTAAAACAGAGCAAAAAAATAAAGGAACTGCACACAAGTACAGTTCCTTTTATTTTTAACTGGTCGGAGCGACTAGATTTGAACTAGCGACCTCTTCCACCCCAAGGAAGCGCTCTACCAAGCTGAGCCACGCCCCGAATCACAATAGATATTGTAGTATAGAATCCTGTTTCTGTCAACCACTTTTTACCCGTTTTAATCGTTTTGCAGGCGCAGGATCTCAGTCCCCTTTTCATTCAGATCCAGCAGATGATACACAGACTTCTGCCCCGCCTCTGCCAGCGCCCGGGTCATAGCCTCCCCGATCGCCCGGCCATTCTGTTCCGGCGCCGCATACGCCAACAAGGTGGAGCCTGCCCCGCTGATAATGCACTTATACGCGCCCGCCGCTTCCCCGGCGGCAAAAGCGGCCTCCATACCGGGAATCAACGGAGCCCGATACGGCTGGTGCAATCGGTCTTCCAACGCAAAACGCAACAACTCCGGCTTATTTTCCTCCAGCGCGGCAATGAGCAAAGCCGTACGGGAAGCATTAAACACCGCATCCGCATGCGCTACCTGAGCGGGGATCGCCTGACGGGCCAAATGCGTGGAAAGCGGCGTGTCCGGTACAACGGCAATAAACTGCAGCGGCAGCCTGGGAAGCAGACGCAGGGTGTGCGCCCGGCCCTCTTCCTGAATGCTGACGGTAAAGCCGCCGTAAATCGCCGGGGCGACGTTATCCGGATGTCCTTCCAGCAGGGTTGCTTCCTGTAAGATCTCATCATCGGATAAGCCGGCGCCGCTCAACATACCGGCCGCCGTGATCCCTGCCACGATGGCCGTAGAACTGCTGCCCAGACCCCGGCTCTGAGGCACCTGATTCCGCATCGACAACGTAATGCCGATCCGTTTCCGGTTCGTCACTTTGTTCCACAGGTGCAGGAAAGAAGCGAACGCCATATTCCGGCCTGAGGCATGAAAGCGGTCTTTCCCTTCCCCTTCGACCGTAAGAGAAAAACCGAAAGATTCATCTGAGATACGATAGGTAAACTCATTGTGGAGCGTCAGCGCCAGTCCCAGACAGTCAAAGCCGGGGCCGCAATTGGCTGAGGTGGCAGGCACCCGCACCGTTACTTGTTTTTGCATAAGCGCCCCCTGTTACGACAGCGCCGGGTCTTCTACCCGTAAGATGCTGCACACCTTATCCACCACAGGAAGGACCTTTAAGGTCTGAACGGAAAGATCCAGACTCATTTTGCTCACGTTATTGGTGATGATTACCAATTCGGCCAGCCCGGACTGAAAAATCTGTTTTTGAATCACATTGCTCAGACTTACCTGCTGCGCACCGAACGTAGCGGCAATGGCGGCCAGTACGCCGGGACGGTTTTGCACCTGCATCCGGATATAGCAGGGGGTCATTTCCTTATCCGGCGGGCACATGACTTTCTTTTCAAAGGCAATGCAGGGTACGCGCCCTGTTGCGCCTGCCAGAATGTTGCGGGCTGTATCGATCAGATCGCCGCAGACAGCGCTGGCGGTAGGCATACGGCCGGCCCCCCGGCCTAAAAACATGGCATCCCCCACCGCATCGCCGTTGACGAACACCGCATTATACACATCGTTTACGCTGGCTAAGGGGTGATCTTTGGGCAGCATGACGGGGTACACATTGGCACTGATCCCGTATTCAGGATGTTTTTTAGCGATCCCCAATAGCTTAACCGCATAGCCCAGGTCATCTGCATAGGCCACGTCGCAGGCATCCAGATTATCGATGCCTTCCACATGGACATCCTGCAGGGTCAGACGGGTATTGAAGGCCAGCGAAGCCAACACCGCGATTTTGCGGGCCGCATCCAGCCCTTCCACGTCAGCGGTAGGATCGGCTTCTGCATAGCCCTTCGCCTGGGCTTCCGCCAGGGCATCGGCGTAGGCCAGCCCTTCCTGGCTCATGCGGGTGAGCATATAGTTGGTGGTGCCGTTGACGATCCCCATAATGCCGGAAATCTGATTGGCCGCCAGGCAGGAGCGCAACGGACGGATAATGGGAATGCCTCCCCCTACGGCCCCTTCGAACTGAAAATCCACCTTTTTTTCCGCCGCCAGCGCAAACAGCTCATCGCCATATTCCGCCAACACATCCTTATTGGCGGTCACGACGCTTTTGCCCTTGCGCAGCGCCGCCTCGATATACTCTTTCGCCGGGTGGACCCGTCCGATCAGTTCCACCACCACATCGATTTCCGGGTCGTTGAAAATCGTTTCCGGATCTTCCGTCACGGGAATCTTGAATTTTTTGATCTCCGGTTTCAGCTTTTGCTTATCACGCACCAGCACGGTTTTAATTTCGATGGGGCAACCGGTTTTTTTCGCAATAATTTCTTTATTCTTCTGCAGAACCAGGAGCACCCCGCCTCCGACTGTGCCGCAGCCTAACAGCCCCACTTTAATTGTTTTATCCATAAAATTTCTCCCTGTGATCATGGCCTTATGCCAATGGATGATCAAGCAGCCGGTAAACCCGTCCGGCCTGCTACGCAGCTCAACGAATCCTGTACTGCCGCCGGACGCTGCTATACCTGACCCAATACTTCCAGGCGTTTGACCCCGTCGATCATGCGCAGCTTATCCAGCAAAGCCTCCAGATCTGCCGTCAGATTATTGGTTTCGATGGAAATGGTGGTATTGGCCACACCCTGCAGGGGAATCCCCTGGTTGATGGTCATGATGCTGCCGGAATCAGCCGCCACGGAGTTCAATACTTTGGACAGCACGCCCGGTTTGTGTTCCAGCAACAAAGATAAGGTGATGATCTTATCGCGGCTGGCCTCGTAGAACGGAAACACATAATCCTTGTATTTGTAGTAAGCGCTGCGGCTCAACCCCATTTTTTCCACCGCTTCGTTGATGGTTCTTACTTCGCCGCGTTTCAGGATTTCTTTTACCTTAATGGTTTTTTTGATTGCTTCCGGCAGGATTTCTTCTTTCACCAGATAAAACACATTTTTTTCCGGTGCAGAGGTTTCCTTCGCTTCGTTAAAACTGAGTACTTTTGAGTAGGACATTATGATCACTCCTTAATCTACTTATCGTGTTACATAGTATCGTGTTACATAAGATAGCAGAGACGAAATATCGCCAGGTTTGCTATTTATTTTCCAGGTGACCGGCTTTGATCTTGCTTTCCGTTCCCTGTAATAATCGTTTTATATTATCTTTGTGGCGCAGGACCACAAAAAGACAGGCTAATGTGCCGAACAAGGTGTAGGGCAAAGGATAGCGCAGGTACCAGGCGACTGCGGCCGCGCAAATCGCGCCGATGACCGAGCCCAGTGAAACGTAGCGGGTCAGCAGGACCAGCAGCACCCAGACGAAAAAACCGGCGGCTGCACCCCATGGCAGCAGGTATAAAAATAAGCCTAACCCCGTAGCCACGCCTTTGCCTCCCTGAAAGCCCAAAAACAGAGAATAGTTATGGCCCAACAAGGCGCCTAAGGCCGTCCAGGCCACGCAGACCGGATCCCCGGTCAGATGCGACAGCAAGATCAAGGGTACTATGCCTTTCAGCATATCGCCCAATAAGACGGCGGCGGCTGTTTTCGCCCCGACCGTACGGTATACGTTGGTGGCGCCGATATTACCGCTGCCATACTGGCGGATATCGATTTTGTGAAAGGCTCTGACCAGCCACAGGCCGTTGGGGATGGAGCCAAACAGGTAGCCCAGCAGAAAGCCGCCGATACTGAAAAGATAATCCATAGCAAAACTCCTTATCGCTTAATTCTGCTCTTCTTCATTTTTGGCCCGGATGATCATATGGATGGGAGTCCCTTCAAAGCCAAAGGATTCCCGCAGTTTATTTTCCAGATAACGCTGGTAGGAAAAATGCATGATTTCAGGATAATTCACAAACAGGACAAAGGTAGGCGGTTTGATTTTGACCTGGGTCACAAAGTAAATTTTCAGCTGTTTTCCCTTATCCGTGGGCGGCGGGTTGATGGCGCAGGCGTCTTCGATCACCTGGTTGATCACAGAGGTGGAAATGCGCATGGCGTTCTGTTCCGCCACGTATTTGATCACTTCCGGCAGACGGTGGATCCGCTGCATGGTCAGGGCGGAAACGTAGACTACCGGCGCATATTGCAAAAAGACCAGTTCTTTGCGCAGTTCTTCCGTATAACGTAAGGTAGAGGTATCATCCTTTTTATACAGATCCCATTTGTTGACTGCCAGAACGATGCCTTTCCCCGCGTCATGAGCGTAACCGACGATTTTTTTATCCTGTTCGGTGACTCCTTCGACCGCATCGATGACCATTAAAATAACATCCGAACGATCTACCGCCCGCAGAGAACGGATGATACTGTATTTTTCAATTAATTCCTCAATTTTCCCCTTACGGCGCATGCCGGCTGTATCAATAAAAAGATAGCGCTGCCCGTCTTTTACCACCGGGGTATCAATGGCGTCGCGGGTGGTGCCCGCCTGATCGCTGACGATGGAACGCTCTTCCCCCACCAGGGCATTGAAAATAGAAGATTTGCCCACGTTGGGACGGCCGATCAGCGCCACTTTGATCTCGTCTTCATCTTCTTCATCTAACTGAGGTACCGTCTGCTGTACCTTTTCCATGAGGGCATCCAGCATATCCCCCAGGCCCAAGTGGTTGGCGGCGGAAATGGGAATCGGTTCGCCCAGGCCCAGGTTATAGAATTCAAAAATTTCCATTTCCTGTTTCGCGGAATCCGCCTTATTGATCACCAGAAGGATCGGCTTATTGGATTTGCGCAGCAGCCTGGCCACTTCCGCGTCTTCACCGGTGATTCCGGTCCGGGCGTCGCAAACGAACAGAATCACGTCGGCTTCCCGGACAGCGATTTTGGCCTGTTCCCGGATGGAAACCGCGATTTTATCCGTGTTGGCAATTTCAATCCCGCCCGTGTCGATGACCACAAATTCCCGATCAAGCCATTCGGAAGAGGCGTATAAGCGGTCCCGGGTTACGCCGGGAGTGTCCTCGACAATGGAGATCCGTTCGTTAGCCAGCACGTTAAACAGAGTGGACTTCCCTACATTGGGACGCCCGACAATCGCAACTATCGGTTTTGCCATAGTGGTAAATTCCAGCCTTTCTTAATGGTCTATCCCGTCCCGGATGGGGACGCCTTTCGCGTAATAATGTTTCACTTCCCGCATATCCGTTACCAGGTCGGCTTCTTCCAGCAGGAGCGGCGGCGCTTCCCGGCCGGTGCAGATCACTTCCGTCTGCCTGCGGTGGCGGCGCAAAAACTCCACTACTTCTGCGGTATCAAGCAAATTTCTGGCCAGGGCCAGATTGATTTCATCCAAGATCAACAGATCGGTCTCGCCGGTCAACAGGATCCGCTTGCCTTCTTCCCAGGCTTCCCGGGCCATCTTTACGTCGATGGGATCCGGGTCCCGAAAATTAACAAATGCATCCCGCCCCATCTGCTTCAGGGTAAAGCCGGGAAGATGCTGCGCCAGCAACGCTTCCCCGTAGGTGGGGTCGCCTTTCATAAAGCAGATCATTGTCACTCTGGCACCGTGCCCCAAAGCCCGCAAGGCAGTGCCTAAGGCGGCGCTGGTTTTGCCTTTGCCGGTACCGGTATACACATGTAACATTCCAAATCCGTTCATCACATAACTCCTGTCATTGTTGCCGTTCCGTTTATGGCCGTGCGGCGGTGCCAACACACATAGCGGATTCCGTCTTAAAAATACGCAGATAAAGTATGGTTTAAAACTGCCTGACGTATTCTGTATTATTCCCGGCAGCCGGCAGCCCTCTTTCCGGCACGGAGTTGCGCGGCAGTGTACCTGCGCCATGGGGCAAGGGCTGCTCCAGCAGCAGGCTGTATAATTCAGCCGCCCCGTTCGCGACTTTCACCGTGCGGCGGCTGCGCCGGATGAATTCTTCCAGCGACATATCATCTAAAAACAGGTTGTCCTGATTTAAAAGGACCGAAGGTAAGATAACCGGTTGATTTTCCGGCAACTGTTCCAAAAGATCGGTGCCGGTCAACAGACCTGTCACATTAATGGAACAACCAAAGAAATGATTGTGTATAGGAATCAGACGATTTTCCGTATGGTAGTGCCGGTTGAAGGCATCGATAGCCGGCTTCAACTGTTCATAGGCGGCGTCACCCACCGGAATGCAGTAGTTTCTGTGAGTGGAAGGCGCCTCGTCACTGTAAAGCGCGGCCGCTTTTTCCCATTCCGTCAGGAAATTCTGGGTCAGACCGATGCCGTTTTCCAACTGGGGAAACCCGTCATACCAGTCCGCCGGAGGCATGGGGAGCCCTGCCAGAATATAGAATTCGTCGCCCAGATAGACAAAGGAACGCCCTAGTTTTTTGCGGCATTCTGCCTGCCAAAGGGTCACTTCTTTCACCATGGCGGCAGCTTCTTCCTGCGTAAAAATCCGCAGATCCGTCAGGCCTTCCCGATTTTTGGTGATCCCTACGGGCACAATGGCCATATCCTCCACATAGTCAGACAAGGCCACCAGATCCCGGTACGATTTTTCCAGGACTTTTCCGTCGTTCCAGCCGGGACAGCAAACGATCTGGGCATGTACGTGAATGCCTGCGGCAAACAGACGCTGCAGCCGCTCCATCAGTTCGCCGGAGCGTTTATTTTTCATCATGGCCTGCCGAACGGCAGGGTCTGTGGCGTGAACGGAAACATAAAGCGGCGACATATGGGTCTGAATAATGCGTTCAAAATCTTCTTCCGACAAATTGGTCAGGGTCACAAAATTGCCGTATAAAAAGGAGAGACGATAATCGTCATCCCGAACATACAGCCCTTTGCGCAGGCCGGGGATCATCCGATCCACAAAACAAAAGACGCAGTTATTATGACAGAGCTGCACCCGGTCAAACACAGCGGATTCAAAGGACAGCCCCAGTTCTTCGTCAATCCTCTTTTCCAGGGAAACATTGCGTAGTTTGCGATCTCTTCCTCTGATACATAAGGTGAGTTCACTTTCAGCTGCAGCAAAGCTTACCTCCAGGATATCCCGCAGCGGCATACCATTAATGGCGCAAAGGAATTCGCCTGCCTGTATGCCGGCAGCATCAGCTACGCTATATTTTTTTACGGCGCTGATTTTCCCTTCCCAAAGTGCTTTCATGCTTCCTCCAAAATGTCCACCTCTATTATACAGTATTTCCAATAAAAAACAAATGTGCTTTCTGGAAAAATTGATGAACAAGATAATTACATTTCACAAAAAAAGACCCGCTTCAGAAAGCGGGTCCTCAGTTTTGGTAAACCTGCGAATTATTTACGGATGTTCAGTTTCGCGAGGATCGCGCGATACCGTTCGATATCTTTTTTCTGCAAATAATTTAACAGACCGCGGCGCTGACCAACCATTTTCAGTAAGCCGCGACGGGAATGATGATCTTTTTTGTTTTCCTTCAGGTGCTCGGTCAGAGACGCGATACGTACAGTTAACACCGCGATCTGTACTTCCGGAGAACCGGTGTCACCTTCATGGCGGGCGTGTTCCGCAATAATAGCCTGTTTTTCAGCAGTAGATAACATAATGTGTAATACCTCCATGTATAATTTTGTCCGGCCGGAACCGGGAAAGCGTCGGAGATGCGTCTTTCTCAGTACCGGTTAGGATACTAAAATATTGTAGCATAAGCAGCGATAAAATGCAACTCTTTTTCATAGCCTGACAATCAGCAACGCTGTAACGAAAGGACTGATAAACTACAAATGTCTTGCGACGCTGCAGGTACTGTTTCCATCTGCGTTTGCGCAGAGATTCGAAACTTAATGAAAGAAAACAGCGGTTACTCAGCGCCGGCAGCAAAGTAGACGCAGGCGGCCTGCCTGTCTTTTTCCAACTGGGCGGTGAGCTCCTGCAAAGAGGTAAAACGTCGTTCTTCCCGCAGGAACTGACAAAAGATCACCGTCAGATTTTTACCGTATAAATCCTGATGGCAGTTAAATAAATGCACTTCCAACACTTCCCGGAAGACGTCGTCAAATGTGGGATTCATCCCCAGATTACCTACTCCGTCATAGAGCACATCCTCGATCCGGGTCCGGATAATATAGGTCCCCGAGGGCGGTAAAGACGTGCCGCAGCGGTCTACCGGGATATTCGCCGTAGGAAAGCCCAGTTTACGGCCTCTCCGGCGGCCTTTTTGCACAACCCCCTGCACACTGTAAAAACGCCCTAACATATTCCGGGCATCCTCCAGCCGTCCTTCCGCGATCGCGCAGCGGATCCGGGTGCTGCTGATGGCTTCGTCCTGATATTGAGCGAGCGGTTGAATCACCATGTCAAAGCCATGTGCCAGGCCAAATTGTTTTAATGTTTCCGTATTGCCGGCGCCGCGGAAGCCATAGGAAAAGTTAGCGCCGCAGACTAAGGCCTGAAAATTGAATTGCGTCAGCCGCTGCAAAAATTCGGCCGGGGAAAGCAGGGAAAATTCCCGGTTAAACGGGATGTCGATCAGTAAACTGACCCCCCATTCTTTCAACAGGCAGATTTTTTCTTCCTGGGTGATCAGCTGCGGCGGGATGGCCGCAGGGTTGATCGCGGTATAAGGATGATTACTGAAGGTAAGCACCGCCAGCTTCAATCCGTGTTTTATGGCATAGTCTCTCGCCCGGGCGATTACTTTTTGGTGGCCGCGATGCAGACCGTCAAAAGTACCCATGGCAATCACGCAGGGAAACCGCTTGAATAAGGCCGTCTCCGCTCCGTTCAACTGTAAATGTTTGATAATTTTCATAGGTTTGCACATTTCTGCGGGAGTTGCTTCAGGCTCCCTGTCGTTTACGTTTTGTAGTCTGTTCTCCACATTCCGTTTTATCCGCTTCACATTTCGGTTCCGGTTTCTGCCGGTTTGGCGGTTTGCTGTAAGATTTTCAGCGGCTGCACAATTTCGTCCGCCGCCTGCACGAGCCCCAGAAATTCGCTGCCGCAGTAAAGGCGATAAGTCCCCTCCGCCGTACCTTTGATCGTGGTCCTGACGCCGCCGGTAATCCGGTAGGCCTGTAACGGATTGACCGCCAGCAGCGGAATATGCGCCACTGCAGTCTCCGGAGGAAGCAACACTTTTTCCGGCGCCGCTGCGATCTCTTCCAACGTAAAGGCTTCCGCTAACGGATAGCGTCCGGCCCCGGTCCGCAGCAGAAAGGTCATGCAGGCGCAGGTATCCGCCGCGGCCGCGATATCTTCCAGCAGGGTGCGGATATAAGTGCCTTTGGAACATTCTATATCCAGGGTAAAATAAGGCGGATCATACGTTACAAGCTGCAGGCGGAAAATTTCTATGGGGCGTGGTTCCCGGACAATTTCCTGCCCCTGGCGGGCGTATTCATACAGTTTTTTCCCCTGTACCTTTAAGGCGGAATACATGGGGGGCACCTGCATAATCTGACCGCGAAACTGCGCCAGCACCTGTTCCAGCTTCGCCCGGGTCAGGTGCGCCGCCGTTTTTTCTTCCACCGGGGTGCCGCTGTCGTCGCCGGTATCCGTACGGACACCCAGCAGGGCTTCGGCACGGTAACACTTGCGTTCGGCGGAGGCATATTCAAGGAGCCGGGTGGCATTCCCTAAAAACACAGGCAACACACCGGCTGCATCAGGATCCAATGTGCCGGCGTGTCCCGCTTTCTTAATATGATAAATATGACGGATCTTGGTAATGACATCATGGGATGTCATACCGGGCGGTTTTAAGACGTTGATAATTCCTTGCACAGGCACCGTTTTTTCACTCATGGAACAATGCCTCGACTGCTTGCAAAACCTTCTGTTCCGCTGCTTTTAGCGGCGCATAAATGCTGCAGCCGGCCGCCCGGTGATGCCCGCCGCCGCCAAACGTTACGGCAAGTTCAGCTACATCCCGTCCCTTTGAACGGAAGCTGACGCGGGTCAGATTTTCGTCTACCTGTTTAAACAGGAGCGCAATCTCCACCCCTTCAATATAGCGGGGATAAGAAACAAAGACGTCCGTATCCACATCCGGGTCATATAACTCCGGCGCGATCTCCACATACGCCACCTTGCCGTCCTGACAGAAAGTCAGTGTTCCCAGCACTTTTTGCAGCATCTCGATCTGGCTGCGGCTCTTAACTTCCATGTTATCGGAAATTTCACTGGGGTCGATCCCGAACTCCAGTAAGGCCGCCGCGGTCCGCAAGGTATGGGCGGTCGTATTGGAATACTTAAAGGAGCCGGTATCGGTATAGAGCCCTTCATAAATGCAGGTGGCAATCGCCTCTGTGAGCGGGACCTGCATGGTCTGAAGCAGATCATACATGATTTCCGCAGTGGCCGCCGCATCCGCATCCAGATAGAGGCAGTCGGCAAAGCGGGTATTTGTTTTATGGTGATCGATGTTCAGTACGAGCGGTGCTTTGACCACGGTCAGCGCATTGCCCGCCCGATCTGCCGAACTGGCATCCACGATGACCAGAAGATCGGCAGTGATCGTTTCCTCAGGAGCAAAGCGGCGATACTCCTGTATGCCCGGCAAAAAGGCATAGGCCGAGGGGATCATGTCATCCACATTTAAAGTGACTTCCTTGCCCAGCGACCGCAGCGCGTGCATGAGGGCCAGTCCGGAACCCAGGGTGTCCCCATCCGGACTTACATGGCTGACAATGACAATTTTTTGCGCTTTTCGCAAGAGGTCCGCCGTTTCGGTTAAGGTACAGCTCTTAGTCATTTTTGTTTTCTTCGCTTTCCTTGATCTTACGCAATAAACTATCAATATGCGCTCCGTATTCCAACGAAGTATCTTTGGCCAGAATCAGTTCCGGCGCAAACCGCAAACGAATGCGTTTTGCGATTTCAGAACGAAGAAAGCCTTTTGCCTTATTCAGGGCGTCCCAGGCTTCTTTCTTTTCTTCTTCCGAACCATACAGGCTGACAAAGATTTTGGCCTGGCTCATATCATCGGTAAGGGCAACGCCGGTTACCGTGACAAATTTAATCCGGGGATCTTTTACATCCAGCAGCAGCATATTGGAAATTTCCTGTTGAATGGCCTGCTGCACTTTTTCTACGCGTAATCTAACCATAATTCACCTGCCTGAAAACTCTTATTCCGGCGCGATTTCTTTCATCACATAAACTTCAAACTGGTCGCCTTCCTTGATGTCGTGGAATTTTACCAGCGTAATGCCGCATTCGTAACCGGCGGCCACTTCTTTCACATCGTCTTTAAAGCGGCGGAGCGAATCCATCTCATCTTCCGCGATCACGATGCCGTCACGAACTACGCGGATCTTGGCGTTGTTGGTGACTTTGCCTTCCGTTACATAGCAGCCGGCGATGATCATCTTGGAAATCGTGATGATCTGGCGCACTTCCACACGTCCAATCACGTCTTCTTCAAACTTAGGCGCCAGCATACCTTTAATGGCTGCCTCTACATCGTTGATGGCGTCATAGATAACCCGATACAGGCGGATATCGACTTTTTCCGTTTCCGCCACCTTACGGGCATTAGCATCCGGACGGACGTTGAAACCGATGATCAGAGCGTTGGCCGCGGAAGCCAGCATGACGTCCGATTCGTTGATGGCGCCTACGCCGGAATGGACCACGGAAACCTTGACTTCTTCATTCTGAATTTTCAACAAGGAGGCGCACAGGGCTTCTGTTGAGCCCTGAACATCTGCCTTGACCACGATATTCAGTTCTTTCAACTCGCCTTCTTTAATGCGATTGAAAATATCATCCAGCGAAACTTTGGCAGCTTTCTGCTGTTCCGCTTTAGTTTTAGCGAAGCGTTTGTCCGCCACACTGCGGGCAATTTTTTCTTCCGCTGCGTCTAAAATATCACCGGCCTGAGGCACTTCATTCAACCCCAGCATTTCCACAGGGGTGGAAGGTCCGGCTTTGCGTACGCTTTCACCCTGATCGTTGACCAGAGCCCGCACGCGGCCATGAGCAGTACCGGCGATCACATAGTCGCCAATGGTCAGCGTACCCCGCTGCACCAGTACGGTGGCAACCGGTCCGCGGCCTTTATCCAGCTTCGCTTCTACGATAGTGCCGTGAGCAGGAAGTTTGGGATTGGCCTTTAATTCCTTCATTTCAGCTACCAGAAGCACCATCTCCAGCAGGTCGTCAATCCCTGCGTGGGAATGCGCGGAGACGGGGACCATGATGGTATCGCCGCCCCAGTCTTCGGGAATCAGTTCCATTTCGGATAACTGTTGTTTCACGTGCTCCGGATTAGCGGCCGGTTTATCAATTTTGTTAATTGCGACAATGATGGGAACGCCGGCAGCTTTGGAGTGATTAATGGCTTCGACGGTCTGAGGCATCACGCCATCATCGGCGGCGACCACAAGGATCGAGATGTCGGTGCATTGAGCGCCGCGGGCACGCATGGCCGTAAAAGCTTCGTGGCCCGGCGTATCAAGGAACGTAATCTTTTTCCCGCCGGCATTGACGGTATAGGCGCCGATGTGCTGAGTGATACCGCCGGCCTCCCGGGCGGTTACATGGGTCTTACGGATGGCATCCAGCAAAGAGGTTTTGCCATGATCCACGTGGCCCATGACCGTCACCACAGGGGGACGGGCGATCTGTAATCTTGGATCATCTTCCACTTCCGGTATTTCCGTAGGATCTTCTTCCGGCGGCAGCGGTTGAATGTCCACACCGAATTCAGTCCCTACCAGCGTAGCTGTATCAAAGTCAATATCCTGATTGATCGTGACCATCACACCCAGAAGGAAGAGGCTCTTGATTACTTCGGCCACTTCCCGTTTGATTAGTTTGGCGAATTCCTGTACATTGATGGATTCGCCGATCTGTACCATGGTGGGACGAACGATCTGCGGCTTATTGTCCTGACGGGACGCCGCTGCTTTATTCTTAAAGTTATTATGTTTGACCGGACGCATATGGTCGGCGCTGCGCATCGAGCGGCTGTCACGGGATGCATAGCTGCCCTTGATCTGTTTATCGTGTTTTTTATTATATTTCTCCCGGCTTTCTTTGCCGCGGGGAATGTCATCTACCGGAGGAGCCTGTTTCCGCGCTGCGTTACCCTGTCTGGTCTTATTGCCGAAACGGTTCCCCTGCTCGCCTCCCGGACGATCTTTGCTGAAACCGCCGGGACGATTGTTATTGAAACCCCCTTGCCCGGAGCGCGGTGTAAAGCCGCCGGAACGGCCGGCGCCATCGCGGTTCTGTCCCTGGGAGGGGCGATTGGCATTAAAACCGCCGGAGCGGTTGCCCCTAAAGTCCCGGTTTTGCCCCTGACCCGACCGATTGCCGCTGAAACCGGCAGGACGGGAATTGTTATATTCGCGGTTTTGCCCCTGAGCCGGGCGGTTGGCATTGTACCCGCCGGAACGGTAGCCTTCTTCCCGGTTGCCGGAACCCTGCGGACGCGGCGGACGATTTTGTGACGGGCCTTGCGGCGCACGCTGTGCAGCGCCGGCGTTGGCATTGCCTTTCGCATAATTGGCATAGCGATTTTTATCTCCGGCAGGAGGCGTTGCAGGCGCAGACGGAGCCGGACGAGCCGGAGCAACCGGCGAAGGAGCTGCCGATGTAGGAGACGGCGCCGCTGCGACAGTTTTTTCCGCATTGCTGCCGGTCCGGTTGTCCGCCATATTGCGATATTTATTTTTCCCATCCTTATCCTTGCTCAGATTCGCATAACGATTGCGATCGTCCGGAAAATTCCGTGCGGGAGCGCTTGCGTTTTTTTGCGGCGGCGCAGGCGGTGTCTTAACGAGATTTTCCGCAGCAACAGGACGGCGGATCATGGTTTTACCATCTTTGGTTTCCACAGTCATAATGACGGGTTTGACGATCAAAGACCGCCGCTTTTTTTTCTCTGTCGGCTCCGCTTTCGGCTTTACAGCGGCAGGCTTTGCTTTTTCCTGCACCGGTTCCGCTTTTGCTTTCACCGTAGCGGTCGCAGTTTTGGACCTGGCCGCCGGTTTCAGCGCCGGTTTTGCCCCGCTCTTTTTAAAAGCGCCGGAAATGATTGCCATATCCGCATCGTCCACACCGCTGAAATTTGATTTCGTAATATTATGTTTTGCTAATAACTCAGTGATCTCTGTAGTCTTAACACCGAGTTCTTTCGCAATTTCAAAAATTCGTTTCTTGCCCATGCAATACCTCCAAATCTATTCAAGCCTTACTTTTCGATTTAATCAAGCCGGCAAACTCTTTGTCTAACACAGCTATAGCAGCGCGAGGAGCCTTGCCGATACACGCTCCCATTTCTGTCCTTGTCAGCCCGCGAAGCGTTTCCACAGACTGCTTTTCCGCTAAAAACTGCAGTTCTTTTACTGTATTGGGAGCCGCATCTTCTGCAATGATCAACAGGACAGCCGTTTTATTTTGCAGCGCTTCTTTTACCCCGGTGTCCCCGGAGGCCAGTCTGCCTGCTTTTTGCGCCAGTCCCAAAACACCGTTGATCCTTGCTTCAGTCATGCTCTAATTCCTCCAACAATCGTTTATAGACGTCATCGCTTACCTGTTTTTCCAGCGCTCTTTCCATCCTGCGGCCTTTATAGGCTTTGGTGATGCATTCCTTGTTCGGGCAGACATAAGCCCCGCGTCCTGCCTTCTTACCGGTCAGGTCCAGTTCGATGACACCTTCGGGAGAACGAACGATACGAATCAGTTCTTTCTTCGCTTTCATCTCTTCACAGCCCACGCATTTGCGCTGTGGGATCTTCTTTACTTTCAATCCGTGTCACCGCTCCCTTCCTGCTCCGGCATCGCAGGTTCCGCCTGTGATTCCGGTTTAATATCTATTTTCCACCCGGTCAATTTGGCAGCCAGCCGGGCATTCTGCCCTTCTTTGCCGATGGCCAGGGACAATTGGTAGTCGGGTACGACCACACGGCAGATTTTTTCTTCTTCGCTGGCAATAGAACTGACTACCTGTGAAGGAGAAAGGGCATTGGCCACATATTGCGCCGGGTCCGCATCGTATTTTACAATATCGATCTTCTCTCCCCGCAGCTCATTGACCACATTTTGTACCCGCATGCCCTTATGTCCCACGCAAGAGCCCACCGGGTCGATTTTTTCATCATTGGAATGAACGGAAATTTTAGAACGCATCCCGGCTTCCCGGGCCACGGATTTTAATTCCACCACCCCGTCGTGGATCTCCGGAACTTCCAGCTCAAAAAGCCGTTTTAACAGTCCCGGGTGGGTACGGGACAGCAAGATCTGCGGTCCTTTGCCGGTCCGTTTTACTTCCGTCACATAAAATTTCATTCGGTCCCGGGACATATACCGTTCGCCGGGTACCTGTTCATTGGCCATCAACAGGCCTTCGGTGGAGCCCAGGTCCACATAGACGGTTCCCCGTTCCACCCGCTGGATGATCCCGTTTACAATATCATCTTCCCGACCGGCGAATTTATCGTAGACGATGTCCCGTTCCGCTTCCCGGATGCGCTGCATAATGATCTGTTTGGCATTCTGCACAGCTACGCGGCTGAAGTTTTTCGGAAACACTTCCTGCTCCAGATAATCCTCCAGCTCATAGTTGGGATCGATGTTTCGCGCTTCTTCCAGGGAAATTTCATCATGGGGGCTGACCACCTGACTGACCACCTTGCGTTGTTCGTACACATGGAATTCGCCCGTTGCTTTGTTTAACTCGACCCGCACAGTCTGGGAACTGTCATAATTCTTTTTATAGGCGCTGACCACAGCTTCTTCTACGGCCTGAAATAAAATTTCAGGATTGATCCCCTTCTCTTTTCCCAGCTCTTTAATAGCCTGCACAAACTCTGAATTCACTTCGTTACTTCCTCCTTAAAAGTCAATATGCGGTTTGATGACCGCGATCAATTTTCGCTCAAGAAAAACAGGTTCTTTCGCTTCTTTCCCCTTACTTATCACTTTAAGCTGCACTGCTGTCGTATCATGCCCGGTTAAGATTCCCGTAAGCATTTTATTTCCTTCATAAGGAGCAAAAAAAGTGATGTCTACCTTTTTCCCGTAACAGGCCTCTAAATCCCGATCTTTTTTCAGGGGCCGGTCCAGCCCGGGGGAAGATACCTCCAGGTAATATTTCTCTTTGATGGGGTCTTTTTCATCCAACACAGCCGCCAGTTTTTCACTGACAAGCTGACAATCATCGATTTCAATACCTTCCGGTTTATCAATAAAAACCCGCAGATACCAGTCCTTTTCCCGCACGTATTCTACGTCACTTAAACTGATGCCGGTACCTTCCAACAAGGGAAGTACTAAATCTGCAATGTATTTCTCGACTTCCTCTCGTTTCATACAACCACCTCCATTTTATCGCAAACGCCCTTCAGCGCTCCCGTGTTTTTCAGTATCAGAATATTTTGCAAAGACAAATGTCGCCCTCAGACAAAAAGCGCCTGCCTAGGAGACCCGAGACGCAAAACAGGCGCCACAGTCTTCTAAAACGTTTCTAATATAACGAAAGAGCGGGTTTCGCACCCACTCTTTCTAAAAGACGTCATAAATTTTCTTCCTTTATTATAACACTAAAAAACGTACTTGAAAAGCTTATTTTAGAAAAATTGGTACGCTTTATTACAATAATTTCCCAGATCTTCTTTAAATATTTAAATGCGCCGTATTGGTTACCGCAATATTTTCTTTAAAACACAGAAAAAGAAAGGGAAAAGAAGCCATACTTAAAACTTATTCATTGCGTCACCGTTCTTTTAAAATCCGCCGAACAGGTCGATTTGATTGCTGACGGACATCTCACCTAAGGCGCCATAGGCGGCCAGCGCTTCCAAAGCCGTCTGGCCTACATGCCCCAAGCCCTCTTCTTCCGGCAGCAACGGTTCGCGCCGCGCTTTTTTCGCTTCAATCAATTGTTCTGTCTGGCGACAGCCGGAAAGCAAGTCTTCCTGAGAGATAAACTGACGCTGCAGCCGTTTTACCGTAAGATAAATCGTACGGGCTACGCCTTTTCCTACGCCGGGCAGGCAACATAACGGGATCCGGATCCCATCGTCATTTTCCGGGCGGAACTGCACAGAATGAGAGGTATAGAGTTCAATAGGATAAAAGACAAAGCCCCGGGCCAACATTTCCAGTACCAGCTGCAAATAGATCACCGTATCCTTATCTACGGTTTTGGCTTCCCGCCCCTGCAGTTCCACGTTTTTAATAAATTGACGGATATAGGCTTCTCCTTTGGCGATGTGGGTGGCGTCCACATCGGCCCGTTGAGTAAAATAAGCGGCATAATACGCCAGCGGATGGTGCACTTTGCAATAGGCAATCCGATAGGCGTTTAATACATAGGCCACCGCATGAGCTTTCGGGAACAGATACTGCACGGTTTCGCAGGATTTCATATACCATTCAGGCACGTCCGCTTTTTCCATGGCTTCCCGCATATCCGCTTCCAGCCCTTTTTTCGCCGCTTTTCCCTTGCGCACATATTCCATGATCTTAAAGGCCATGGCCGGATCCACTCCCCGGGCGATGAGCGAGGTCATCACGTCATCACGGGTGGAGATCGTCTGTTCCACCGGATGACCGGCCGCGATAAGATCCTTGGCATTGCCGATCCAAACATTGGTACCATGGGAATAACCGGATACCCGGACAATATCGCTGAACAGTTTCGGTTTTAAATCGTGAATCATATCCAGAGTAAAACGGGTACCGCATTCGGGGATCCCCAGGGTCCCCACTTCCGTACCGATCTGTTCCGGCGTAACGCCTAAAATCTCGGTGGAAGAAAAAATAGCCATGGTGTCCGGGTCGCCCACCGGAATATCCAACGGGTTGATGCCGGTAAATTCCTGCAACCGTTTGATCATAGTAGGGTCCACGTGACCCAGAATATCCAGCTTTACCAGACGGTCATTGATGGAGTGATAGTCATAATGGGTCGTGATGATACCGCAGTTCCGGTCATCGGCCGGGTGGCTCATGGGGGTAATGTAATGGATGTCCATATCCCGGGGGATAACCATGATGCCTGCCGGATGCTGGCCGGTGGTACGCTTCACCCCGTTCAGCCCCTCGATAAAGCTTTCCACATAGGCCGGATGCGCCGGTATATTGTGGTCTTCAAAATAGTTTTTGGCATAGGACCAGGCCGTTTTAGGCGCCACGGTAGCTATCGTACCGGCACGGCAGACATTGTCCCGACCAAAAAGTTCTTCCGTATATTTATGGGCATTATGTTGGTATTCATCGGAAAAATTTAAATCGATATCGGGCACTTTATCCCCGTGAAAGCCCATAAATACCGCAAAAGGTATGTTATGCCCATCTCGTACCATTTCTGTGCCGCACTCAGGACAATTCTTTACCGGCATGTCGAAACCGCTGGCGTATTCGCCCCGGGTAAAAAACTCGGTATGACGGCAATGAGGGCAGCGGTAATGAGGCACCAGCGGATTAACTTCCGTAATATCGGTCATGCAGGCCACAAAGCTTGAGCCTACCGAACCACGTGAACCGACCAGATACCCTTCGTCCATTGAATGTTTTACCAGTTTATGGGCAATATCATACAGCACGGCATAACCGTTGTTGATAATGGCGTCCAGTTCCATTTTCAGACGGTCTTCTACCAGCTTTGGCAAAGTATCCCCGTACCAGCGGTGCGCTTTGGCGTAACTCAGACTGCGGATCTCTTCCTCTGCACCGGGCAGCGTAGGCGAATACAATTGATCCCGATCCGGCACCGGTTTGATCCGTTCGACCTGATCGGCAATTAAGTTCGGATTCGTCACACAGATTTCATAAGCTTTTTCTTTCCCGAAATAGGTAAACTCAGCCAGCATTTCTTCCGTAGTACGGTAATACAAAGGCGCCTGCATATCGGCATCCCGGTAGCCCTGACTATGCTGCAGCACCGCCCGGATCTTCGCATCTTCCGGGTTCAGGAAATGAGAATCGCAGGTGGCTACACAGAGTTTTCCCAGTTTCTTTGCCAGCTTATAAATCAGTTTATTATGTTCTTTCAGCTCTTCCAGCGTAAAACGCCCTTCTCTTTCCAGGAACCGGTTATTTCCCAGAGGCTGCACTTCCAGAAAATCATAAAAAGCGGCAATCTCCAGTAATTCTTCTTCCGTGCGGCCGGCCTCAATCGCCTGGTACAATTCGCCCATTTCGCAGGCCGTACCCAAAATAAGCCCTTCTCTGAATTCCGCCAGGACATCTTTGGGAATCAGGGGTCGGGCATGAGTCCCCGTGCCATTTAAATAATTTAAATGGGATAAGGTGATCAGGTGGTAGAGGTTGCGCAGGCCGATATCATTTTTCGCTAAAATGATAATGTGATTACCCCGTATTTTATTATGGGGCAATTGTTCCTTTAAAAGATCCCCGTTGGCGGGCGAAGTCAAATAGCCTTCGCAGCCGTAGATCAGCTTCAGGTCGCTGCCTGCATCCGCCACCGCATCCGCGCAGAACGGAAAAGCCTGGATCACGCCATGATCGGTGATGGCCAATGCTTTATGGCCGAACCGGATGGCAGTCCGGATCAGTTCGTTTATGGAAGTGACGGCATCCAGTTTGCTCATTTTGGTATGGCAATGCAGTTCCACTCTTTTAACCGGGGCCTGGTCTTCCCGTTGCGGCACCTTGATCATTTTAATGGCGGTCGGCGTCAGGGTCATGGCATTATGGTTATATTGATCCGGTTCGGCATGCCCCATGATCTGGAGGGTCAAGCCGGATTTTAACTGGCCTTTGAACGCATTGCCTTCCGCCGGGTCATCAAAAAACAGTTTTACATAAATACCGCCGTTTTCGTCCACCACGTTGAACATGATCAGCAAACGGGTTGTATTATTCCGGCCCCGCACTTCCCGCTCCGCATAGGGCTGGAGCTTATCGTCCTTATCCCGTTGCAGGGCGACGCGCCCCTGGATAATGACCTTGCGCCTGGCTTCTGTCAGTTCGTTTAAAGGAGTGATCGTCGTAGCCTTAAAGTGCTTCCCGTATAAATAACCATCGGCGAATTTTTTCCCGTATAAGGCATTGTAAGCTTTGAGATAGGACTCATCCAGCGTAATGGAATCAGCCCCCATATCCGATTCACCGTACTCTTCCGCACAGGATTCCGCTTCCGGATCGCGGCTCATATCCGGCGGTTCTGAATAGTCTGTTGCTTCATTATATTGGACCCCGGCAGACTCTTCTTTCTGTTGTTTCCGGGCCGGAACAGGGAAAGCCGGAGCAACCTGCGTTGCTCCGGTAGCGATTTCTTTCCATATTACCCGGGTCAGCAGGAACTCCGTTTGCAATCGAAAAGACAGAATCTCCACCAACGCAGGTTCCAACCCCTGGATGGACAGACAACAAAGTTCCCAACTGTTAACCGTCTCATATACGTTAATCGTCTGTACTTCCAGTTGCGCTACTTTATTTTTTTGTGCCGGTGTCAAAGCCGCTGTCAGGAAGAATTCCTTCAGCTGCTGTTGATCCGGTTCAAGATAATAACTTGGTTGCATGCCCTTTTCCCTATCGTACGTTTTCAATCGACTGGATACCCGAAATCTGCTGTGCGCCGTTGATGATGTCATAAGAATCCAATTCGGGATCTACTTTCAGATATAACTCTAAAACAATCTGATCCTTCGCTTTATTATTTTTTACGTTTAACGTTTTTACTTTTACACCATTTTTCGCCAGATAGGATGTAATCTGCGTAATGATACCCGGAGTATTGGCTGTCGTAATGCGCACAAATCTCCGGTCAATTTTGGTGGTTCCCGCAAAACGTTTTTCCCAGCTGTGAAATGTCACTAAGGTAATCAGTGTGATAATCGTTGCAATCGTACTGATAAAGTACATTCCGGCCCCGGTAGCCAGACCGATAGCCGAGACGATCCAGAGACTGGCCGCGGTGGTCAGCCCCCGTACGGTGATCCCTTCATGCAGGATCGTACCGGCGCCTAAAAATCCGATGCCGCTTACGACCTGCGCTGCGATCCTTGCCTGATCGCGGTTGTGGGGGTATTCTATCGGCGTCTGATCAAAACCGTCAAAGCCATACGTGGACACCAACATTAACAATGTGGAACCCAGACACACTAAAATGTGCGTACGAAAACCGGCAGGACGGTCGCCGCTGCCCCGCTCGATTCCCACAAGCCCACCCAACACCGCGGATACTAAAAGACGGATCAGCATTTCAAACTGAATGGAGCTTGTAAAATGAGCAAGCCAGGCTTTTATCTGCATGAAATTGATAAAATGAGTAAAGCAGGTTTCCATACTATGTACCTCAATTATTCTTTTCGGACCGCTGTTGTTTCGACCGCGCTTTTCCAGGGGTCATTCCGGTCATTTTTTTAATTCTGCCAGGATCTGTTTCACACCGCCTACATAATCTTCTGCTGCGAGCATATGAGTTGCTCCCGTTTTACGTACTTTTACTTCAATTTCGCCCTGCTCCAGCGTTTTCTTACCCAACACGATACGAACAGGATAACCGATCAGATCGGCATCCTTGAATTTTACGCCGGGGCGTTCGTCACGGTCATCCAGAATGACCTCCACTCCGGCCTGCTGCAGCTCATGGTAAATGGCAAAGGCTTTTTCCCTGACGGCTTCGTCCTTAATATTGATCGGCACGATGATTACATGATAAGGCGCGATCTCCACCGGCCAGATAATGCCGTCTTTATCGTTATTCTGCTCTACCGCTGCCGCCATGGTGCGTCCGACGCCGATACCGTAGCAGCCCATATACATGGGGTTGGGTTTGCCGTTTTCATCCAGATAGGTAGCATTCATCGCTTCGCTGTATTTGGTAAATAATTTAAAGACCTGACCTACCTCGATGCCTCTGGCCTTGCTGATCGTATGTCCGCAGCGAGGACAGGGATCGCCTTCCTGCATGAGACGGATATCGGCTACAAATGCAGGAACAAAATCCCGTTCAGGATTTACATTGATAAAGTGATAGCCTTCTTCGTTAGCTCCACAGCAGAAGTTGTGCATCTTCATCACCGTCTGATCGCAGACCACGATCACTTTTTCAGGGTCTAAGCCGCAAGGGCCCATATAACCGCCGACGGTACCTGCGTCGGTCAACATCTCAACCGGCGCCATTTCCAGTTCATTGACGCCGCAGGTATTGAGCACCTTAATCTCATTCACTTCGTGGTCGCCGCGTACAAAGCAAAGAATCAGGCCTTTGTCGCTTTTATATGCCACGGCCTTAATGGATTTTTCTATCGGGGCCTTAAGATAAGCACAGACATCCGCAATGGTCTTGCAGTCCGGCGTCACCACTTTTTCCCGGGGCAGCGCTTCTTCCGGCGCGGCTTCCAGAACGTTCAGCTCCGCCTTTTCCGTATTCGCCGCATAATCACAGGCGGTGCAATAACTGATCTCCGCTTCCCCGGAATCCGCCAGCACCATAAATTCGTGGGAGCCACTGCCCCCGATCGCACCGCTGTCCGCTTCTACCGGTCGGAAGTACAGGCCGCAGCGATTGAAAATATTGGTATAGGCATCATACATATCCTGATAGGATTTTTCTAAGCCCGCTTCGTCCCGGTCAAAAGAGTAAGCGTCCTTCATAATAAATTCCCGGCTGCGCATCAGGCCAAAACGCGGACGGCGCTCGTCCCGGAATTTATCCTGGATCTGGTAGAGATTCAGAGGCAACTGCCGATAGGAATTCACATCCATATGAGCCAGCGTGGTGATCATTTCTTCGTGGGTAGGTCCCAGACAATATTCATGACCGTGACGATCTTTCAACCGCCACATTTCCGCGCCGTATACCTCCCAACGTCCGCTCTGCTGCCAGATTTCCGCCGGCTGCACGATCGGCATGAGAATTTCCTGCCCGCCTTTGGCGTCCATTTCTTCCCGAATGATATCTTCGATCTTGCGCAATACGCGCTGGGCCAAAGGCAGATAGCTGTACATGCCGGTTGCGGATTTGCGCATATAACCGGCCCGCAACATCAATTTATGGCTGGGGATCTCTGCTTCCGAAGGAACTTCGCGTAATGTGGGGGCATATAATTTGCTGACTAACATGTATTTATTCTTCCTCTCATCCAATATTTTATTCTCGTATTTTATTCTCGCGCTTCTCGCACAAAATTTTATCGATTTCTTTAAACAATTCGTCTACTAACCGGTCTTCCGGCACTTTTTTTATGACCTGCCCTTTTTTAAACACTAGGCCTTCGCCCTTACCGCCGGCGATGCCTACATCAGCTTCTCTGGCTTCCCCGGGCCCGTTGACGATACAGCCCATTACCGCTACCGTGATCGGTTCGCGGATGCCTTCCAGACGGTTTTCCACCTGGGATGCCACTTTCTCTAAATCGATGCTGGTCCGACCGCAGGTAGGACAGCTGACAAAAGTAGGGCCATAGGTGCGCAGCCCCAGTGATTTTAAAATTTCGTAGCCGACTTTTATTTCCTGTACCGGATCCCCGGTCAGAGACACGCGAATGGTGTCGCCGATGCCTTCTGCCAGTAAAGCGCCGATCCCTACTGCCGATTTAATAATACCGGAGCGGACTGTCCCCGCCTCTGTGATCCCCACATGCAGTGGGTAATCGCACTGGCCGGCCAATAACCGGTAGGCCGCTAAAGTCAGGGGTACATCATGGCACTTTAACGAGATTTTGATATTGCGGTAGTCCATAGTCTCTAAAATATCGATATGGCGCCAGGCGGCTTCCACTAAGGCTTCCGCAGTAGGATGCCCGTATTTCTCCAAAAGGTCTTTGGGCAAAGAACCGGCATTGACTCCGATGCGGATGGGAATATTTTTAGCTTTAGCTGCTTCGACCACGGCTTTCACTCTGTCAGCGCCGCCGATATTGCCCGGATTCAGGCGCAGGCCATTGACGCCGGCCGCGATGGCTGCCAGAGCCAGACGATAATCAAAATGAATATCCGCAATGACCGGGATCGGACTCTGCGCACAGATTGTCTGTAACGCTTGCGCCGCTGCCTCATCGGGCACAGCACAGCGGATAATATCACAGCCGGCTTCCGCCAGACGCTGAATCTGCGCCAGGGTAGCCGCTGCATCCTGGGTCTTCGTATTGGTCATAGACTGTACGGCGATCGGCGCATCGCCGCCGATTTTTACAGGTCCTACCTGGATCTGCCGTGTCTTTCTCCGTTCCATAACAACACCTTCCTGCGTTTATCGTCGTTTTATCTTCAACGGGTCAGGTCTTTAAATGTAGCGAACAAGGTAATGGCTAAAATCATGGCCACCCCTATTTTTTGAATATTCATCATCGCTTCTTTACCCAGCTTATGTCCGGTGACCGCTTCCAAAAGAAGCAGGATAAAGTGCCCTCCGTCCAGGGCCGGCAGCGGCAGTAAATTAATGATGGCCAGGTTAAGGCTCAAAAGAGCCATAAACTGAAGGAGCATATCCATCCCCTGATGAGCGACCTGACCGGCCATTTTCGCCACACCGACCGGTCCGGCAATTTCCGCGCCGGTCTTGCCGGTGATCATCCGGTATAAAGCGCTGTACATCCCCTGTATGGTATTCTTAGTGGCCTTTAGTGAAGCAAGGGCGGCCTGACCGGCCGTCAACGGCACCTTTTGCAGAGGCGCGATCACGCCTATAATGGCCCGTCCGGACTCGGGACTGATTTCCGGTGTCACAGAAAGCGTCATCGTTTTCTCACCGCGTTGGATGACAAAAGGCACAGGCTTCGCACCGGCTTCGGCAATACGGTTGCGTACTTCCAGCCAATCCTTTACCGCCACGCCGTTAATGCTCAGCACCCGATCGCCCTTCAGCAGACCGCCGGCTGCCGCAGACCGGTTTTCTATCACCTGACCCAACACCGGTTCATTGATTGGCTGATCGATGCCATTGACCCAAAATAAACCGAAAAAGAGGATGACAGGTAAAAGCAGGTTCATCAGAGAGCCGGCCAGAATCACCAACATACGGGAGAGGATCGGTTTGGAATTAAAACCGCGTTCCGGATCTTCCGGGTCTTCCGGATCCATCCCCGCGATTTTATTATAGCCGCCTAACGGCAACAGCCGGAGAGAATACATGGTTTCTCCCTCCCGGCTTTGATAAATTTTCGGGCCGAAACCGATGGCAAATTCTTCCACTCGCATACCGGTCAGCTTAGCGGTGATAAAATGCCCGAATTCGTGCACGGTTACCAGTACGCCAAACACAAAAATACATGCTAAAATCGTTAACAAAACTGTACTCCTTTACAACTTCTGCAGCTGCTCTCTTGTCAATAGCCGGGCAGTGTGATCCGCTGCTTCAATGGCTTCGATATCCGGGTTTTCCGTGTATTTCCAGGCTGTCACCACCCGTTTTACGGTTTCCGGAATATCCGTGTAGGTGATCTTCCCTTCCAGGAACGCATTGACACATTCTTCGTTCGCCGCGTTAAACACGCAGGGCAGATCCCCGCCGGCTTTACCGCAATCCAGCGCAATCTGCAGAGAAGGAAAGGCTTCCAGATCCGGTGCTTCAAACGTGAGAGAACCGGCTTTGACCAAATCCAACTGACCGAAACTGCAATCATAGCGTTCCGGGAAAGAAAAGGCATATTGAATCGGCAGGCGCATATCCGGAATGCCCAGTTGCGCCAGCACGGCCCCATCCTTAAATTCTACCAGGGAATGGACAATGCTCTGGGGATGGATCACCACGTCAATTTTTTCGTAAGGCATGGCAAAAAGCCAGTGGGCTTCGATGACTTCCAATCCTTTGTTGGCTAATGTGGAACTGTCGATAGTCACTTTCTTACCCATGACCCAATTGGGATGTTTCAGACACTGCGCCAACGTAACGTGTTTTAATTCTTCTTTTTTCAGATGGCGGAAAGGTCCCCCCGAGGCCGTTAAAATCAGGCGTTTAACCTCATCCCGGGCCGTTGCGGAACGGGGGAAAGAAAGACAGGCATGATAGCCGCCCCGCAGAGATTGAAAGATGGCGCTGTGTTCGCTGTCCACCGGGGTCAGGGACACGTTGTGATCCGCCACCGCCCGCATTACCAGATGACCTGCCGCTACCAGTGTTTCCTTATTGGCCAGGGCAACGTCTTTGCCGCTGCAGATCGCCGCCAATACAGGGCGCAAACCGGCATAACCGACCATAGCCCCCAGCACCGTATCCGACTTTTCGTAGGTGGCGGCCGCCAGCAGCCCTTCCTTGCCGCTCAATATCTCGGTTTTGCCACGGTATGCTTCTTTCAGCGCCTGGGCCGCTTTTGCATCGGAGAGTACGGCAAAATCAGGCTGTACTTTTGCAATTTGCTCTATCATAAGAGGCACATTGTTATGCGCCGCCAACACACGAATTTTCAGCTTGTCGGGATTCGCCGCCGCCACTTCCAGCGTCTGACGGCCAATGGAGCCCGTACTGCCTAAAACGGTGATATTTTTCATGTCATACTCCTAAGAACGTTAACACGTAATAAACCGTAGGAACCACAAATAAGAGGCTGTCGAAACGGTCCAGCACACCGCCGTGGCCGGGGAAAAACGTACCGGAATCTTTCGCTCCCAGCGTGCGTTTTAAAACGGATTCTATCAGATCTCCCACCGGTGCGCAAAAGGCTACGGTCAAGCCCAGTAAAAGCGCCGCGGGAAGAGTTGTACGCAAGCCGCAGTAAGCGATGCCCGCCGTAACGCCTAAAGCAAAAATAAACCCTGCGACCGCTCCTTCCATGGATTTTTTGGGGCTGACGGAGCAAAATTTATGTTTGCCGAAAGCCATGCCGAAAAAGTAGGCGAATGTGTCGCTGGACCAGGTGCCCAACAAAGCCATCCAGAGGGCCAGTTCCCCTTTCGCAAAAGAAAGCCCCATGAACGAAAGCCGCTCCCCCGGATATTCGCGCAATAAAGGCAGATAGGCAAATAATAATCCGATATACAATAAAGCGGTTATCGATACAGAAGTATGCCACAGCCAATCCGGTTCCGCATACCAGCAATGCCGGTAAAGTCCTTCAAACAAGATTGCCAGTGCTCCCAGCGTCAGGATGGGAAGAAACCACTCCGCTTTTCCCCGGCCGGCCGCAAAAATCAATAATAACGCCGGCAACAGAGAGGTCAGTTTATACAACCGGACATCTCTGGAAACAACCATCTTTGCATATTCACGCCAGGCCACCAGGGTTAGGACAAACACCGCCGCGGAAAAATAAAAGCCGCCGGCCGTAACCAGAAACACCGCGATGGGGATCCCCACCAATGCCGTTAAAATACGTTTAAACACGTTTTTACATTCCTTTGTCTGCTAAGATTGAGAGCCGTCTGTTGAATCATCCGTGACTGCTCATTGCTTACTGCTCATCAGTATATCATTAAAATTTAGACAGCATTACAATCTATTTATGATTCATAAAAAGTCTATTTATTAGTCTATTGTCTATTACCTATAATCTATATCCGCATAGTATATGGGGTCAGGCGCTGACGCACTGCCCGACCATGCGATCCATAGAACAGTATCCTTGTTTAAGGGTAGTACAGGCCATTTATCCGGAAGCAAAATCCGCAGTTGAGAAGGGTTGACGGCGTAAATCGCACGATCAGCTACCGGCGGCCAACGGCACGCCGCAGAAAATAAGCGCCATGTCTGCACCACAAAAAGCGTGAAAACTACTTGCGAACTAAGCCGCCAAACCGGCGTTCCCTTCCCTGGTAAGCCGCAATGGCTTCTACCAGCATAGCCGGGGTAAAATCAGGCCAATAGACCGGCGTCGTCCATATTTCCGAATAAGCGATCTGCCACAAAAGAAAGTTGCTGATTCGCTGATCGCCGCCGGGGCGGATCAGCAAGTCAGGAGCAGGGAGTCCTTTAGAATACAGATTGTCTTCAAACACCCTGGCGTCGATTGCCTCAATCTGCAATTTGCCGTCTTTCACCTGCTGAGAAATCGTTTTAACAGCATGTAAGATCTCTGCCTGGCCCCCATAATTGATAGCCAGATTTAAAATAATGCCCGTGTTATCTTTCGTTTCCGCGATGGCGTGATCCATTTTTTCATTCACTACCGCCGGCAGTCCTTCACGGGAACCCATAAAACGAACCTGCACATTATTATCTTTAAATTCCTGAATTTCATTTGTCAGGTAACGGCTCAACAGTTCCATAATAAAATGTACTTCCGTAACGGGCCGCTTCCAGTTTTCCGTCGAAAAAGCATAGGCGGTGATCACCTTAACGCCCAAATCATTCGCGGCGCGGACAATGGTTTTTAACGTCTCTGCGCCGACCTTATGCCCGTAAGTCCTCACTTTCCCCCGGGCTTTGGCCCAGCGGCCGTTGCCATCCATGATGATAGCAATATGGCGGGGGATCGAGGTCATATCCAACTCATCGGTTTCCATTACGATTTTGCGTGGTTTCGTAGCGCGGTTTGCCTGAAACAGGTTTTCAAACATAGGTCTGCAACCTTTCCCTAAAAGAAAAATGGGCATCCCCTCCCGTATGACCGAAAGGGGCGCCTTTTATGCTGGTTTACGTTTTACTGACTGATTGCTTCAACCGGGCAGTTTGCCGCGCAAGCGCCGCAATCTACACATTCGTCAGCGGTGATCTGGTATTTACCGTCACCGGTCTCTTTCGGTGCGCCAACGGGGCAAACACTGGCACATGTGCCACAGCCTACGCAAGCGTCTGTATCAATTTTAAAAGCCATGCCTGAGCACCTCCTTTCTCCTCTTCATCACTGTACTCAAAAGCAATTTCCCGGCAGACAGCTCCTGCTGTCTCACCACATACTCTTCCAGGCGGCAGTTTTCTGTCTGTTTCTGCCGGTAGCCGGAAGCTATACGACGGACCTGATATTGCAGGCCCGACGCTTTTAGTATCACTTCGGCCTGCGCCAAAGGTAAAGCCAGTACATCAGGCATCTTACACTTCCATGATCTCTTTTTCTTTGTTTTCGATCACCTTATCAATTTCTTTCATCATTTTATCGGTCAATTTCTGAGCCTTGTCCTGCCCGTCCTTCGACTCGTCTTCGGTGATCTCTTTCGCTTTTTCCGCCTTTTTAACACCGTCTATAATATCCCGGCGCAGGTTGCGGACGCCGATCCGCGCTTCTTCCGTATGTTTATTGGCTGTTTTCACCAGTTCCTTGCGCCGTTCTTCCGTTAACTGAGGCAGGCTCAGACGAATCACAGAGCCATCGGTGTTGGGATTAAGGCCCAAATCAGAGGTCATGATCGCTTTGGAAATAGGGTTCAACAGGCTCTTTTCCCAGGGAGTAATCACGATCATGCGCGGTTCCGGTACGGAAACATTGGCGACCTGATTTACCGGAGTCGGTGTGCCGTAATAATCTACCGTGATTTTATTCAACAAAGCCGGCGTAGCCCGCCCGGCCCGTAAACCGGCCAGATCTTCCCGCAAATGATTGATCACCTTTTTCATTTTATCTTCATTAACAGTGAGTAAGTCCTCAATAACAGCCATTATTCTTTCCCTCCTACTGTAGTTCCCGCCACTGTGCCCTGCGCCGCGCGAAGGATATTCCCCGGAGTCTCGATATTAAACACAATGATCGGTATTCGATTATCCATGCACAGACTGATCGCCGTGGTATCCATGACACTGAGATGACGGTTGATAACATCGATATAATTTAAGAAGTCAAATTTCTTTGCTTCCGGATGAGTTGCCGGATCCGCGTCATAGACTCCGTCTACGCCGTTTTTACCCATCAGGATGGCATCTGCTTCAATTTCGGCAGCCCGCAGCGCCGCAGTCGTATCCGTAGAAAAATACGGATTGCCGGTACCCGCCGCAAAAATTACCACTCTCTCCTTTTCCAGGTGGCGAACAGCCCGACGGCGGATATAGGGTTCCGCGATCTGCCGCATTTCAATGGCCGTCTGGACACGGGTAGGCACTCCGATCTGTTCCAGCGCATCCTGCAACGCCAGAGAATTGATGACGGTAGCTAACATCCCCATGTAATCCGCGGTAGCCCGATCCATCCCCTTGTTGGCGCCGGAAAGCCCCCGCCAGATATTGCCGCCTCCGTTTACCACCGCAATTTCCAGACCGCATTCCAATACCTCTTTGATCTGCCGGGCAATGGAATTCACTACATTAGGGTCAATTCCGTACCCTTTTTCGCCGGCCAGTGCTTCACCGCTCAGTTTCAAAACCACGCGTTTGTACTTGGTCTCATTGGACACGCTAACACCCCTCCTGCTCTTTTTAGTTAACAGCACGAATCGCTTGCGTTCCGACCTGAACCCGTCAGAACTTTTCTAGTAATTATACCATAAAATAGCCTGCTTGAAAAATAATTCCGGTAAAGATTCCGTAATATTTAACGGCAGACGTTCCGACAGCACCCTTAGCGTTACAAACCGCGTCCATTTTCCCCTTGCGCTCTCCTGTACAGCCGCTATAAAGAACAAAGGATCCCTGCTCTTGTGTACGAGCGGGAACCTTTGTTTTATACCTGATGTCTGTCTCACCGGAGAACCTTTTTCAGTAACAAATATTTACATCCCGGCCTTGCAGAACCGTACAAGCCCGCACCTGACAAAATCGAATTACCGGAATTTACTCTCATATAACATCTTCGGCATCTGCTTATTTTATCGTCAGTACGATCAGTTTCGGTACATCACGGAAGGAATCGCAGATGACAAAGGTATTGTCTACCACGGGGGCCATTAAAGTGGTGTTCGTACCAAAAGTCTGTAGGGGAATATTACCCTTGACTTTTCCGTCAGAACGACTGTAGATATCATATCCCGCGCCATTAAACCGGGCGTTTATCACATAATCTTTCAAAATAGCGTATGTACCATTTTGTCGTGGACCGATTTGCCCATACGTGGTTTTCAGCGTCCCGTCAAAGCGATGTTCCCGCAGAGGCTGATCTTGCTTCCGGCTTTTCTGCCGTCCCCGGACAAAGAAAGTGTCGGTTCCTACGTCAAACCAGCCGGCAGTGACATACATATCTTCCTTAGGCAGGTAAGGAAAGGGTCGCCTGGGATCATCAAAGGTTCCATCGGCTTTTTTCTTAAGCTTCAGTATCGTGCCGCTGTTGCTCCAGGCGAACGCAGTTTTTCCGTCTTTTGCCGGCGAAACATAAGCGTAATAATTCTTGAACAGCGAACCCCCATCTTTACCATCTTTTGTAAGAACACGCGGGGTTGGCATTTTACCTTCCGGACGGTAATAAATATTTTCTCCGTCAGTGCCGAAAATATACTGTACATTCGGAATCACGTTGGCATTTTCCACAACAAACGTCCCGTCTTTAATGACAAGTTTAACCATGGATTTCGTCGCCTTGTCGATTCCGTAAAAAGCATCCTTCTGATACACCAGGGTGGGCATATACGAAGGCGGTTTCAGTTTTTTTACTTCCGAAGCAAGTACTACATATTTTAACTTAACCGTATTGACTGTCAGATTCTTGCCCTTTTCTTCCACCAATTTGACAATCCCGGGTTTTTCTGTTTTCGCAGCTGTGCCTCCTCCACCGGAACCGCCGCCGCAGCCTGCCAAAACCAACATGCCGATTGCGCCCAAAACAGCAAAAGAACCTTTAATGCTACGTTTTATTTCCATAGGTTCGCCCCCTTAAAAAATTTTCTAATTTATTATAGCATATTTAGGAAAATTTCAGATAATTAAATTTAAAAATCAGCAAAATTATTAGCTGTATCTATCGTTTAAAAGGTACTTCTGTTAGAAATAAAACATTCCTGGAAATAAAACACTCCCCGAACCGGATGATCTCCGGTCTGAGGAGTGTACCTTACGCACTATGCGATTTTTATACCCTTACATTATTTCATGAAAGAAGCAACTTCTTCCGCGAAGTTTTCCTGTTTCTTTTCAATGCCCTCACCTAAAGCAAAGCGGGCAAAACGGGTTACTTCCGCATTCCTGGCTTTCAGCAGTTTGGTGATGGTCAACTCATCATCTTTAATAAAGAGCTGGTCAACCAGGCAAACTTCCTTATAATACTTGTTGATCCGGCCAATTACCATTTTTTCAATGATATTTTCCGGTTTGCCTTCATTACGAGCCTGTTCCGTCAGCACTTCTTTTTCACGGTCCAGTTCGGCTGCAGGAACTTCCGCCCGGTTCAGGTACTGGGGATTCGCCGCCGCAACCTGCATGGCAATATCTTTGCCCAGTTCTGCGTCGCCGCCCTTCATATCTACCAGAACGCCGATCTTGCCGCCGCCGTGGATATAGCTGTACACCTTGCCTTCAGCACTTTCAAAACGGGCAAAACGGCGTACGGAAATATTTTCGCCGATTTTAGCGATTGCTTCCGTCACCACGTCTTTTACAGCCTTGCCGTCCATCTCGGAAGCCAGCAATGCGTCCACATCTGCCGGGTTGGAAACAGCCACCTGTTCCGCAATGGCTTTTGCCAGGGCCTGGAAGTTTTCGTTCTGACCCACAAAGTCGGTTTCACAGTTCACTTCCACGATCACGCCGACTTTTTCATCCGCGGAAATATAAGATGCAACTGCGCCTTCCGCCGCCACACGGCCGGCCTTTTTAGCCGCCTGAGACAGTCCTTTTTCACGCAGAAAGTCAATTGCCTTTTCCATATCGCCTTCGGTCGCAACCAGGGCTTTTTTGCAGTCCATCATACCGGCGCCGGTACGTTCGCGCAGTTCTTTTACAATTGCGGCAGTAATTTGAGCCATAGTAAATTTCCTCCTGTTATTGAGTTCCGGGGATGTTGTGCGTGGTTCCGACATTCCAGCATCGCGACCCGCTCTGACCGGGTCCTTTTCTTCATGATGCGTTATGCCGTCCCGTTCTTTCATCCCGTATTAATAAAGGGAACCGCAGACGGGTTCCCTTACCTATCATGTAAAATATCCGTATCCGATTGCGGGAACCGGAATTTTCTTATTCAGCTTCCGTTACTTCTGCTGCGGGAGCCGCTTCGGCTTCCGCAACCTCGGCAGCTTCAGCAGTCTGACGGCCCTGACGGCCTTCCAGTACGGCGTCTGCCATTTTGCCGGCCAGCAGACGTACTGCGCGGATGGCATCATCATTGGCAGGAATTACATAATCGATTTCGTCCGGGTCGCAGTTGGTATCTACGGTCGCAACGATAGGAATGTTCAGTTTATGTGCTTCCAGAACAGCAATGTGCTCTTTGCGGGGATCGACAACAAACAAAGCGGCCGGCAGTTTTTTCATGTCTTTGATGCCGCCCAGGTTTTTGTTCAGTTTTTCCATCTCATGACGCAGGCCCAGAACTTCTTTTTTCGGCAACACATCAAACGTCCCGTCTTCTTCCATCTTTTCCAACTGACGCAGACGGGCAATTCGTTTCTGAATCGTTTTGAAGTTGGTCATCATGCCGCCCAGCCAACGTTCGTTCACGTAGAACTGATTGCAGCGGATCGCTTCTTCACGCATCGCTTCCTGTGCCTGTTTTTTCGTGCCGACAAACAAAACATTACCGCCGTTTTGTGCCGTTTCACGGATGAAATTGTAGGCTTCATCTACCTTTTTAACGGTTTTCTGCAAGTCGATGATGTAGATGCCGTTGCGTTCGGTGAAGATGTACTTCGCCATTTTGGGATTCCAGCGGCGGGTCTGATGACCGAAGTGTACGCCGGCTTCCAACAGTTGTTTCATAGAAATAATACCCATTTTTATATTGCCTCCTGTTTTTTCCTCCGCAGCCGCTCAGGTATTTGGGGTACACCGGGATCCGGACAGTCCCCAGACGACTGCGTGTGTATTAAACACTTGAAAAATTATAACACAGTCCTGCGTATCGGGCAAGACTTTTTTCACTTGCCAGAGAACTTTTTTCTTCTATATGGAAATTACTTTTACATCGGGAAATTACTTTTGCAATTCACCGCTAGAGAACTTTCTCTTGCATGAAAGTTACTTTTTCATATGAAAGTTACTTTTGCATTATGGAAATCACTTTTGCAATTCACTATCTTTATAGGATGATCAGTGTGTTTCTTACCGCTTCTGTCATAGCTTCTTTTTCCACCACCTCTTTGTGCAGGACGTCGGCTGTTTCCAGTTCCTCAATCTGACGGGGCAACCGGCTCCCTTCTCCCTCCGTCCAGCCGGTTTCCGCAAATAACTTACGGGCCGCTTCAAAAGGCCGGTCTTCACTGATCCCTTCATTCTTCCCCAGGCCTGCCAGCACCGTGTGACAGAACTTATAGGGACTGGCCGTAGATAAGACGATGGTATAGGTTTCATCGCTGCTCAAAAGGCGGTATTTCTGTGCGGCGCACCAGGCGACTGCCGTATGCGGGTCCAATACATAAGAATAATCATTATAGACTTTGCCGATCGTGTCCAGCGTTTCCTGGTGATCCGCCCAGACACCGAAAAACAAATGCCGGATCTGCTCCGCCACCTTTTCAGGCACCTGATAGCGTCCCTCTTCCGCCAACTCTGTCATCCAGGCGGCCACCTGTTCCTCGTCATTATCCGTTATATCGAACAACAAACGTTCCAGGTTACTGGAAACAAGAATATCCATAGAAGGAGATTCTGTGCGGATCAATTCCCGCTGTCTGTCATACGCGCCGGTATTAATGAAATCCGTCAGGACGTTGTTGGCATTGGAAGCGCAAATGAAGCGTTTCACCGGCAGGCCCATCTTGCGGGCGTAATAGCCGGCCAGAATATCCCCGAAATTCCCTGTGGGAACGGAGAACAACACCTTTTCACCGGCTTTGATACGTCCTTTGGCCACAGCCTCGGCATAGGACCTGAAATAGTAGGTGATCTGCGGGGCCAGACGGCCCCAGTTAATCGAATTAGCCGATGAAAGGATCCAACTGTGTTCTTCCAGTTCTTCCAACAGCGCCCGGTCGCCAAAAATCTTTTTCACGCCTTTTTGCGCATCGTCAAAATTACCGCGAATGCCAAAAACCTTTGTATTTGCGCCTTTCTGGGTCGTCATTTGCAGTTTTTGGATGGGACTGACACCGTTTTCCGGGTAAAATACAAGGATCTCGGTTCCCGGCACATCGGCAAATCCGGCCAGTGCCGCCTTTCCCGTATCGCCGGAAGTGGCCGTTAAAATGGCGATCTTGCTTTCATCCCCGGTCTTTTTCTGCGCCCGGGTCATCAGATGCGGCAGGATTTGCAGCGCAATATCTTTAAAGGCCATGGTAGGGCCGTGCCACAACTCCAGCACATCGGTAAATTCCGAAACCTTTTTTAACGGGGCGGGATCCGGACCGAATTTTTCCGGAGAATACGCCGCTTCCGCGCACGCCTGCAGTTCTTCTTCCGTATAATCAGTTAAAAAGCAGGCCAGGATCTGTGTGGCACACCGGGCATAGGTTTTTTCGTGCATAGCCAGAATATCATCTAAAGCAATCTGAGGGAAACGGCGGGGCACAAACAGGCCGCCATCCTCTGCCAGGCCTTCTTTAATGGCATGGGCCGAAGAAACTGTACCCGACTTTCCGCGCGTACTGACAAATAACATGGTTTTGTCTCCTTTTACTCCATAATCAGGGAAGCCGTTACCGCTCCCGCAGCTTTGATCAGATCTTCCGGCGCGGCCAGGATCTGCATTCCCCGCAGGCCGGCGCTGATCGCGATTTTATCGTACAAAAAGCAGTTTTCATCAAGATACACAGGATACTTCTTTTTAGCGCCTAAGGGCGAGCAGCCCCCACGAATATAGCCGGTCAGCGGCAGCAGTTCCTTTAAAGGTACCGGTTCGCAGCGTTTGTTCTTGCTGGCCCGGGCCAGTTTTTTTAAATCCGTTGTGGCGTCACCGGGAATCACCGCAAAAATAATGCCGGTTTTGTCCCCCCGGACACATAATGTCTTAAATACCTGTCCGGCGGGCAGACCTACTTCCCGGGCCACATGCACCGCATCCAAATGATCTTCGTCCACAGGATAGGTTTTCAATTCATAGGGAATATGCAGTTCATCCAAAATACGGGCCGCATTTGTTTTTTTACTGGTTTTCATCACGTTAAAGCCTCCTGCGCTATTATATATTACCTTATAATATGGAAAAACGCAAAAGTGTCTGTTATAATTTAGGATAAGAATATTTTACGTAAGAAAAATATCCCCTTGGTTGTAAGGGGATTTCCTGAAACCGGAACGAGCAGCGAAATGTTCCAGGAAACACAGTCCAAAGAAAAATACAAGAAAGGCGTTTGTGTAAAGGCAAGCGCTGTACACAACGGCAAATCACGGATATAAAGAAAGAAGGTCTCGGTTATGCCCCTTAAAATCGCCTGTGGACAGATAGAAGTCATAGCGGGTCGCCCTGATAAGAACCTGAAAACCATCCTGACATGCATGGAACAGGCCAAAAAAGAAAATGTTGACCTGTTGCTACTGCCGGAATTGGCCGTTCCCGGTTACCTGATCGGCGATTTATGGGAGCAGACCGCATTTTTGCAGGATTGCGAAGCGTATGGCAGGCAGATTGCCGAAGCCTCACAGGGGATCACGGTTGTGTTTGGCAATGTGGCGATAGACTGGAAGCGTCACAACACAGACGGTCATGTGCGTAAATACAATGCCGCCTTTGTCGCCCAAAACGGGCGTTTCGTGGAGACAGGCCAGGGACTTTCTTTCGTCGCCAAAACCTTGCTGCCCGCCTATCGGGAATTTGACGATGTGCGGTATTTTACGGGTCAGGAGACCCTGCTGCGGGAAAAACGCATTTCCCTGAAAAACGGAGGGTCCTGTTTTTCCCTGACCCTGGCCGGACAACCGTACACTCTGGGGGTTTTGCTTTGTGAAGACGGGTGGAATGAACATTATGCCAACGACGTGTCCGCGCTTTTAAAGGCCGGCGGCGCCGAATTATTGTGTAATCTTTCCGCCTCACCTTTTACCTTGAGAAAAAATAAGAAACGGCATGCGCTTTTCAGCCGTCAGGCAAAAGAATTGCATCTGCCTCTGATTTACTGTAATCCGGTCGGCGTCCAAAATAACGGGAAAAATATTTTTACATTTGACGGACAAAGCTGTGTCTACGGTCCGGACGGGGCGATAAAATCAGCCGCCCCGATGTTTGAGGCGAAACTGCTCGCCTTTACCTGGGACAAAGCTACGCAAAAAATCAAAGCGCTGGCGGCGGAAGATGAGCTGATCGCCACCGAAGAAGATGAAAAGGCGGTCATCTTTAAAACGCTGCGTTACGGAACCGCCGGATTTTTGCAGCAACTGGGCATCAACCGCATGGTGCTGGGGGCTTCCGGGGGAATCGATTCCGCAGTAACGGCCGCCTTGTTGGCTCATATTTTAGGGCCCCGGCAAGTGCTTTTGGTGAACATGCCCGGCCGTTACAATTCCGAGCTGACCAGAAATTTAGCCCAACAACTGGCGGAAAATCTGGGCTGCAATTACACCATCGTTCCCATTGGCGACAGCGTCGCTCATACGGTGGAACAACTGTATTCGCCCATCCACAGTTATACGTCCAATCGGGATTTTAAAGTGGAATTAACAGGGCTGATGTACGAAAACATTCAGGCCCGTGATCGGGGAGCCCGCATTCTCTCCGGCTTTTCCGCCGCTTTCAAAGGCGGCGTCTGCTGCAATGCCAATAAAGCGGAGATCACCGTAGGCTATGGTACCTTCTACGGTGATCTGTTGGGCCTCTTCTGCCCCCTGGGGGATTTATGGAAACATCAGGTTTATGACCTGGGCCGTTACCTGAATGAAAACGTGTACAAAAAAGAAGTGATACCGGAAGCGATCTTCACGATCCGCCCCAGTGCCGAGCTTTCAGAGGAGCAGACAGTCGGCAGAGGAGGCGATCCCCTCTTGTACGAATATCACGATTATCTGTTCCGCGCCTTTGTGGAGAACTGGGAAAAAATGTCCCCGGCTGAGGTGCTGCGTCACTATATGGAACACGATCTGGAAGCGTTTATCGGCTGCGGATCCGGCGTGATCGACAGATTGTTTTCCACCCATGACGCTTTTATCCGGGATCTGGAACGCTGGTATACACTGTTTGCCGGCTTTGCTTCTGCCAAACGGATTCAGGCGCCTCCTATCCTTTCCTTAAGCCGCAGGGCTTATGGGTTTGATTTCCGGGAAGCCCAACTTTCGCCGTATTTTTCACTGGAATACGAGGAAAGAAAAGAACAACTCCTTACACAGGACAGATTGTTTTAAGAAAATTACTTCCGTCAACAATCTTTTCATAAACCCCAATAGCTTTTTTACAGCATAAGCGACTCTGCTCTGGCCAGTGCTGCGTTGGCGTCCCGGATGATCCGTTCAATAACCTCTTTACAGGGAAGAATATCGGTCAGCACATTCAGGCTTTCGCCTGCCATTACGCTGCCGTTTACGATATCCCCTTCTTGCATGCCTTTACGAGACCTGCCTGTGCCCATAGCCAACAGCGTTTCTTTCGGCGCGCCGCTGATTTCTGCTTCCAGGTATTGCCTGGTAAAGTCATTGGCCAGACAACGCACCCCCATATTGCGGGAATAACCTGTTACTACGCAGTCTGTATCCGTCGCATTGAGGATCATTTCTTTGGTTTTTTCATGGACGGGGCATTCCGTAGTTAAGAGGAAGCGGGTTCCCATTTGTACCCCATCTGCGCCCATCAGCAAAGCCGCAGCCATAGCTCTGCCGTCAGAAATTCCTCCTGCGGCAAGTACCGGAATGGGATAGGCTTCCCGCAGCACATTGGACAAAAGCGCCATGGTGGTCATCGTACCGATATGGCCGCCGGCTTCCATCCCTTCGATGATCAAAGCGTCCGCGCCGGAGGAAGCGATGCGTTTCGCCAGCTTCACATTGGGCACAACGGGAATCACCTTCACGCCGCCCTGATGCATTCTTTCAATCCAGGGAAGCGGGCTGCCGGCTCCCGTAGTGACAAAGGCCACTTTTTCCCGCAGGGCCAGCTCTGCAATTTCCTCCACATTAGGCGCCATCAGCATCAGATTGATACCAAAGGGCCTGTCCGTCAGGGTCTTTGCTTTTTTTATTTCTTCTTCCACCCATTCTGTCGGGCGGCCGCCGGTGCCGATAATTCCTGCAGCGCCGCCATTGGATACGGCAGCCGCTAAAGTTGCGTCGGTACTCCAGGCCATACCGCCCTGAATAATGGGATAACGAACACCTAATACTTCACATAATCTGTTTTTCATTTTTTGAGCCTCCTGCTCCGGTAAGTAAATATTTTGCTAAGGAAGGAAGTCCTGCCGGACACCGCCTTGTCTTACCTTATCTGAATTGTATTATACCCTATAACCGATACTTCTTCAAAGAAGGAATTTTTAATGCGAAAAGGTTTTCAAAATGATAAAGAATCATCTGTAACACGCTTTACATTTTTTCTGTAACACGCTTTACATTTTTTCTGTAACACAGCAGAATTTCTGTCGGTTTACCGCATTTCATTGACAAGCCTTTCAGCGAACTATACAATACATTTTATACACAAATTATACAAAAAAACCGCTTTACAAAATACCACGACCGGCGTTGCCAATGTTCGGTTCCGGTGCAAAAAACATCACGTTATCAGGAAAAGAGGAATTAAAAATGCGCAGTTCTCAAGTAAAAGTCGGCTCCACAAGAGCGGCACACCGTTCGCTGTTTTATGCGTTGGGATTTTCCGAAGAAGAGTTAAAGAAACCTATGATCGCTGTGGTCAACGCCCAAAGTGAGATTATTGCCGGACACGCTCATTTAGACGATCAGGCAAAAATGGTGAAATATGGAATTCTGGCTGCCGGCGGTGTACCGGTTGAGGTACCCGCGATCGGTATCTGCGACGGCATCGCTATGGGACACGAAGGGATGAAGTATCCACTGGCCAGCAGAGAGCTGGTAGCGGACAGTGTAGAAGCGCTGATAAACGGTCACGCCTTCGATGGCATGGTCATGATCCCCAACTGTGATAAAATCGTGCCCGGGATGCTGATGGGCGCCTTACGGGTAAATATCCCCACCGTTTTCTGCAGCGGCGGCCCTATGCTCCCCGGGCGCAGCAACGGAAAAGATATCTCGATCTCCCAGGCCTTTGAAGCGGCCGGCCGTTTTGAAGCGGGAAAAATCAACCAACAGGAATTGACCTGTATTGAAAAATCCGCCTGTCCCGGCTGCGGCAGCTGCGCCGGTTTATTTACGGCCAACACCATGAACTGCTTAACGGAAGTATTGGGTATGGGCCTGCCCGGTAACGGAACCATTCCCGCAGCCTACCAGGGGGACAGAGCCCGTCTGGCCAAACAGGCCGGCGAAACAGTCGTACGTCTGGTCAAAGAACAGCTTCTGCCTCGGGATATCATGACTTTAAGCGCTTTTAAAAACGCGATCACCGTGGATATGGCCATCGGCGGTTCTACCAATACGGCGCTGCATCTTCCGGCCATTGCCCACGAAGCGGGGATCCGCCTGCCGCTGTCTTTATTCGATGCGATTTCGCATAAAACGCCGTACCTGACCAAATTGAGTCCGGGCGGCTCCCACCACATGACCGATCTAAATGAAGCCGGCGGGATCTCCGCTGTCATGCACGAACTGGCTAAACTCAATTTACTGAATAAACGCTGCAAAACCGTAAGCGGCAAAACCATCGGCGCCGTAATAAAAAATGCGGAGATCCTCCGCCCGGATGTCATTCATTCCATTGACAACCCCTATCATAAAACGGGCGGCATTGCAGTTTTAACCGGTAATATCGCGCCCCACTGCTCCGTCGTAAAAGAAAGCGCCGTTGCGGAAGAAATGCTGGTGCATACAGGTCCGGCCCGTGTCTTTGACTCGGAAGACGAAGCCATCTCCGCCATTTGCAGTAAGAAAATTCAAAAAGGCGATGTAGTCGTGATCCGGTATGAAGGGCCCAAAGGCGGCCCTGGGATGCGGGAAATGTTAAATCCCACTTCCGTATTGGCCGGGATGGGGCTGGACAAAGACGTAGCGCTGTTAACGGACGGACGTTTTTCCGGAGCCACCCGCGGGGCCTGCATCGGCCATATTTCCCCGGAAGCGCAGGAAGGCGGCAACATTGCTTTAATTGAAGAAGGCGATCTGATTGAAATTGATATTCCCCGGCGTAAACTGAACGTCAAAGTATCTGACAAAGAACTGGCCCGGCGGAAGTCTGTCTGGAAATGCCCCGCGCCTAAAGTAAAAAGCGGTTACTTAGCCCGTTATGCCGCTTTGGTTTCTTCGGCAGCGGAAGGTGCCGTACTGCGCGTGCCTGGCGAAGAGTAAAACAAAAGGAAAGACCCTCTGCCCAATTTTGGGCAGAGGGTCTTTTACGTTGCGAACTATTGAAATAAACGCAGGAAAAACAGTACGACAGCGCCTGCCACAGCGCCGGCAATGGCAATAAAAATAAAGGCCGGCAAGAGAAAGAACACGATACCGATCAACACAAGGGCGATAATCAGCCAGGTCATCAGACCGCCGGTGTGGTAGACATGAATGCCGGACCCATCCGCTGTCGTTTCCGCCCCGTCACCGGAACTCTTGTAACCGTTGTCCTGACGTACTCCGGCAGCACCCTCGTCCCCTTCATGGATCGTGCCGTCCGCTTCAATCGTTGCGCCGCTAAAATTATCCCGTTCTTCCCGGGTCAGCGGTTGAGCCTCTACTTCCACAAGACGGTGGCAATAAGGACATTCTGTCAGACGAGCGTCAAATTCATGTTGGCAGAATTTGCAAAGCATCCCAGGTCCTCCTTCACAACAAAATCATGGAAATCATCGCTTCTTCATTTACATACCGGGGATCGAAAGGTTCCAACTGAAGTGAAGTACGAATATATTCCATCTTTTCCTGAATCGTATTCCTATCATAGCGGGAGGAAGTTACATATTGATCCATATCAAAAAAGGGCGTGTCATTGCTCTCCATATAAGCGCCTAACAAGGCGATGCACCAATACGTGAAGTCTTCTTCTTTAAAACAGACAACAGGACTGACAGCGTGAAAATCGTTCCACATTCTGTCCAGATTACGGCAATCACGATAGGGCAAGTGCAAATGCCTGTATAGCACCACAAGAAAATCATGGATCTCATCCTGCGGTTTGGCGACAGCCGGCCGGTAATCCCTCACGTTTGTCGTCCAGCGAAACGCTTCCAACACCGTGTCTTTCACACCGGCATAGGCAATCACGTGCAACACCAAAGCGCCGTTAGCGCGGCAAAATTCTGCCCAGTCCGCCTGTGGCGTCGCCACCTGATACCACTTTAACAATTGCGTAAAATTATTGCGCAGGGCTTTTCTGGCTAAAGGCGGTATGGTAACGCTGCGCAAATATTCCGTGACCAGATTCCCATCCTCAAATACATGAGCCGAACAGAGAAAGTCAGTATAATCCAGGCCCTCGTCCAAAGGCAGGCATAACTCCATAAGATTCCCCGTAAAGAAATCCCGGCACTGATACCAGCCTTCTGAAACCGGCTCTTCCACCGTAAAAATCAGAAGCTCCGCCTGCAGGAGCATTTCCATCAAACTGAGCAGGGAATGATTATTTTCACCGTATTCCGGTTTGGGATTTTTTTTGTAAAACTCATAAAATTCTTCTAACGGACGCTGATTATTGCCAATCAAATGGTAATCAAAGGTAAAATATTCCCAAAATGTGGCAAATAAATCAGGGTGCTCTTCTAAATCAGGTACCATCTCTGTGCCGAAAAAAGAAAGATAGGCCCGTTCCCGGTCATGTTGAAATAAGGGATGTTGAAAATGATCCCGCAACAAACCAAAGATATCCGTGAGCCTTTGTCCCAGCTGCACAAACACTTTCATCGGTAAATCAGGTTCTGAATTAAGGCGACGATCCAGAAATGCGGAAGGCAGGGAACCGTCTTTATTAAAAATCAGCAGCTGCTCCCCTTCTCCCAGCACCTTGGCGCGGCATTTGGCTGCCGCCGTATCGTCCGAGATCGCTTTCTTCTGTTTTAAGAAACGCAGCAGACGATCGTTCACAGACAAAAAGCGCTCTACGCCCCTGTAATTTAAAATAAAATCACCTACATTGCGTTGGCACCAGCCCAGACAATAAATAAAATCTTCGCCGGACAGGTCGCCTATATTCGCTCCGGAATTACCGCAATAAACCAACAAAAACATGACCTGGGACCAGATATCAATCAATTCATCATCGTCGGCACCGGCGAAGGCCTCCCGACGCAGGAATTCATCGGCGTATTCCCGACGCAGCACCTGGTTCCAGCTCTCATCATCTGTATATAAGTCCGCAATTAAATCATAGATATTGGTCATTCTTCTCCTATAATCAAGACCTCCGGCTTCAACTGTACCTGATAGTCTGTCCAAATTTTGTTACGAATATACAAAATCAATGCCAGTACATCCGCGGCCGTCGCATTTCCGGCATTTACAATAAAGCCGGCATGCTTTACGGAAATCTGCGCGCCGCCGATCCTAAACCCTTTAAGTCCGGCTTTTTCAATTAAAGGCCCTACAAAACAACCCTCCGGGCGTTTAAAAACACTGCCGGCACTGGGCATTTCCAACGGTTGTTTGCTGATCCGCCGCTGACTCAATTCCTCCATCTTAGCCAACACTTCGGCACCATTTGCCGGTACCACTTCCAGCGTTATATCCAAGACGATACGGCCATCCTCCTGCAACACGGAATGGCGATAACTTAATTGCAGTTCTTCGGGAGAAAGGACCCGGATCTCCCCGCGTCGATCCATAACAGACGCTGCCACCACCACATCCTTCATCTCTCCGCCATAAGCACCTGCATTCATATATAACGCGCCGCCTAAACTGCCGGGGATGCCAACGGCAAATTCCATGCCGCTAAACCCTGCTTCTCCTATAATACGGGAACACTGTGCTAAAGCGATGCCGCAGCCAAAGGTAAACCGATTCCCCTTTTGCTCCCGGCTTTTCAACGCATTGCCCAACTTCAGGACAATGCCACGGATCCCTTTATCGCGAACCAGTACATTGGAGCCATTACCTAATACGGTAAGCGGAATATCCTTTTGGCGCGTAAAATCCAGAACCTTACGCACATCCTCTGTGGACTGAGGAATGACGAGAATATCGGCGGGCCCCCCGATATGAAAAGAGGTATGATGCGTCATGGGCTCGTTGATCCGCACCTCGCCCAAAATCGTTTTTTTCAACGAGTCTGCAATTTCCTGATTATTCATGCCTTACTCTGCCACTTCTTTTACGACATCGGTAATGGTTTTAGACACATCCTGAAACATAAGCTGGAAACGCTGAAATGCGTTTAAATAATCCATAGCCAACGGATTCAGGCTTAATGTACGCATTAATTTATCAAGTTCTTCCTGTTTGTCTGCCGGTACTTCTTTTTTCTGATAGCGGGCAATTTCCACTTCCTGCCCTAACTGCATAAATTTAGTAACCAGGACTTTTGTATCCGGTTCAGACGCCAGCTTGTTTTTTGCTTCTTTCAATACGGAAAATTCGCGGGTCGCCCGCATTTCTCTTGCCAGTTCATTGGCACAATCATACACTGTCATAGTTTTACCTCCGCCCTTATTTTCTGTATTTTTCATATTTATAACTGTAACATGCGACAAAAATTTGTCAAGCAAGAATCCGCTTGTGAAAAAATGTATCCTTTTATAAAAAGACTGCACAACGTTTCCCCTGTCCCGACTTTGATCAGTAAGATTTGGTTTTAATCAAGAAGATTCAAAGCAGGTTTTAATTGGGTAGATTCAAATGCTGAAACCCTGCAACATCGCCCAACGTAAAATGCCACCACTCCTGTTCGCCCTGAACAAACCCGGAATCCTGCATACTCTTTACCAACAGATCACGCTGCTGCCTTTGTTTTTCCGTGCCGCCTGCATAGGCCGGAAACTGGCGGGGAGAGATCTCATCGAAATCACTGATCATCGCGACCGGCAAACCGCTGTCCAGATAATACAGACTTACGTCCACAGCCAGACCGGTATTTCTGTCTTCCCCTTCTTTAGGTAAGGGCAGCATCCCCTTCTGTTTAGCCGGCAACAGGTCGGAGGCCAACTTGGAAATATACCAGGGGCGATACGCTTCCCAGATCAAAAGCCCATAACCATGTGTGCCAAGGAAGGAAGCCGCCTTTTGCAACGCCTTGCCCGCCTGCTCATCAAGCATTGCGGTCACTTTTTCAGCATACAACGGCACGCCGAATATATTGTTGTCCGTCGCATAACGCAAATCAAACAGAGCCGAAGGAACCGCCTGCCGCAAGTTTACCAGATGGGCCGCTTTTCCCTTTTGCAGAGAAGCCGGCGGCGTAAATTGAGCCGCTTTGCTTTTTAAAGCCGCCGCATTTGCGTTGGGTTCAAGCCTCTGCGTCTTGTTGCCCTGGCCCGGGAAAAAGGCGCGTGTAAAACGTTTGCCGCCTACTTTACAAAGAATCCCATTGCCATCGGCATCCCGTTCAAAACGTACGGCCGCTTCCGCCGAAAGAAGAGGCCCTGCCTCATTAATGGTATAAGAATCAAAGCGCACTTTTTTCAGAGGGAAAATATTCGCATGGGAAAAATCCTTATCCGCCGGATCCGTCTGGTAAAGCAGCTCCAGTTCCCCCCTGTTTTCCCGCACAAGAAAAACAGAACCGTTACCGTAATACAAGCCCAGCAAATAAGTTACGTCTTTGGGCACGTTTTTTGCAGCCACAGACTGCACAGCGGGAAAGACAAAGAAAACCACTGCCAGAAAAAAGCCCCAAAATTTAGTATACCGCATTTCTTCCTCCTGTCCTGCCGGCATAAAACGCCCTGTTAACCAGTTTTCTAAGCTGCCTGTCATAAATCGTATAACTGTTAATGCTTAACTATTAACACTTGCCCGTCATAACCGCGGCTCCTGAATGGACAGCCTGACATCCTGCAACGCATTCAATACACTGCGCGTCCGGGTTATCCTGGCAAGGTCCAGTTCCGCATAAATAATCTCTTCGTCCGTACCGCCTTCCGCCACAATCCGCCCCAACGGATCGATGAGGCGTGAATGACCATAAAACGGCGCATTTTTAAAAGTACCTACGCAATTGACCGCCGCTACATACAAATGATTTTCAAACGCCCGCGCCCGGGAAAGAAGGTCAAACCCAGCGCCGCGCAGGGAAGGCCATTCCGCAGGGCAAACGATCAGCTGCGCGCCCTGCAGCGCCAGATGTCGATATAATTCCGGAAAACGCAGGTCATAACAAATCGTGGAACCGCAACAGATGTCCCCTAAATGATACGTTTTAAAATTATGACCGGCCGCGAAAAAGCGCTCTTCCTCAAACATCCCAAACAGATGAGCCTTGCTGTATTGATGGACGATGTGCCCCTTTTTGTCAATGGCCGGCAGCAGATTATAGATCTTCCCTTCTATATTTATCGGAAGTGAACCGGGCAGCAGAAAGCAGTTATTTTCTCGGGCAATGGAGGCTAACTCCGCAAAAAGTGGGTCGGAAAGCGTAATCGCTTCTTCTTTTAAACGCCCTAACGAATAGCCCGTTGTCCAAATCTCCGGTAAAATCACCAGCTCACTGTGTCGGGCGGCTTCCCGCAACAGTTCCAGACCGTGGCGAGTATTGCCGGCACAGTTTTTTTCTTTGATCTCCATTTGAACTAACGCCAGTTTCATCTGCTTCCCCTCACTGCTTTGTATTCTGTATGATCTCTTCCGGCATCCGTCCCTGCTGCATCAGACGCCCGGCAACCCAACGTTCCGCCACTCTTACGATCCGGGTAAAAATAAAGTCCCGCCCCGGCAACGGCCGGGTCCAGGCAGCCGGCAACCCGCTGCAATGGGCGCCCAGCACATCAGTAAATAGTTGATCGCCCACTACCAAAATTCCGGGGGCCGGCCCTCCCATAGATGACGGAGAATGATTTAATAAAGCGCATGCACGCAAAAAAGCCGGTTTCAATGGTTTGCCTGCCCAGGTCAGGATTGGCAAAGGGACATCATGCTCTTTCAGCTGTACCTGTAACTCTTCGACTCTGGGGCCCCCGTTATTGGAAACCAGGACCAGATCGATGCCTGCACGGCGAAGGTTCTGCAGCCAAAAAAGATGGTCTGCCGGAATTCGCGTACAGTCTCTGGCCAACAACGTATTATCAATGTCCAGCACCAAAGCCTCAAACTGATGTTCTTTCAGCCACTCTGTTTCGATGTCTGTCAGAGAAGCAAAGCGGAATTCCGGCGCCAGTTTTTCCAGCATGGTTTCCCCTCCGTTTCTCTTTTATCCCATTCGTTCATGAATTACCGTCGCTATTTTTACTGCGTTTATGTGACTTCTTCCCGTAAGATAAGCGGGCAAAGGTCGTTCTGCGTCCTTTTTATTCCGCTCAGGTTCACTTCGCTGCCACCTTGATCTGACGGCAGGCAACCTGTTTCATTGCCCCTGCGGCGCAGCTTTGATCACCTTATCCGTCGAAAAGGTGATTACAAACCGCGTGCCCGTACCAACTTGCGAGAATACTTCCAAACGCGCTCCATGCATACGCACAATTTCTTTCGCAATGGCCAGCCCCAACCCGGTGCCCTTCGAAGAACTTTGCGCATGGGATTTATCCACCTTATAAAAACGCTCGAAAATAAAGGGGATATCCTCTTCCGGAATGCCGGGGCCATTATCCACGACGCTTACCTCAAAAGAACCGCCCGGCAGGGTCTTACTTTCATACCGGACATAACTGCCCTCGGGGGAATATTTGATTGCGTTATCACCCAAAAGCAACAACAGTTGCACCATCTGATCCCCGTTGCCCATGACCTCCGTGCCTTCTTCCAGTTGCAGCGCCAGGGTAATTTTTTTCGGGTCCGCTTTCACCATCAGGTTTTCCGCCACCGTTCGAATAATGTCAGCCATCGGCAACGGCACCATATCCGAGGGTTTGAGTTTTTCGCTGTTCTGTAAACGGCTGATGTCCAGCAGACCCCGAACCAGCCGTTCCAACCGCAGCGTTTCACCGGCAATCAGGTCGCTGTAGCGTTTACTGATATCCCGAGGCGGGAGACTGTCCCCGATGATCTCATTATACCCGCGGATGATCGTGATCGGCGTACGCAGTTCATGGGACACGTTCGCTACGAAATCGCGGCGGATCTTTTCCATGCGGGCTAATTTCCCCAGATAGCTGCTGAGTTCAGAACTGAGGTGATTGATGGCATTGCCCAGCTCGGCCACTTCGTCTTCCCCGTTTACCTCTACCTTGCGAGAATAATTCCCCCCGGCGATGGCAATCGTAGCATCTTTCATAGAAGCCAGAGGCTTCACTACCTGCTGGGACAAACGACGTACCATAAAAAGACTGATGATCAGGCCGATAATCCCCACAATAATGGTAAAGATATAGACATTGCGCAGAAAACCGCCAAAGCCGCTCAACGGCTCCGCCATCAAAATAGCTCCTTTGGGGTGATTTTTATCACCATACGGCACACCTACCAGAATTACCTGTTGTTTAAAATAAGGGTGATAAATCTGGGAATGGACCATGCCGCCCCGGTAGATATCTTTCAAAATATTATTAACATTATGGGAAACCTGCCCGTGCTTGATTTCTTCAGCCAGACGAGTCGTATACTCATACACGGGGATCTGATTCGCCGGGGCTGCCACATCCGGCTTATGCAGTTTAGGCTCGCCCTGGACCGTTGTCAGATTCCCCACAGCATCTACATCCGCGGCAATATTCGATGCCGCCAGCAGATTATAATCATCATCAAACAACCAGATACGAGCCCCTACCAGGCGATCCACCGCAATTAAATAACGCATTAACATATAACGGTTGTTTTCGTTGGTCACGAAATACTCCACCGTATCTGCCATTTCCCGTCCTTTTTGCGACAGTTCTTCTTCTTTAATTTTAAAGAAATAATCTGCGATTAAATAGGAAGTACCGGCTGTGATGCCAACCACCACAATCACAATGATGGCCATAAAGCTATACATCAGCCGGGTACTTAATGACTTATTCACTCCACACCTCAAAGACTGCTACTTCGTGTTGGGAACTGTATTTTTCAATTCAAATTTATAGCCTACGCCCCAAACCGTGGCGATGTCCCAGCCGGACTCGGGAGGGATCGCCAGTTTCTGGCGGATCCGTTTAATATGCGTGTCCACGGTGCGTGTATCCCCAAAATACGTGTAGCCCCAAATGGACTCCAACAGCTGGTTGCGCGAATACACTTTACCGGGTGCCGACGCCAGGTACCAAAGCAATTCAAACTCTTTAGTCGTAAACGTAACCGGCTTATCAAAAGAAAACACTTCCATGCGTTCCCTGTCAATGGAAAGACCGTCAAATTTAATTTTTGTTTTATCCGTTAAATTCTGGAAACCGCCGGAACGACGCAGGACCGCCTTTACGCGGGCGATGACTTCTCTGGCATTAAACGGTTTCGTAATATAATCGTCCGCGCCCTGTTCCAGCCCCAGAATGCGGTCATCATCCTCATCTTTCGCCGTCAGCATAATAATAGGGATATCGTAGGTACTGCGAATCTCTTCGCAGGCCTGTATACCATCCATCACCGGCATCATGATGTCCAACAGAACAATATTGGGCTTTTCCTTTTCGACCTTGGTAAGCGCCTGTTGCCCATCTTCCGCCTCAATCACTTCAAAATCCGCTTTTTTAAAATATACACGCAAAATCTCGCGAATTCGAGGGTCGTCATCCGCAATCAGAATCTTATACATAGCCATCCTCTTTCCGGCCTGCCATACGGCCTTTTATAATCATAACTTTTATCCTCATAAAACATATATAGGATCTACTGCGCCTTTTAGTTTATTATACAATATATTCTTTTGCTTGTAAGGGGCAAAAAAGGCTTTCACAAAAGATTTACAAAGATAACTTCCTGCTTTACTGTAACCGTGACCGTATGCAAAAACAGAGTGCGTACCTTGTGGAACAGGTACGCACTCTGTTTTGAGGCAGCAGCAAGAAACTGTCAGGCTCTTACCGCCGCTCTTTCTTCACTTATTTCGCCGCCATAAGTTTTTCCAACTTGGCATTGATCTCTTTCATCTGTTCGCGCAATTCCGCATTATCCTTACGCAGTTCGTCATTATCCGCTTTCAGCTGCGTCACTTCCTGCACCAGCTGTACTTTGGAAGTAATGGCGTGAATTGGGCCTCTGCGTTTATCCAGCTTAAAGGTGATACCCGCATTGATCATGTTTTCCCCATTCCCAACAGTACCGCCGAGGCTGAACATGGTCCGCTCGTCCGGACGGTAGAACGCGCCCAGAGCCATGGCGTTCCTGCCTTTGTAATGACCCCAGCCCGCAGCCACGTCCAGCTTGTCATCCGCGTCAAAATCAACGGGGTGCAAGGCCGCCAGAGCCGCAGCGCCGGCGCCGACCTTATTCACACGGCCGTCCAGCCTGCCAATCTGGTTGCCCAATTCATTCAGGCCGTTGCCGGCCGCACCTGCCAAATCTTTGAGCTGACCCACCGTAGCCGCATCATCGATGTTTTCACCGGGCTTCACATTGCGGATAGTTTGCCCGCCGGCATCAATGCCGTCTTTCGTGATGGTTACACCTGACTTACCATCGGCGCCCCGGACAGAAATGCCGTCCTTGTTTACCTGGGTACCGCCGGCATTAAGGCTGTCCACATTCAGATTCTTATTCAGCGCAACCGTATATTTATTTTCATTCTGACCTTTGGTCTCCTTCACGACAATATTTTCATCGCCGCTTTCAACCGTAGTGATCTTCGCGTTTGCACTCATCTGCGTCATGGCCGCCTGCAGCTGTTCTTCGGTGGCTGCCCGCTTACTGGTAGCAAACCCTGCCACGTTCAGGGACGTATTCGTCAAGCCGGTAACTTCACCTTTGCCATCTTTACCATTCACCGCAACACCGCCCACCTGAATTTTTTCATCAAGGCTGACTTTGTAGGTAGTGGAGCCGTCGGCTTCTTTCTTATCTGCAACTTTCACACCGGTAGCGGCATCCCCGGTAACCTGTACCTTATTCGCTTTAATTTGACCTTCCAGCGTATCAACTTTAGCAAGTTTATCTTTCGCGTCCTTATTCAGGTCAACCATGACATCATCGCCGGTTGCAGTCACTTCCGTATATGTACCATTTTTGAAATTTACCACGTTGTCTTTACCAATGGTGCGCTCGCTGCCGCCATTCACTTGCAGCTTCCAAGCACTGGCCTGCGACAAGTTATTGGTAATATTTGTAATAGCCGTATTCCCGGTCAGGTCAATCTTAGAGCCGTCAATGCCATACTTCACGGTATTCTCATCGCGTGTTACCGTCAGGCCTTTGCCCTCTTCGGCCACGTTAAACCTGATTTCCGGCGTTTCGTCGCCGTCCAGCGCGATCGTCTTGCCTGTGCTATCCGTTGTTCCCGCTCTCAGCACGAAACCGCGGTTCAGATTGTTGGTGATGTTGGTGACGGACGTATTGATATTGCTGATATCCGTCTTGTTCTTCTGAACAGTGGTGTTGCTGGTAATGGCCGTGTTCAGCTTGTCCTCGTTCATGGTCAACGACAAACCGCTGTTGTTGACGGTGGAAGTGATATAATCGTCACCCTTCACTACCAGATCGTTGTCTTTATTGATGACTTTCTTGCCATTGCCGCTGTCCTTAATCGTCCACTTGGCCGCATCGTTAATCGTGGTGCCAAGCTTGTCATTGACAGCTTTCAGCTGGGCCACGTTCACAGCATCGGTGCCTGCGCTGCCTGCGGCTACGCCCGTGATCTGGCGGGTGATGTTATTGGCGGCGTCGCCTACGGCGATGGCGTTCTGGGTGGATTTCCAGGTGCCGGTGGTATCGGCGGTATGATCGGCACTTTTGGCGTCATACCCGACGACACCGGCGGTTCTGTCGGCCACGGATTTGCTGCCCAGCGCCACGGCATCGGCCACGGCGGCTTTCGCCCCCTGTCCCATGGCGGCGGAATTAGCGGCGGCGTCATCGACCACGCCGCCCAGCGCTGCCAGGCTATTTTCGGCGCCGGCAACGCTTCCGTTTCCCATGGCCGTAGAATAATCTCCGCTGGCTATGGTCCCAATTCCCATGGCCGTGGAAGAAATTCCGGCTGCTGTCGTTCCAGATCCCATGGCCGTGGAAGCTTCTCCGCCAGCTGTCGTTCCAACTCCCATGGCCGTGGAATAAATTCCGCCGGCTGTCGTTCCAACTCCCATGGCCGTGGAAGCTTCTCCACTGGCTGTCGTTCCAACTCCCATGGCCGTGGAATAAATTCCGCCGGCTGTCGTTCCAGATCCCATGGCCGTGGAAGCTTCTCCGCCAGCTGTCGTTTCAGATCCCATGGCCGTGGAATAATCTCCGCTGGCTGTCGTTTCAGATCCCATGGCCGTGGAA